>JACCEA010250983.1_pt1 | contig 10541 bp, 18 predicted proteins | sample 7449851 | NCBI WGS metagenome assembly JACCEA01 (sample SAMN15323453, study PRJNA562643) | freshwater metagenome | isolation source: river surface water | place: USA:Blue River Watershed | collected 2017-08-18 | reverse complement strand
CATCGCTACTCACCTGAAATAGTGCGATGGTACAGATGATAGTGGTGAAGTAATATCTGCTTAATGTGTGCTTTTGATGGGGGTGACTGGTTTCGACAGGGCAAAGAGTAACAGAGTGGACAGCACGGTAATGTGAAAACCGTAGGATTGGGGGAACCCGGTCGAAGAAGCAAAAAAATTAAATGCAAATGACGAAAGTTACGCATTGGCTGCTTGATTAAAGCATCCTGGGGTAAGACAGACCTCGCAACAGAACCTCAAAAAGGCACTTCGGTGCCTTTTTTCATATAAATATTCTCATGAGTGATTTCTTTTGTCCTGCGCCATGGCGCTCAATGTTTTATCATGTTAATAAAGCAGCCGTTTGTTGTATTAGTTCAAAACAGTTTGATATGTCACCTACTGAATTTTTGAATAGCGACTATTTACAAAATCTTAGACAGAAATTCCTAAATGGTGAATATGATGATACATGTTCGGGTTGTAAAAGATTAGAGAACGCTGGACTACAAAGTATAAGAAAGCATATGGTAGCATTGTATGGTGACAGTGCTACTATAGAAAACGTAGAACCTGTATTAGATTACATGGAGTTACGAACAAGTAACCTTTGTAATTTTCAATGTAAGATGTGTAACGCACAAAATAGTTCGTTGATAGCAGGGTCAGTCTCTAACATAACTGAGGATAACTTTCAGGAAATTTTAAAGTTGTCTGAAAATTTAAAGCATTTGGTTCTCACTGGTGGAGAACCCATGCTCATAAAACATTACTATGAGTTGTTAGATCATTTAGTCACATTGGGAAGAAACGATTTAAACTTGCGTATATACACAAACGCTAGTGTGTATAACCCAGTATTTGTTGAAAAGATTTTAAAGTTCAATACATCATTACATCTTAGTATTGATGCTGTGGGGCAGACAGCAGAGATACAACGAGAAGGAACTAACTGGCCAATTGTTAGCGAAAACATTAATAAGTTTTTAAAGTTACCAGTGAAGATTCAATTCCATACTACACTGACTACTATCGCTTTGGCTGATATTCATTCATTAGTCAAATATTTCGTAGATATTGCTGCCGAGCATCAAACTTGTACGTTCAACGTTCACACTGCTAACAAACCAGATCATATCTCGGTGTTCAACACTCCATTATCAGATATACCAAAAACAATAGAGAGTATTGACGAAGCACTATCGTTGTTACCCGAAACCAGATTCAAACAGTTGAAGAATCAATTGATTTCATGTAGAAACACTATTTCCAGAAAATTAGAATTAGTAAAATGATTTCCTTTTTTATTGTATTAGTAGAAACTCTGATATATACTAGTTCATGATCCGTAAGGATCATTTTTAAAGGAAAAATATGAAAAAAATCGCAATCGCATCTCTGCTAGCATTGAGTGCTATTACCGCATCAGCACAGACTACTGTTTATGGCAATCTACGTGCCTTCGTTAGTAGCAAGGATACAGGTGGTACTACAGTAAATAGTATGGTTAGTGACCAAAGTCGTTTGGGTATCACTACCACAGAACAGTTGGGCGGTGGCCTATCTGCTCGTGCCACACTAGAAACTAGCATAGCTGTTACTGATCCTAAGGCAGGTGATGACACTAAGTTCGGTGATCGTCAAGCAACAGTAGGTCTTGCTACCTCATCTAGTTCTATTGATGTAGGACGTAAGTTCAATAGTCATTATCTAGCATTGTCAGGTTCTGATTCATTTAGCGCATTATATGGTACCATCAATGGTGATATCCATAATTTGAGAACCATTCGTAGCGGTGACGCTGTGTTTGTCAGCACTAAACTAGGCCCAGTTTCTGTGTCAGCAGATCGCACATTGACCGCAGGTGTTACACCGGAAGCTACGTCTTATAGTTTGTCTACAGCATTGGGTCCAGTAACTGGTACAGTTGCTAGATTCACTCAAGGGGTTGAAACTAGTAATGTTGTAGCGTTGAGCACTAGTGTGTATGGTACACAATTTACCTATTCACATAGCAACAATGACGGAGCAACTGGATCAACTAAAGGTAACTTAGTAGGTGCAAAGCGCCAATTAGCTAACACACCTATTACGTTGAAGGCTGGTTATGGTACTAAGACCGGTGATGTTAAGGCATACAATATTGGTGCCGACTACGCATTTAGCCAACGCACTGGTATCAGTGTAGCATACAAAAACGTTGATGCTGCCACTGATGTTCGCCAAGTTGGTATCGGTTTGACTCATAAATTCTAATTTTAGAAATTGGGTAAAAAGGCTCTTTACAGAGCCTTTTTTTTCGACTATACTATGTGTTCTTATGCGCTAGAGGCTAATTGGTATTGCAAGGGTCTCTAAAGCCCGAGAGAGCAGGTTCGAGTCCTGTCTAGCGCACCATTTATCAACTTAATGTCAGGTAGTATTATGACAATTGAATCAGCATCGCAGTTTTTAGTAGGTAGCATCATGTACACTATAGGGTTTGTAGTTATCATCGCAGGTGTTACCTTTGTAAACAATATTTTAAGTAAATATTGGAAGCCAGTAAAGATTTGGATGCCGCACTATTTTCAAGAGCCGCAACGATTCGCTACAGAAGAAGAAATGGAAAAGATTACCCCAACTATGGATAAGAAATGATTGATTGTATTGTTCTCGGTGATAGTATCGCAGTTGGCACTCATACACAACGGCATGAATGTACTTCCTATGCTAAGGGAGGCATCAACAGTTGGCAATGGAACAAATTATATGCTGACAAAGATTTGACAGCAGGTACAGTTATCATTAGTCTTGGTACTAACGACCATAAGTTTGTAAAAACTGAACGTGAGTTGTTAGCAATGCGTGAACGAGTAAACAGTAAAAAAGTATTTTGGATTCTGCCAGTAGGTAATTCACCTAAAAGTGGTGTATCACTAGAAGAAATTCAAAATACAGTCAAGCGCATCGCTACTAAATACAACGACATTGTACTTCCAATTACGAGAGTACAGTCAGACGGAATTCACCCAAGCTGGGCTGGATATAAAGAGTTAGCCACTCAAACAAAGGAGAAATAAAATGGCATAGATTGAATATCATTGTAAGGACATAGTGTTCCACTTTAACAAGGCACACTTAACAGACCAGACCATTCCCATGTGGGTCTTAAAATTTCATGGTGAAACATATTATGTGAATCATGTGGAATGCAACGTTCCATGGTCTACTAAAGAGACACCTGATAATCCACATACTAAAGGCAGTATCAAAGTCAAAGACTGTTTACTACAGATTGACGAGAACAACGAAGCCAAGATTTCCCCTATTACAATAATAGATAAATTCCGTCTACGTAATCAAAAGCTCGGTATTACCCGTGTCATGGTCAGTGAACGTAATTGGGGTGGAACTAAGTTACGCGACTTACTTAAAGAAAAGAAGATTAAACATGGACCTATCAAAAGTATCGGTGGCGCATGTACAACTACTTTCTATGTGACTGATATCTACAAGGAGAGTGATGTAACTTACCTCGCATTAATGTTGACAGATACAGACTTTAGAAAACTCATGCCTAACGAAGGATACTATAGGATGTATGACGACCCAAAGTATCAAGGGACCAGCGATATCGATTTGGATGCAATTGACTGGTCCGATGATGACGAGGATGACCAATAAACTTTATTTTACGGCTAGCCTATTCTACAATAAATACATTGCTAGATAGGCTAGCAATCTAACAGACTTTAACCAATATGCTCTTAGTCTGTGAGCAGTAAAAGGAAAATATGATGTATCAATCAAAGCTCGTGGCGAGCCTAAAAGCCAATGGTAAAATTCTCCGCGAATTTAAAGACACAGTTTATATTCCATTCGGTAGCGAATATAGCTTCTTACTCAAAAACCTCAACACAACCCGAGCACTAGTCAACGTCTTTATCGACGGTGAAGATATGACACCCGGTGGTCTGGTTCTTAACGCAGGTCAAGAAGTAGATTTAGAGCGTAGCATCAAGGGTGGTAATCTAACAGAAGGCAATCGTTTCAAGTTCATTGAGCGAACTGGTGCGATTGAAAACGGACCACGTGGAATCAAATTGGAGGACGGACTTGTCCGTATCGAATTTCAATTTGAGAAACCACCAATGCGAGTTACAGAACTACCTGATTGGCAACGCAAATCTATATTCGGTCCCATGTACGGGAACCACGGTGGTATCGTTGGAAGTATCAATACGAGTGAGTACCCGGGAGTCACAGACAAGTTCAGTCTCCAGTCAAGTGGTTGGACACCCACTAGTGGCACTTATAGTCAAGTGAATGTCAATGGCGCATTGCGCGGCGTTGATTGGAGCAAGAACGGAGAAGTTACCGCACAAGCCGCAAGTGCCTCAATAGATAAGTATTGTGCGGACAACGGCATCATCAATCAGATTGACTTGCATGACGGTATGGCTACTATGGATTCATACGTACCAAAGAACGATGTTGGTATCACTGTGCCCGGCAGTAAGTCTACACAGAAGTTCACGACAACTTACATGAATGCTATGGAACCCGAAAAGCATACAATCGTGTTGAAGTTGCTAGGTGAGACTGAGGACAACAAGCCTGTACTAAAGCCTGTCACTACAAAGCACAAGCCCAAGTGCGTTACATGTGGTAAGCAAAACAAAGCGACTGCTAAATTTTGTACAGAGTGTGGCACTGCGTTAGAAATCTTTGCTTGATATAAATACCCGAGTATGATATAATCTCGGGTATGAAAATCGAACGAGCAATTGATTGGGATAAAGTTAGTGATGACTTACGTAGCCAGTTGGGAACGATTGGCTACAACCCTGACCTACGTAGAATGTTTTCAAACATAGGTTCTATGGTGTCAGAATTGAGTAAGTTAGAAGTAACTTTCCGTAGAACACAAAAGTACTCAATGCTTGACGATAAAGTTGCTGAGATAAACAAAGCAATAGATCACCTCGAAAAACTGATACTCATGGCTAAACTAATGAGTTGACAACAAATGCCCATTATGTTATACTATGGGTATGAAAACAGTTACAGAACACCTCAAAGACAGACACCTCAATCTTGAGTTGCATCGTCCTATGGTGGACGAGGTTGAGCGTGTCGCTACATTCTTCCTGTACAATCTGAGTGGTCAAGTTGTTGGCTACCAACAATACAGGCCCGAGGGCGAAAAGAAGCCCCAAAACAATCCCAAGCAAGGTAAGTACTTCACTTACAGAAAGCAACCTACCCTCGCAGTCTGGGGCGTTGAGAGTTTACACCTAACCCCTAATGTTGTTTTTGTTTGTGAAGGTGTGTTCGATGCCGCACGATTGACAGCCAAGGGTGTCAGTGCTCTGGCTGTATTGAGTAACAATACTGGTAAAGACTTGAGTAACTGGCTCAGTATGTTGAACCGCAAAGTTGTCGCAGTGTGTGATAATGACGATGCTGGTCGCAAACTTGCCAAGTTCGGTGATGTTGCTGTATTCTGTGAAGACCACGACTTGGGTGATTCTAGTGATGAATTTGTTAACTCTTTAGTACTCAAATTTGTCAGTTGACAATAAATCATTTTGGTTATATAATACAAACTATTGAGCAACGGAGTTTATTGTGGAAATCAAAATTGAAGCTAGTCGCCGTAACAAAAAATTTATTGAAGCATTATTGCCCTCAATGATCCGACAACTCAAATTAGAAAGTAGTAAAAGAGTATTACTTATTCGTGTTGCGGACGAATGCGGTGACAACCAGGGCACGACACTTGACTTAGGTGTCAACCTCGGTATCGTTGTCGTCATCAAGCCCCGCAAGAATCTCAAGGACGTTGGGTTGACCCTCGCACACGAAATGGTTCACGTAAAACAATTGGCTAAAGGTCAATTGAAAACTCGCAAGACCGGATCATACATTTGGGCAGGCAAGCGTTACAGCAAAAAAACTGAATACTTGAGTATGCCCTGGGAAATTGAAGCATTTAGTAAACAAGAACTTATTCTTCGCCGAGCATTTGAAGAATAAAAAGGTTGACGATAAATGGTTTTGGTCATATAATACATGTATTGATTGATTAAAGGAGCACTGAATGTCTAACAAAGAATGGATGGTAGCAGTTTACAAAGCAGACAAGCGTTGTAAGGCCGGTGAACGGTTTGTTGCTAAATACCCGTTCTCGGGTATGGATCGTGCTGGTGTTGAGCGTGAACTGCGTGAACTGACCATGCAACTGTATCCCAAGAAGGATGGTTGGCGCTTTGATGTTCAGGCACGTTATATGACAGTCAAGAACTACATGACCGGCAAGGATGTTCAGATCGAGGCTGACACCCCTTGGTGTTGTAACCCTGCTAGCGAATCTTATTGGTCAATGTAATTTGACAATAAATCCAAACTCTGATACAATACTTGTATTGACACTGAAATCAAGGACAAACAAATGGCACTGACTCCCCTGACCGAACGTCAAAAAGCACTGATTGTTTCCAATGTCGTTAAGGCATGTAAGAATATTTACAACCTGAATAACACTGGTTACAAGTACATCAATCTGTGCTCTGGTTTCATAGCACACTACGACCTGTATGGTTTTCAAAATCATTACAGCGACAATAGCCTCAAGCATGACATTGTTTCCTTCGCTGGTCAAAATCAATGGAAAAACTTTCGTCCTGGTGAGCGTGACTACGACTATTACATGAGCAAGGCAGATGTGTACAATCGCATTCTTGCCCAAATCATGTAAAAATGTTTTGACAAAAAATCAAACATCGCATACAATCAAGTTTCTTTCTTTTAAACACACTTTCATTTTTTCACTAGGAGCATTTTATGGCATCGCCCGTTTCTGACAATCTGACAATCACCTCTGTTCAAGTTCGCAAAGCATTGCTGACCGCATTCAAAGCAAAGCGTCCCGTTTTCTTGTGGGGCCCTCCCGGTATCGGCAAATCTGAGGTCGTTGCTGAGGTTGCTGAGGAACTCAACGGTCCTGTGATTGACTTGCGCATGGCGCAAATGGAACCCACTGACATTCGTGGTATCCCTTACTTCAACAAAGATATCAACAAGATGGACTGGGCGGCACCTGTTGATCTGCCAAGCGAAGAATTCGCCAAACAACATCCCATCGTTGTTCTGTTCCTCGATGAAATGAACTCTGCTCCGCCCGCAGTACAGGCAGCAGGCTATCAGTTGATTCTGAACCGTCGTGTCGGTAAGTATGTTCTGCCCGATAACGTTGTTATCGTTGCGGCAGGTAACCGAGATTCTGACAAAGGTGTGACTTATCGCATGCCGATGCCCCTCGCTAACCGTTTCGTTCACATTGAAATGCGAGCCGACTTTACTGCTTGGCAAAACTGGGCTGTGACTAAAGGCATTCACAAGGACGTTGTTGGTTACTTGTCGTTCGCTAAAAATGACTTGTACGACTTCAACGCTAAGTCATCTAGCCGAGCATTCGCAACCCCTCGCTCTTGGTGTTTCGTTAGTGACTTGCTGAATGACGAGGACAACGTTGACAGCGATACACTGTTTAATTTGGTGTCTGGTGCTGTTGGTGATGGTCTTTCTGTCAAGTTTATGGCACACCGCAAAGTTGCTGGTAAGATGCCCAACCCATCTGATATTCTCAGCGGCAAGGTCAAGGACCTCACTGTCAAGGAAATCAGTGCTATGTATTCACTGACTATTTCTATGTGCTACGAATTGCGTGACGCACTTGAAAACAAGAAGGTGAACAACAAAGAGTTCCACGAAATGGCTTCTAACTTCTTTGAGTACATCATGAAGAATTTCGAAACTGAACTGGTTGTTATGGGTGCTAAGATCGCACTCAAGACTTACAAACTGCCTATTGAGCCTAGTCAACTCAAGAATTTTGACGAGTTCCACAAGAAGTACGGCAAGTACATTGTCGAAGCAGGCAATTGATTTCTTACTAGCGGTGACCGCTAGAAGGTTCGGAGCGTAAGCTCTGTTAATGGGGGCGGATAGTGTGAATATTCGCCCTCTTTTTTAAAAGGTATGTATGAAGGCAAAAGTTTATTTTTATGGTTTAGGTCAAAGTGCCCGAGCAAAGGGTTATACCAAAGAACAAGGTATGACTATATACTGTATTGATGCGGCGCGAGATTTTGCCCGTATTGCGTTTGACGCAGGATATCGAGGATTGTCACTATGAGCGAAGAAAACAAAAAACCCATCGAATTGATTTTTGCCCCCGGGTGCTTTGATAGTTTTGAAGGTTCTCAGGAAGAACTTGATGAATTGATTGAACAGATCAAGAAAATGGCAGAGACCGGAGAACTTTTCGAACAGTCTGTTCCTGTTTACCTTGACGATATTGAGGACATTATTGACGAAACAAATCCTCTAGAGATTGAGGAAATTATCAGTAAAATGAATGAGCCTCGCAACCTTCAATAATTTGACAAATAATCACGGCTGTGCTATAATGTTAGTAACAGTTAAGGAGTATGTATGAGCGAAGTTATCGACAAATCTAAGTCTAAGAAAAAGACACGTAGCGAACGTTTTGAAAAACTAGTAGGCCCCACTGATCCCAAAATCGATCACGAAGCACGTGAGCGATTGGTCACCGCACGTATCGGCTTGCTGTTGCGTCATTCATTCTTTGGTAATCTGGCAACTCGCCTGACTCTGATTAATGCCGATGAATGGTGCTCTACTGCGGCAACTGACGGTCTCAAATTCTATTACAACTCCCGTTTCATTATGATGCTAAAGCCCAAAGAGGTTGAGTTTCTTGTGGCTCATGAGGTCCTTCACGTTGTTTACGATCACATGGGTCGCCGAGGTACACGTGACCCTCAAATCTGGAACATTGCTGACGACTACGCAGTTAATGCCGACTTGAAGCGACACAAAGTTGGTCAATTCATTACCACTGTCCCTTGCTTGTACGAACAAAAATATGACGGCAAGCCTGCTGAGGAAATCTATGATGACCTCATGAAGAATGTACAAAAGATTGATATCAATAGCCTCATCGATCAAATGCTTGACGATCACCTTGACGGTGACGAACAAGAAGGTGATGGTGACGGTGACGGTGATGAAAAAGAAGGCAAAGGCAAGCGTCCTAAAATGTCTCCCGAGGAACGTGAGCGTGTTCGTCAGGAAGTCAAACAAGCTATTATCAATGCCGCACAATCAGCCGAAGCAGGCAGTCTGCCTAAGGGTGTTGAACGAATGATTCGTGATGTTACTGATCCGATCATGCCATGGCGCGAACTGATTCAGACTAACTTGACCAGTGCTATTCGTACAGACTTCTCTTGGATGCGCCCATCACGCCGTTCTTGGCATATGGATGCTATTATGCCCGGTATGACGCCCGGTGAAGAAATTGATGTAGTTGTTGCTATTGACATGTCAGGTTCTATCAGTAACAAACAAGCACAACAATTCTTGGGTGAAATCGCAGGCATGATGGAAGCATTCGATGGCTTCAAGGTACATGTATTCTGTTTTGACACTGAAATCTACAACCCAGCAGACTTCACTAGTGAGAACATGGACACTATCGATGGCTACGAGCCAGCAGGTGGCGGTGGTACTGACTTTGATGCTATCTTTGAATATCTCAAGCGTGAAGGCAATGTGCCTAAGCGATTGATTTGTTTCACTGACGGATATCCCTGTGGTTCTTGGGGTGACCCTGACTACTGTGATACGACTTGGATCATTCACGGCGACCCCGATCCTAATCCCCCGTTCGGTCAGTTTGCTATCTATGACGATCACAAGTGAGGTGTAAATGGAAATCGTAACTTCAATAATTCTTATCGGTGTTGCTGTGGGTATCTTATATGGTATGTACAGCGTATTAAAAAGGATCAAAGACGACAATGATGATTAAATCCAGTGAGGAAATAATCATCTACGAATCACCCGACGGTGGTAAGACGGTCTTCTCTCGCAAGTCGGGAGAGACCTCTCGCACCTTACGTAGCATAGAACCAGCATATGAACGTGAACAAGAATTAGTTGCACGTTGGGCAGGCCTAAAAGAAGCGGTGATGATGGATGATCCTGCCATTAATGACTATATTGAAAAAATAGAAATTCTGTTGAGATTAAAAAAATGATGTATATTGGTACTAGTTTAGGTGGATGTTTACGAAGCATCCTAATAGGTGAAGTGTCCGAAAACGAGGTCATATTCATCATATCTAGGACTAATGCTCCGACATTAGAAAATTATATGGGTGTAGTTGCTCAATATCACGAACGTGGCAATCCGTACTCTAGAAATTCAGGTAGATATGAACTAAGTGATTATTCACTAGAAGAGGTGTCAGCACTAGCCACTAGACTTTGGCATTCAGGTAAGATTCATCAACCTAGAATGTACGCTGGTATTAGTGGTATGGGTTATGTACATCCAACAGAGTTTGACGATTCTATATGGCTACATGTTTCTCCGGTTAACAGAAACGTTTCTCCTTCTGTAGTCGAGGCGTGGGAGAAATATAAATTACTGGATACATTGACAAAATGAATGAAATAGATCCAGT
>JACCEA011021966.1_pt1 | contig 10542 bp, 5 predicted proteins | sample 7449851 | NCBI WGS metagenome assembly JACCEA01 (sample SAMN15323453, study PRJNA562643) | freshwater metagenome | isolation source: river surface water | place: USA:Blue River Watershed | collected 2017-08-18 | reverse complement strand
TTGGTGTGACATTTAAATCAAACGTTAACCCTATGTTCCGGAACAAGCTTTCGGAAGACATCTTTAACAACAAGTATCGACATCAAGGTGCTGAATCTTGGGAAGAACTCTCAAGAACACTTGTTGAACACGTATGCAAAGATCATATGCCTAAAGAAAAGAGAGATGCTCTCTTCGAACTTATTCGGGATATGAAGTTTATGCCGGGTGGTAGATACCTCTACTATGCTGGTCGTGATAAGGCTTTCTTTAATAACTGTTACCTTCTTAAGGCGGAAGAAGATACCAGAGAAGACTGGGCTAACCTTTCGTGGAAGGCTGAGTCTTGTCTGATGACTGGTGGTGGTATTGGTGCGGATTACTCAGTTTATCGTCCTTCTAATTCCATTATTCGTCGTACTGGCGGTTTCGCTTCTGGCCCTATTCCTAAGATGATGATGCTCAATGAGATTGGCCGTCGTGTTATGCAGGGTGGGTCTAGGCGTAGCGCAATCTACGCTTCTCTTAACTGGAAGCACGGTGATATTAATACCTTCCTTAGTGCTAAGGATTGGGATTCGATGCCAGTTGGTGACACTGGTAAGACTCTCAAGGACATTAAGCAGGTAGACTTTGATTTCCCTGCACCATTGGATATGACTAACGTCTCAGTAAACTACGACACTAACTGGGTACTGGGCTATATGAAGACTGGTGATCCGGGTGAAATCTTTATTGAGAATGTTAGACAGGCTATGAAGACTGGGGAACCGGGATTCAGCTTTAACTTCTTCGATAAGGAAACAGAAACTCTTCGTAATGCTTGTACTGAAATCACATCTAGCGACGATTCTGACGTATGTAATCTGGGGTCTATTAATATGTCTCGGATTAGTTCTACTGAAGAGTTTGCGCACGCCGTAGCCCTCGCTACAGAGTTTCTGCTAATCGGTACTCTCAAGGCCGATCTTCCTTACGACAAGGTAGTGAAAACTAGGGAAAAGAATAGACGTCTTGGTCTTGGCATTATGGGTGTTCACGAATGGCTCTTGCAGCGTGGCTACACATACCAGATGAACGATGAACTTCGTAACTGGTTGGCTATTTACAAAGGGGTAAGTGACCATGTCTCTAAGTCAGAAGCTGATCGGTTGGGTCTCAGTCGTCCTGTTGCCAATCGCGCTATTGCTCCGACTGGTACTATTGGGATTCTTGCTGGTACTACTACTGGCATTGAGCCTGTTTACGCCGTGGCTTACAAAAGACGATACCTGAAGGGTACTAAGTGGCATTATCAAAACTATGTGGATCACGCAGCTAATCAGCTTATCCAGTCCACCGGAATTGATCCCGACAAGGTTGAGAGTGCTATCGACTTGGCTAAGGACTATGAACGTCGTATTGCTTTCCAAGCTGATATCCAAGACTATGTAGACATGTCTATCTCTTCAACCATTAACCTTCCTCAATGGGGTTCTGAAGTTAACAACGAAAGTAAGGTAAAAGATTTTGCTCACACTCTGGCTAAGTATGCACCTAGGATTCGTGGATTTACATGCTACCCTGACGGTGCTCGTGGTGGCCAACCCTTGACCTCTATCCCATACAAGGAAGCTATTAACTCTCTAGGACAAGAAATGGAAGAGCATACTGAGATGAATGATGTGTGTGACATTACGGGAGGCGGCTACTGTGGCTCGTAAAGCTATGTACTACAATGCCCTAGAAACAAAGAAAACCTCTACCCGTCAGGAGGGAGAGGCTTGGGCTAAGAAAAAGAAGAAAGAATACAAAGAGGCAGGACAACCTGTTAAGATCACAATTGATTATGGAAACGACCAAGCATGGATAACGAAGATTCTTCCCAAAGTCTGAAGAGACAAGAAGGTGGCACACACTATAAAGGTCTTCTGATCCAGCCTATTGAGTACATGTTCTACAATAATCTTGGTGCTCTAGAAGGTAAGGTAGTTAAGTACATCACTCGTTGGAAAGACAAGGGTGGTGTACAAGACCTTAAGAAAGCTAAACACGTAATTGAACTCTTGATTGAGATGACTGAAAACCCGAGGTTTAAACATGATTAAAACAATTACACTAATCCTGTATCTTATGTCTGATCTTCAGAGTACACCAGTGATGCACCAAATTCCTGTTGACTCCCTTGAGACTTGTATCGAAAGAGGCTCTACCCAAGTACGGATGATGATGGACACAGCACCAGAGAATGTCAACTACACTCTAGCTTACGCTTGTGAAGTTAAAGTTGTAAAGGCTGTTTAACACAAGCCCACTTAGCTCTAATGGTAAGAGTCCGGTTTTGTACTCCGGGGATGAGGGTTCGATTCCTTCAGTGGGCACCAGTCGGTGTAGCTTAGTCCGGCCTAAAGCAATAGTCTCCAAAACTATGATCGTAGGTTCAAATCCTACCACCCTCGCCAAACATAGAAAAACCCTCTTGGATTTCTCCTTGAGGGTTTCTTTTTGTTTACTTCATCTTTCGATTAGCCCAGTTGATTAACCAAGCATTACTTTTTCCTTTGAGGAATGTATTGGCTTTGATAACAGCGTTACCATGGCCAGCCTTCATTTCGTTCAAAGTTTCCTGTACCGATCTGTTTGGGTCAGCTTTCCATACAGCCTTAGCACCACCAATACCTGCAAAGTGAGCTAGATATCTACTACCATCATTGATGGGGATACCAGAAGCTTTAAGTCCGGCTTCGTTTTCCCTAGTGAATGCAGCCATAGCCTTCTCTTGCTGAGCAGGATCATTTCTTCCATTAGCCGTTAACCCAAGATTAGGATATTTTCTAATCATATCCTTCCAAGTTTCGGTAGTAAACTGGTAGAGACCAGTTGCACTTGATCTTTCGTTTTTAGCATTTACATCTCCTTTGCTCTCTGCCCCCTTCGTCTTACGCATGTAAGTCATTAGGTCAGAATAGTTAGAGTCTGCAACACCACCTCTAGATGGAATGTTAGACTGAGGTACTGTAGGCGTAGACACTACATCACTAGGAGTGAAGGAACCGTCCGTAGGCATGATGTAACCAGCAATCATAGGGTTGTTGTTAGCTTCAGTTTCAGTCTGAACTCTCAGGTTCTGAGGATTAGACCTAGCCCTAGTCACTACAGGGGCACTAGATGGTGCCGTAGTGGCGCTAGGAGCCTTGCTGGCTGGCGTACTACCGCCCTTAGCTACAGGGGTAGCCTGAGAGGTTACAGGAGCTTCTACGGTGCCTTGGATTGGCTCCATTGGCTTACCCCATTCACTCGGTGGGCTAGCTCCAAGCACAGGACGCTCTCTAGTTGAGGTAAAAGCTTCTAGGTTTGCTGTGTCACTAGCATCACTGTTCATATCAGCAACGTTAGTCTTTACTGTGCCTAGGCCAGTCCTAGGATTCTCAGCTACGTTAGCTGGTCTATCTGGGAGTTTGGACTCAGTACCTACCTTATCATTAATCTGTTCCTCAGAAAGTTTCCACTGGTTGTAAGCCTGAGCAACGTATTCAAGATCACTACGAGCAACACCATTAAGACCCATCGAGCCAAGCACCGGATCAAGAAGCTTCTTAATGTCTGCGTCCTTTTCTCCAAGAGACAGAACAGGAGTCATAATGTTAATAGCTCTGTTCATCTCACGTACTGCTTCGATAGCGTAGTTCATACCAATCGGAGTAGCCGCAGTGTTCCTAGGATCAGCAAGTGAAACGAGTCTACCTGAGTTACCAATCTTAGCTTTCTCAGGATTGACAGACACAGTAAACTGAGTACCATCAAAACCAATGACTAGAGCATTCTCAGCCTGTCTAGTAGAGTTACCCATGCCATTAGAGAACTGACCATTAAGAGTATCCATGTGAGTCTTCATAGTAGACATGAAGGATGTTTTTGCCCAGTCCTTATACTGCCTTACAACCTCAGGATTACTCTTACCAAGTTCTTCGATCTTAGCAGTCATGCTCGGGTTAACAACAGTACCAAAAGCTTTAGTACGGCTATTAGGGGCAAAAGTTTCAATGAAGTCTTTGTTATCCTTGCCGAACAAACTCTTGGCTACATTACCCGCAACCTCTGGTGTAGTCTTAGGATCAATCAGGGCCTTGGTAGAACCATCAAGAGCAGCCTGAGCAGCAACTGCCTTATCCTTATCACTAATGTCTCTAGTATGCTCTCTGAGGACACCAGACAAAGGTTGGCCAGTTACTACACCTTCGTACATAGGCTTGAGTCGAATACCAGCAGCTTCGTTCTTGAGAGCCGTGGGATTCTGCTGAGTAATCATCATGTTGACAGCGCTGTCACCACCAATAATTCTAGCAGCACCCATGCCACGCATAGTCGGAGACTGTTGCATAACAGCATAGGCATCACCAGCCTGAGCAGCCTTCTGGACCTTTTCGTTGTGTTCTAGAATACCAGTGTTACCACTGAGCACATGACCTTGGTAGAAAGCGATTCTATCGTCTAGAACCTTCTCAAGTTCCCTGAGCTTATCAGTTGGGAATTTGCCAATGTATTCACCCATAGAGCGCCAAGCGCGTTCCTTAGTTGATACACTAAACTGATCCATCATACCCTTGAGTTCAGCCATCTCCTGAGGACTGATAACACCATCAGATAGAGCTTCCCTCTTCTTCTTATTGATGGAAGTCATGCTGATGCCGCCATTGACATTCATGTTGTCAGTGACATCGGTAAAGGCATTGTTGACTTCTGTGTAGATAGCTTTGGATGCTACCTTAAATTCTTCGTTCTGTGTATCCTCACCCTGAGCCTTCTTGAGACTAAGAGCTTCCATCTGGGCTTTAGTTGTAGCTTGTCCAGCTTCTCTGGTGAGAATCTCAGTCTTGACCTTCTGACGAACAGATGGATCAGAGTCTGCCTTGTTGAGAACATCAGCAGTGATGCCAAGCTTAGCACCCTTCTCCTTGTCGTCTCTCCAACGCTTCTCTTCGTCCTTAAGCTCAGACTCTTTCTTGTCCTGAGCCTTCTGCCATTCCTCTAGGTACTTGTGCTGAGGGTCAAAGCCGTAAGCCTTCTTATAGGCGTCTGCAATCTCTTTAGTGTAAGCAGGGTTCTTGGATACCATATCACGATACTGTGTTGAAACCATTCCCCAGAAGTTAGTGGCTTCCATCTTGCCTTGCTTGTAGGCTTCGTACTTGTTACCAAGACTAGTCATACCAGACTGAGCGTCTACAGGAAGCCCACCATTGGCATCAGGAGTACCAGTCGTAGGAGCTTCGTAAACACTACCACCCTCAACAGGAGCCTTAGGAGCTGCCTGTGCCACAGGAACAGTGCTTGCATCTGTGTTACCCGGAGGAAGTCTATCAACAGTATCCGGTAGGATGTTGTCTGCATTTACTCTAGCGTTAATCGCTGTAACATTAGCTTGGCTTTGTCTCTGGGAGATACCGGAGAGAAGCCCTCCGATACCACCAAGAAAATCTGAAATACCAGAACCAACATTTCCCGGATTACCACCGATACCTCCCAACCCCGGTGAGAGGTTAGGAGCTTGACGGACGCCGGGGTCTACGTTGAATTTATCTGCCATTGATTTCTGCTTCTCTTACCTTTGTTCTAGCATCAAGAATCTCTTTAGTAGGAGACATTTGTTGCCATTTTCTGTTGATAGTTTCCATATCGTTCTCAGTAAACTTAGCTATAGACTTAGCAAAGATTTCTGCTCTTTGTGCTTCTGATATCTTTCCTGCACCAGCTAGGTAGACCTTTGCTCTCTGGAAGTACTGGTCTGAGTCTTTTGGTTCTGCTTTCAAGCCTCGTCCAATATCTTGTTCGATTAGCTTTCCAACTTCGCCCACAGCCTTACGCTGTTCATCCAGCACTGTCTTACGAGAGTAGAACTTAGTCATCTCTCTGGTGTTGACACCAAGGATTTGCATAAGGGCTTCGTTAATGTTACCCTTGGCCCCAGTGATAGGAACACCAGTTCTGGACTCATACGTACCGTAGTTGTAGATCATCCAAGCTTTAGTTACGTTGTTTACCGTAGTAATGTTACGCATAGCGTCATGGATATCGTCTAATGTAAACGGCCTAGATTTCTCAGGTCCAGCAAACACAGAAGCTACAGCATGATAAGCTGGAACAGTCATCTTAAGCATATCCTTTGTAACCGAGTAAGAGGCACCACCTAGGACATCTAGGATGGAACTCTTGTCTTGCTTACCGTCTAGGATATCCTTAATAGTAGGAAGACCGCCCGGTCCAAACCTTTCAGCCAAAGCGTAGTCCTTACCAAGCATTGCAGAGAACATCTGCTCATACAAACCTCTAGAGAAAGTCTTAGAGATCATATTAGCATCTAGGTTGATACCGTTCTCCTGAGCATACTTCTCAAGGCTTTCGTGCCAAGGCCAGACACCAGCTGCAGAGCCAAGGACACCAACAGGGATGCCAAAGGCTGCACCGTTGTAAGCCATAAGTCTTGCAGCTTCTGCTCTAGTCAAACCACCTGTGCCCATAAGGCCCGAGGTAATCTGTTCAGCCACTCTCCATTGGTAGGTCATGAACTGAAGAGGAATAGAACCAAAGCCATTCTGCAACTGAGCATTAGATGCCCTAGACATGTTGGTTGTAAGGTTATCTGCTCTGTTTAGAACTTCTCTAAGATGAATCTCATTAAGTTCTTTGACAGCAGGATTGGCTGCTCTGAATTCTCTGTATGCAATGTTCCACGCACCAATACGGTTAATGGTTTCACCTTCCTTAAAGAACACAGAGCTGAAGTCTAGGAATTCCCCCATCTTACTCTTCATCATAGAAGGCTCAGCCAGTGCCTCTGACACTGACATATTACCGTTGATGTTGAGCCAACCTACCTTCTTCATATCTGAGTAGGTTTCTTTGAACAAAGGATTCTTAGACTTATTAGCCCAGTAGTTAATCACGTTAGGGTTCTCAGTCTTAGCCAGAAGGTACATAAGAGTACCATCCTTGTAAGCACCGAAAGCGTGAGTAGGACTAATAGCAGCCATGTTCCCTAGGTTCTGGGCCTGAAGAAACAACTGAGCAGGATTAAACAAACCAATCTTAGTATGAAAAGCAGCACTCCGCATATAAGACAAAGGATCAGCAGTTGTGTACATAAGCTTTTCGTCCCACTTGATAGCCTTATCAGGAGAGATTTTAAACAATGTCTGTAGAAACTTATCCTTAGATACTTCAATAGCTGTCTTCACACTAGATGGTTGTGACATTAGATGGTTGATGGCAGTAAGGGATTGTTTAGCAGAAGCTAGTCTTACTTGGTCAACACCCTGACCTGTTTTAAACTCAGCATTGTTCATGTACCACAAAGGATTACGTCGAAGCTGTTCCTGTGTAGCACCAGAGACTAGGTCCCCGTACTGTTCAATCCATTCGTTAGCACTACGAATCTTATAGTCATTGAAGGCTACAGAATTAGTAATGTCATTCATGTTCTTTCTAAGAGACCTCAGAGGGTCAAGTAGGTTAGGTTCTTCTTTCCTCCAAATAGGATTGTTGTCTGAACCCTTAGAATATGAATGAAGGTCCTTGCCCTTCTCACCAATGTACTTAGTTCTCATTTCAGATGAAGGATCGTAGCTGGACTCTGTGTGGTCTAGAATACCCTTGGCTCTGAGGTCTACTGTATCCTTGTAGGACTGACCATCTCTGAGCATAACAAATGGAACATCCTTATTAAACCCACCATTGGAATGAAACAAAGACTTAAAGTCACTAGGACTAAAGTCAAACTTAGACGTAATGAAAGCATCCAGTTGGCTGCTACCAGCAGCGTACAGCTTACGAGCTTGTTCAAAGTCTGCGTGCTGTTCTGTAATAGCTCTCTGCCACCTAGAACCAGTTAGTGTAATATCCCCTTGATAAGCGTTACCAAGGTACTTACCTTCCCCCATAACAGGAGTAATGATTGGTTGCTTGATGTGGTATTTGTTAGTGTAGTTAAAGTGGCCACCGGGAACATAAGGAAGCTGCTCGATGTTTAGTCTAGCGCTTCTGAAGTCCTTAGCAGCAATGAAGTTAATACCAAGGTTATCGTTGTCTGGTCGATACTTCATAAGACCTTCGTCTTTAGCATCAAACGATTGAACAAGTTTGAAACCTTGATCCTTTAGTTCTTTCTTAAATGCAGCCCTTTCCTCTGAACTCATACGAGTTGGCATATGGAAAGAAACGTTACCCTTCTCGTCTACCTTCATAACACGATAACTCTCGTGGTTAGACGGCAGTTCATCCAAGAGCCTACCCTCAAACGAAGAAGAGAAGACCTTACCATTTCCTGTGTGAGGCATGGCACTAACTTCAAAGTTCATGAAACCACGGGATGCCTTGTAAGAGAACACCTCAAGATTACGAACAGTATGATCTAGGTCACTGATTAGGCGAGCTTGACCATAGGCTACCACATCTTGCTTAGTCGGAAACACACCAAAGTTCTGATGCCAAGCTGTTTCAAAGTCACTTACTGTGTTGTGCCACTGTCTATCAGCTCTGTTACCTTCTAGAATTCTCTCAAGTCTAACGTGGTTCTCTTTGTTATTAAGGTACTTACCGAGAGGCTTTACAGCTTCCTCAATAAACCCCTTGACTTCCTCGGCTGTGTTAACAGCAACCTTACGGTTCTGAGTTTGAGTGATCGAGAGGATACCATCGGCTGATCTTACCTTACCAAACATCATATTGAACAATGTCTCGGGATTGGTATTCTCAGGACGGATGATTACATCACGCACCGGGTCAGCAAACTCGTCTAGGTCTCTAGTGATCTTGATGTAGAAACCACCACCCTGCTGAGCAATCTCGTAGTCACCAGCCTTAAAGTTATAAGACTTACGTGCAGCATTCTCAGCCTGTGTCTGTGACTGGTAAAGGCCCTTGCCAGCGTCCCCAATCTCAATACTGATTGTGTTTGTTCTAGTGAAAGTATTAGGATTAGTCTCGTAATTGAAACCGATAACATTGTTGTTAGGATCAACACTATGAACAACCCTAAGATCATTCAGAGCCTTGTCCATGGACGAACGAAACATATCTGTTTCACGGTCCATACGAGCCACACCAAGAGGGTTTGTAACCGCCTTAGCTAGGGTACCGCCACTTGTCATAAGCTCTTCTGAGGCTTCCTTAACCGCAGCAGCAGACAGTCTAGAGGCACCACTAAAGAACCCTTCAGGATTAGCAATGCTAAAACCTTGCAGACCCATGAGTTCCTGAACAGCTTCTGTCTTACCAAGACCAGTCATCTTAAGCTGTGAAGCTTTAGTTGCGTTGATTGCAATGGCTGTGTCCAGATCACCGGAAGCAGCAGCAATGTCAGCAGCAGTAGACTTAGGATTGATAAGGGCTGCTGTGATGTCTTTAGTGCCCTTCTTCAGAACACCAGACGCCAGAAGCTTACCACCAGAAACAGCCAGATCACCGGCACCGACAACATCAAGAACACCAAAGAGGTTATCGAGATTCTTTGTTTGTGATCCATAAGATACAGTCGCTCTCATAAAGTCTTCAGCCAGAGGGAGATTGTCCTTGGACAAATAGTCGAAGGCAGCTTTAAGTTGTTTCTCAAACTCTGTAGGCTTCAGGGAGTAAAGGTACTGAACCTGAGCCAAAAGGTTGTCACCCGGAAGGATATTGCTTAGACCAGAGTCGGGGCCAACTAGGTTATGTTTCTTGTACCAAGAGTAACCCGGAAGCATAGTCTTACCAAAGTCTGCGCCCCAACCAAGCCAAGACTGTTTCTCAGCCATTGACTTTGTCATTTCCATATAACGCTCAGCAATCTTAGTGTTGGCTACGTAAGCTTCTGTAGCGGAAAGAACGTGGTCCACAGCCTCAGGATTCTTAACGACAGCATTCTGGTAGCTGTTCATCATAGAAGACGTAGAGGCTATCTGTCTGTTCAAGATGTTCCTAGAGAAGTTAGTTTCTACGGCTGTAGCGAGCTTCTCAGGAGTTTCCAGATCAGACACACCAAGCTGACGAATAGAGAGTGCCTCGGCTTCTGTTACAGGTTGACCCTGCTTACCTTTGATGTACTGAGAAAGAATGTCTTCCTTGGTACTATTAGCTCTGATACTCTCTCTTCGAGAAAGGTAATTCTTAGTCTCTTCTTCTTGACCGTTGGTAATCTTGGAATAGGCATCGTCAAAAGTAATCTCACCACCAGAGGCAACCTGAGTCATCAAGGCTCTTTTCTTTGAGTATGGATCACTAAAGTCTGTCTGAGGAACACCCTTGTTGATGTTGTTCAGGTCAATGAGAGCTTTGTTCTGGTCGTAAGTGTCATCCATTATTACTGCACCGCCGGTTTGATTCCGCTAAAGATTCCAGAGAGACTGGACATACCCCTACCAATTCCGTAAAGAAGATTACTGTTCTGTCCGATACCAATGGACTGAGACTTCAAACTGTAGAGTTGTTTAGCTGAATCTAGGTTCTGATTAGTGTCTCTGGTAGACTGAAGTCCTGAGTTAGCTGCCTGAGCAATACCGCCTTCAAGAGCACTTGAGGCAAGACCACCCTGAGCAGCAGCGTTAGTTTCAG
>JACCEA010424713.1_pt1 | contig 10543 bp, 7 predicted proteins | sample 7449851 | NCBI WGS metagenome assembly JACCEA01 (sample SAMN15323453, study PRJNA562643) | freshwater metagenome | isolation source: river surface water | place: USA:Blue River Watershed | collected 2017-08-18 | reverse complement strand
TCCGGTTATTACGATGCTTATTACGGAAGCGCACAGAAAATCCGCACTCTAATCATTCAGGACTATGCAAAGGCATTCGCTCAAGCAGATGTTTTGGTCTCACCAACGGCACCAACGACTGCATTTAAAATCGGTGAAAAATCAGATGACCCGATCGCGATGTATCTCGGCGATGTAGCAACAATCCCAGTCAACCTCGCAGGCATTTGTGGAATGAGTCTCCCAGCAGGTTTGGCAGATGAAGATAGCCTCCCTGTTGGATTCCAGATCATGGCACCTGCAATGCAAGATGCTCGTCTCTATCAGGTTGGTAGTGCACTTGAAGCAGCACTTGTATCTCAATGGGGCGGACATTTAATTTCAAAGGCACCAGCGCTGGGAGGTAGCAAGTAATGGCTATTTCTTATGATGATGTTGTCGCAAAATATGATCCTGTATTGGGACTGGAAGTTCACGTCGAACTCAATACCCATTCAAAGATGTTCTGCTCATGCAGCACAACATTTGGCGCCGAACCGAATACACAGACATGCCCCGTCTGCTTAGCGCTTCCTGGCGCACTCCCAGTTGTTAATGCCACCGCTATCGAGTCAACGATCAAAATCGGTCTCGCGCTGAACTGTTCGATTGCGCCGTACAGTCGCTTTGCACGTAAGAACTACTTCTACCCAGATATGCCAAAGAACTTTCAGATCTCGCAGTATGACGAACCAATCTGTTTTGATGGATTCGTTGATGTAGAGATCGATACAGAAGAAGGCCCTCGCCAATTCCGCATTGAGATTGAGCGCGTTCACATGGAAGAAGACACAGGTAAGTCACTCCACGTTGGTGGCGCAACCGGACGCATCCATGGCGCTGATTATTCATTACTTGACTACAACCGTGCTGGAATTCCTCTGGTGGAAATTGTGACCAAGATTGTTCCTGGCACAGGTAAGTACGCCCCTGAAGTTGCACGTGCATACGTTGCCGAGCTGCGCGATATCTTGCGTGGGCTTGGAGTCTCTGATGTAAAGATGGAGCAAGGTTCACTTCGCTGCGATGCCAACGTTTCGCTCAAGCCAATCGGTTCAGAGGTTCTTGGAACCCGCTCGGAGACAAAGAACGTAAACTCACTTCGCTCTGTTGAACGCGCTATTCGCGGAGAAATGATTCGACATGCCGAACTCTTAGACGCTGGTCAGAAAGTAAAGCAAGAGACTCGACATTTCCAAGAAGATACAGGTCTTACTCGCTCTGGTCGCTCTAAAGAGCAGGCAGAGGATTATCGTTATTTCCCGGAGCCAGATTTGGTTCCAGTAGCACCGGATGCTGCATGGATTGAAGAGCTACGTGCAGCACTTCCTGAACGCCCATCACTTCGCCGCAAGCGTTTGAAGGAAGAGTGGAACGTCCCCGACAAAGAAATGTCAGCGATGGTTAATGCTGACGTCTTGGATATTGTTGAGGCCACAGTGCTGCTTGGCGCAGATCCAACAAAGGCGCGTTCATGGTGGCTTGGTGAAATTTCACGTATTGCAAATGACAAGGAAGTTGCAGTTATGGAACTTTCGATTACACCTGCCGATGTTGCAGAGATCGTCGGTCTCGTAAATAAGGGCGAACTCACAGACAAACTTGCTCGCCAAGTGGTTGAAGGTGTAATCGCGGGGGAGGGCTCACCTGCAGAGGTAGTTGCTAAGCGCGGAATCAAGGTTGTCAACGATGACGGCGCTCTGATGGCAGCGATAGAGAAGGTTTGTAATGATCAGCCAGAGACCGCGCAGAAAGTTCGCGACGGCCACATTCCGGCAGCTGGCGCCTTGATTGGTGCGGTCATGAAAGAGACAAAGGGCCAAGCAGATGCTGCACGCGTACGTGAGCTTCTACTTGGCCACCTTGGACAAGCAACTTCGTAGTTAGTGAACAACCACTCCTTCTGTCTCCACTAGAGACTCTTTTCCAATATTGATGAAGAAGAAGAGCACTACTGCTCCTGCAAAGAGAAGCGCTGCACTCACTGTGAATGCAACTGTAAATCCGTGAGTGATAGCAAATGGCTGAACTCTTTCACCCAATTGTGTGTTGGCTAGGGCATAACTTGTGGCAGCAGTTGCCGCAACTGTATTGAGAAGTGCTGTTCCGAGTGAGCCACCAACCTGCTGACTGGTGTTGATCATCGCACTTGCCACACCGGTGTCCTGATTACTCACTCCATGAAGTGATGTGGATGTAAGTGGGATGAAGACAAGAGCCATACCTGAGCTCATAATCAGAAGCGAAGGTAGGACGTGTGTTACATACGATGTCTCTGGAGTAATAAGGGTAAGCATTAATAGACCAATGCCTGCAAAGACAAGTCCTGGAACCATCAGTGGCTTTGGACCAAACTTTGGCAGCAACGCAGATGCGATTCCGGCAAAGACAATAATTCCGGCAGTAAATGGCAAGAATGCAAAGCCAGACTTAAGTGGTGAATAGCCCAGAATCACTTGTAGGTAAAGTCCAAGGAATAGGAACATCGAGAATAGTCCTGCTCCGACTATCAGCGAGCCAAGGTATGAACCACCACGGTTGCGCTCTGTGACGACACGGAGCGGCATCATTGGGTTAGAAACCTTAGCTTCAATGATCACAAAGAGAACAAGAAGGACTACTGCAACGATCAAAAATGAAATGGTTGAATTAGCAGACCAACCCTTAGTTGCAGCTTCATTAAATCCGTAGGTAAGCGAGAAGAGACCTGCTGTTGCTGTAAGAACACCTGGAATGTCATAGCTATGTTCACCTTCAGCCTTAGATTCCTTCACATACTTAATTGCCAGAATTCCAGCAAGAAGTGCAATTGGAACGTTGACGCCTAAGCACCAGCGCCATGAGAAGTATTCCGTGAGTGCGCCGCCAAGAATCAAACCGATCGCGGCGCCTCCGCCAGAAATTGCGCCGACGACTCCGAATGCCTTTGCGCGCTCTGCAGGAACTGTGAAAGTGACGCTGATGATCGCAAGAGCTGCCGGCGCTAGGAGCGCACCGAAAACACCCTGTAGTGCGCGAGCAGCAAACAAAAGTTCTTGATTTGATGCAATTCCGCCTAGGGCTGAGACTGCAGCGAACCCGACAAGGCCAACTATAAAAATCTTCTTGCGACCCATAAAGTCACCGATGCGTCCACCGATCAGAAGCAAGGATCCAAATGCCAGTGTGTAGGCAGTGATTACCCACTGTTGATTTGCATCTGTAATTCCAAGATCAGCCTTAGCACTCGGAATGGCAATATTTACAATCGACGAATCAAGAACAACCATGAGTTGGGCGATGGCAACGACGAATAGTGTCCGCCAACGATTTGGATCAAGCCCAGAGAGGTTTTCAGACTTTTGTGACACAGGTGAGTGCTCCTCAAGAAAGGTAGAGATGGATTGGATTAAGGCTAGAATTATCTCATGTCGAAGATGAAACCGCGTTCTGGAGTTGTCACTGATGGTTTAGAGCGTGCCCCTGCGCGCGGAATGTTACGCGCAGTCGGTATGGGTGATGAAGATTGGGTAAAGCCACAGATTGGAATTGCATCTTCGTGGAATGAAATTACCCCATGCAACCTCTCTCTTGATCGTCTCGCAAAAGCTTCAAAAGAAGGCGTTATTGCAGCAGGTGGATTCCCAATGCAATTTGGAACTATCTCGGTCTCCGATGGTATTTCTATGGGTCACGAAGGAATGCACTTCTCCCTAGTTTCTCGCGAAATCATCGCTGACTCGGTTGAGACAGTAATGAATGCAGAACGTTTTGATGGAATGGTGACTTTTGCAGGTTGCGATAAGTCACTACCTGGAATGATGATGGCGGCAGCTCGACTTGATGTCGCATCTGTATTTGTGTACGCCGGTTCAACACTTCCAGGTCAAGTAGATGGAAAAGATGTCACAATCATTGACGCCTTCGAAGCAGTCGGCGCATGTGCACGTGGATTGATCACTAAAGATCGCGTGGATCAAATTGAACGCGCAATCTGCCCAGGCGAGGGTGCTTGTGGTGGCATGTATACGGCGAACACGATGGCAGCTATTGGTGAAGCAATTGGACTTTCACTTCCTGGCTCTGCAGCACCTCCGGCAGTTGATCGCCGTCGCGACGCGTACGCAATTGCATCTGGAGAAGCAGTTGTTAATCTGATCAAACTTGGGATCACAACTCGCGATATCTTGACAAAGAAGGCATTTGAAAATGCCATCACAATTTTGATGGCCCTCGGCGGCTCTACGAACGCTGTTCTTCATTTGCTTGCTATTGCGTATGAAGCAGAAGTTGATCTCACTCTCGAAGATTTCCACCGAATCGGATCCAAGGTGCCTCTACTTGGAGACCTGAAGCCTTTTGGTAAGTACGTCATGACAGATGTTGATCGCGTTGGCGGAATTCCTGTTGTGCTTCGCATTCTTCTTGATGCGGGATACCTGCACGGAGATTGCTTAACCGTCACCGGAAAGACGATGGCTGAGAATCTGGCAGATATTAATCCTCCATTCCCAGATAGTGATGTGCTCTTCCCAGCCGATAAACCAATCTCAACCGATGTTGGAATCACAATTCTTGGCGGCACTCTCGCTACCGATGGCGCTGTATGTAAAACTGCAGGCATCGGCATCGATACCTTCGAAGGACCAGCGCGCGTTTTCGAACGCGAACAAGCAGCGATGGATGCTGTTGAAAATGGAACAATCAAAGAAGGTGATGTTGTTGTTATCCGCTACGAAGGTCCTAAGGGTGGACCAGGTATGCGCGAAATGTTGATGGTGACAGGTGCAATTAAGGGAGCTGGTCTTGGAAAGAAGACACTCCTTCTCACCGATGGTCGCTTCTCTGGTGGATCAACCGGACTCTGTGTCGGACACATTTCACCTGAGGCAGTCGATGGTGGACCAATCGCATTCATTAAGGATGGCGATCGCATTCGCATCGATATCGTCAATCGCACACTTGATCTGCTTGTCGATCCAGCCGAACTAGAAGCTCGCAAAGTGGGATGGAAGCCAATCCCGCACAAGTTCACACGGGGAGTACTCGCTAAGTTTTCAAAAGGCGTCAGTTCAGCCTCGAAAGGTGCTGTCTGGAACTAAGCGGATTTGGCGTCCCATTTATTGAGATGCTCATCTCACGTCTTGACGCTTTGCCGTCGGCGTTGGAGAATATGCCTATGTCAGCAACACGCGCTCTCTCATCATCAGTGGTGGTGATTCGATAGCGCGTGCCTTTTTGACACGCGCCCTCAGATATCTGAGGGTTTTTTCATTTAATGAGATTGAACGAGATAAGTAACTAGCGAGGAAAGGAGTACGAAGAGATGGCACATGTACCAACAGCAAACGGCACAACAATGAATGGAGCTACTTCATTGGTGAAAAGCCTTGAAGCAGCAGGCGTCGATGTGATGTTCGGTCTTCCGGGTGGCGCAATTCTTCCGGCATACGATCCAATCTTCGACTCCACAATCCGCCATATCTTGGTTCGCCACGAACAGGGTGCAGGCCATGCCGCAACTGGTTACGCGCAAGTGACAGGTCGCGCTGGCGTCTGTATCGCAACATCTGGACCGGGAGCAACCAACTTAGTTACACCGCTGGCAGATGCTGCAATGGATTCAGTTCCAATGGTTGCAATTACAGGACAAGTTCCTTCGGTTGCGATTGGAACGGATGCATTTCAAGAAGCGGATATTCGCGGCATCACAATGCCATTTACGAAGCACAACTTCCTTGTTACCAATCCAAATGACATTCCTCGCGTGGTCGCAGAAGCTTTCCATATTGCTACGACTGGTCGCCCAGGTCCAGTCTTGGTGGATATTGCAAAGGATGCGCTCCAAAAAGAGACGACGTACAACTGGCCAACCAGTATCGAACTCCGAGGATACAAACCACAGGTGGTTCCTAATCAGGGTGCGATTAATGATGCAGCAGCACTTATTGCCTCTTCACATAAACCTGTCTTCTATGTTGGCGGCGGAGTAATCAAGGCAAATGCTTCACGTGAACTTCTAGAACTTGCAGAACTTCTGGGTGCACCAGTTGTTACGACCCTGATGGCGCGAGGAGCTTTCCCAGATTCTCATCCATTACATATGGGTATGCCTGGCATGCATGGAACAGTTGCTGCGGTGACTGCCCTTCAAAAGGCAGATCTACTCATTACTTTGGGCGCTCGCTTTGATGATCGCGTGACTGGAAAACTCTCCACCTTTGCAGTCAATGCCAAGGTTATTCATGCAGATATCGATCCTGCTGAAATCGGCAAGAATCGTTACGCAGATGTACCTGTTATTGGTGATGTTCGCGAAACCATGAAGGCCCTGATTCCAGCCCTCAAGGCAGCCCTTGCAAAGAACGCTGCGGATCTCACACCATGGCTACAGGCGATGAATAAGTTGCGTGCAACGTATCCATTGGGTTATGACATTCCAGCAGATGGATCACTCTCGCCTCAATTTGTAATCGAACGTTTAAGCAAGATCTGTGGTCCAGATACGATCTTTGCTGCCGGCGTTGGTCAACATCAGATGTGGGCCGCACAATTTGTTCAGTATGAAAAGCCACGCACATGGCTTAACTCAGGTGGGGCCGGAACTATGGGTTACGCCGTACCTGCTGCAATGGGTGCAAAAGTTGGTGCACCAGATACAACTGTGTGGGCAATTGATGGCGATGGTTGTTTCCAGATGACTAACCAAGAGCTAGTTACCTGTGCACTCAATAACATCCCAGTAAAGATTGCAATCATTAATAATGAAAGCCTTGGAATGGTCCGCCAATGGCAGACCCTTTTCTACGAAGGTCGTTACTCAAACACCAGCCTTGAATCAAAGCGCGTTCCAAACTTCCCAATGTTGGCAGAGTCAATGGGTTGTGTTGGTCTTGCCTGCGAACGTGCAGAAGATGTTGATGCAACTATTGAAAAAGCAATGTCAATTAATAATCAGCCTGTAGTCGTTGATTTCCGAGTCCATCGTGATGCAATGGTTTGGCCGATGGTTGCAGCTGGTACATCTAACGACGACATCATGATCGCTCGCGCTACTGCGCCTGACTGGGATTCACAGGAGCTCTAATGGCCATTCATAAACTAGAAGTTCTCGTCGAAAACGAACCAGGCGTCCTTGCACGCGTTGCTGGACTTTTTGCTCGTCGTACTTACAACATCGATTCTCTCGTCGTAGGACCAACAGAGAATTCAAAGATTTCCAAGATGATCATCGAAGTAAGTGTCGAAGGTCACTCTCTTGAGCAAGTGATGGCCCAGTTAGACAAGTTAATCAATGTAATCCGCATCGAAGAGGTTCTCGAAGGTGCGATCAGCAATACCAAGCACGACACCCAACCTGATTATCAGAACTAAACTAGATCTCGATAGCAAAAACGAAAAAGGAGAAATACCGTGGCAACGATGTATCACGAAGAGGATGCAGATCTCTCAATCATCCAGGGTCGCAAGGTCGCGATCATCGGTTACGGCTCACAAGGCCATGCACACGCGCTGAGTCTTCGTGACTCAGGTGTTGATGTACGAGTTGGTCTTAAGGATGGTTCTCCATCTCGCGCAAAGGCAGAAGAAGCGGGCCTTCGCGTTACTAGCGTTGCGGAAGCAGTTAAGGAAGCAACTGTCATCATGATCTTGGCGCCAGATCACGTTCAGCGCCACATCTACACCGAATCAATCGAGCCAAACCTAAAAGCTGGCGATGCGCTCTTCTTCGGTCACGGATTTAACATTCGCTTTGGTTACATCACACCACCGGCTCATGTTGATGTTTGCATGGTTGCTCCAAAGGGTCCAGGCCACTTGGTGCGTCGTGAATACTCAGCAGGTCGCGGAGTTCCAGTAATCGTTGCAGTTGAACAAGATTCAACAGGTAGTGCTTGGCCATTGACACTTTCGTATGCAAAGGCAATTGGCGGACTTCGTGCCGGCGGAATTCTCACAACATTTACTGAAGAGTGCGAAACCGATCTCTTCGGTGAGCAGTCAGTACTTTGCGGTGGAGCGTCACAGCTTGTGATGTACGGCTTTGAAGTTCTTACCGAAGCTGGATACCAGCCGGAGGTTGCTTACTTTGAATGTCTCCACGAGCTCAAGCTTATTGTTGACTTGATGTACGAAGGCGGAATCGCAAAGCAGCGCTGGTCAGTTTCAGATACTGCTGAATTCGGTGATTACGTTTCTGGTCCACGCGTTATTGATCCTCGCGTGAAGGAGAACATGAAGGCTGTTCTTGCAGATATCCAATCAGGAGCATTTGCAAAGCGTTTCATCGATGACCAAGAAGCAGGCGCTCCAGAATTCAAGGCACTTCGTGCAAAGGGTGAGACACATCCAATCGAAGCTGTCGGTCGCGAACTTCGTAAGATGTTTAGCTGGATGAAGAACACAAACAAGGATGATTACAAAGAAGGAAGCGCATCACGTGGCTAAACCAATAGTTCTTATTGCGGAAGAGTTAAGTCCAGCAACGCTAGAAGCGTTGGGTCCTGACTTTGAAGTTCGTAACTGCGACGGCGCTAACCGTGCCGAGCTTCTTGAAGCTCTCGGCAAGGGAGTCGATGCAGTTCTGATTCGCTCTGCAACCAAAATGGATGCTGAGGCAATCGCCGCAGCTAAAGGGCTTCGTGTAATTGCACGTGCTGGTGTTGGTCTAGATAACGTAGATATCCCTGCAGCAACTGCAGCAGGTGTCATGGTTGTTAATGCACCAACATCAAATATCGTCTCCGCAGCAGAGCTTGCAATCGCACTCTTGTTGGCCTCGGCACGTTTTGTCTCACCGGCACATGCTGCACTTCGCAATGGCAAATGGGCGCGCTCTAAGTACACCGGTGCAGAACTGTTTGAAAAGACTCTAGGCATCGTTGGCTTCGGTCGTATCGGACAGCTCGTTGCTCATCGCATGCAGGCTTTCGGTATGAACGTAATTGCTTACGATCCTTATCTACAACCTGCTCGAGCTGCTCAACTCAATGTTGAGTTAGTCGAACTTGACGAACTTTTGAAGCGTAGTGATTTCATTACGATCCACTTGCCAAAGACAAAAGAGACAGCAAATCTCATCGGTGAGGAAGCTCTTAAGAAGGTAAAGCCAGAAGTGCGCATTATTAATGCCGCTCGCGGTGGCGTTCTTGATGAAACTGCTCTTTATAACGCAATAAGGGAAGGTCGCGTCGCTGGTGCCGGACTTGATGTCTATGCAACAGAGCCATGCACCGATTCACCACTCTTTGAGCTAGATCAGGTAGTAGCTACACCTCACCTTGGTGCATCAACTGATGAAGCACAAGAGCGTGCAGGTATTGCAGTTGCTGTCTCAGTGCGTAAAGCGCTCGGCGGTGAACTTGTACCGGATGCGGTCAATGTGAAGGGTGGAGCAATCCACGATGAGATTCGTCCATCACTTCCACTCGTTGAGAAGATGGCACAGATCGGAACTGCACTTGCGGGCGAACTTCCTGTCAGCATGGAGATAACAGTCATGGGAGATATCTCAGGACATGATTCATCTGTATTGGCAATTAGCGCACTCAAAGGCGCCCTTCTTGCGGCAGGTTCAGAGGATGTTACCTACGTCAACGCACCAGGATTAGCTGCAGAGCGTGGAGTGACATCAAATGTCACGACTACTCCTGATAGCGCTGAATACCGCAGCATGATCTCTCTCCGCCTTGCATTGAGCAATGGAAAGTCGATCAAGGTTGATGGAACACTGATGGGAATTCGTAAGGTTGAGAAAATCATCGCAATTGATGCCTTTGACTTAGATCTTCCACCTACAGAGAACATGCTCTTCTTGCGTTATGCCGATCGCCCAGGAGTTGTTGGCGCAGTTGGAAATGCACTCGGAGCAGCCAAGATCAATATCGCGGGCATGCAGGTAGCTCGTGATGCACAAGGCGGTAACGCTCTGATGGCACTTACAGTCGATTCAACTGTCACCGAATCCATTGCTGCATCTGTTGCAAAGGAAATTGGCGCAGATCTCGTTCGCTCTGTCTCGTTGGTGGGCTAATGTCTAATAACATTAACCTCGCAGTCATTGCTGGAGATGGAATCGGTCCAGAAGTTGTTGCTCAAGGTATTCGCGTTCTAGATAAAGTTGCCGCTAAGTACGAGACAACTTTCTCAAAGACTGAATACGATCTTGGTGCAGGCTACTGGCATCGCACCGGAGAAGTGCTTCCTGATTCAGTGATGGCCGAGATTGCAAAGTCAGATGTGATCTTGCTTGGCGCTGTTGGAGACCCAACTGTTCCAAGTGGTGTTCTAGAGCGTGGTCTCTTGCTCAAGCTTCGTTTCGCATTCGATCACTACATCAACTTGCGTCCTGCCCGTCTTTCACAAGGCGTTACTGGACCGCTTGCAACGAAAGCACCGATTGATTTTGTTGTCGTTCGCGAAGGAACCGAGGGACCTTATGTAGGTGCGGGTGGAGTACTAGCACTGGGCACTGAAAATGAAATTGCAACGGAAGAATCACTCAACACTCGCCGTGGTGCAGAACGTGCTATCCGTTATGCATTTG
>JACCEA012264300.1_pt1 | contig 10544 bp, 20 predicted proteins | sample 7449851 | NCBI WGS metagenome assembly JACCEA01 (sample SAMN15323453, study PRJNA562643) | freshwater metagenome | isolation source: river surface water | place: USA:Blue River Watershed | collected 2017-08-18 | reverse complement strand
GTGTGCGATACCGTCAGCAATATTCTTTTTAACTTTTTTACGGGCGCGAGCCGCGTTATTTTGTTGTGGTTTTGCCATTGTCAGCTCTTCCTAATTATTTCTTAAGTGCAATACCGGCCTTACGAGGACCTTTGCGTGTACGAGCATTAGTACGTGTGCGTTGACCGCGCATTGGCAAGCCTTTGCGATGACGCAGACCACGATAGCAACCTAAGTCCATTAGGCGCTTAATGTTCATTGTCACTTCACGACGCAAATCACCTTCTACAGTGAATTTGCCTACTTCTTCACGAAGCTTTTCTAAGTCAGCATCGTTAAGATCTTTAACCTTTTTATCAATAGCAACACCTGATGCATCGCAAATCTTGCGAGCAAGTGAGTTACCAATGCCAAAAATAGCAGTTAAACCAATAACGGTGTGTTGGTGATTAGGGATATTTACCCCAGCAATACGTGCCATGTGTAACGTTCCTTTTTATTAACCTTGACGCTGCTTATGACGAGCATCTGATGAACAGATCACTCGAACCACGCGCTTGCGTTTAATAATCTTGCAGTTGCGGCAGATACACTTTACGGATGCCAAAACTTTCATAATTAACCTCTTCTATACAATTAGTTACTACTTTGCGCGGAACACAATTCGCGCTTTTGACAAGTCATATGGCGTTAATTCCACAGTAACTTTGTCGCCAGGAAGAATACGTATATAGTGCATACGCATTTTTCCTGAGATATGACCCAACACAACGTGGCCGTTTTCTAACTTCACACGGAACATTGCATTAGGCAAGTTTTCTACTACCTCACCAGCCATTTGAATGACATCATCTTTTGCCATATAGCTTATGAGTTACCCATTTTGAAGTTGGCTTTCTTCAATAGTGAATCATATTGCTGCTGCATCATGTAAGACTGAACTTGAGCCATAAAGTCCATTGTTACCACAACGATAATGAGAAGCGATGTTCCGCCGAAATAGAAAGGCACATTCCAACGCAATACTAAAAACTCTGGCAATAAACAAACTAAAACCATGTAAGCTGCACCAGCCAAAGTTAAACGAGTCAATATTTTATCGATATAACGCGCTGTTTGATCACCTGGACGAATACCTGGAACAAACGCGCCACTCTTTTTCAAGTTATCAGCTGTTTCTCTGCTATTGAAAACCATGGCAGTGTAGAAAAAACAGAAGAAAATAATTGCCAATGCATACATCAAAATATATACAGGCTGACCTGGGGCTAATGTTGCAGCCAAATCTTTAATAAACAATGTTACTGAATTTGTTGTGTCACCAGCCGTAAACCAGCCCGCAATCGTTGCTGGAAACAAAATAATAGATGATGCAAAAATTGGTGGAATAACGCCCGCCATATTTAACTTTAATGGCAAGTGTGAAGACTGACCACCATATACCTTGTTACCAACCTGACGTTTAGCATAGTTAACCAATACTCGACGCTGGCCACGCTCAACAAACACCACAAAATAAGTTACTGCTGCAACAATCACAACGATCAATATCGCAGAGATAATGCTCATAGAGCCGGTTCTTACTAATTCAAATAAGCCACCCAACGCATTTGGCAAACCTGCTGCAATACCACCAAAAATAATGATTGAAATACCATTACCTAAACCGCGCTCTGTAATCTGCTCACCAAGCCACATCAAGAACATAGTACCAGTTACCAATGTAATAACTGTATTCATGCGGAATGCAAAACTAGGATCAATAACTAAACCTGGTTGAGCCTCCAACGCAATCGCAATACCTAACGCTTGGAATGTTGCCAAAACAACTGTGCCATAGCGGGTGTACTGTGTAATTTTCTTTTGTCCGCCTGCACCTTCTTTTTTAAGCGCTTCAAGTGTTGGCAAAACAATCGTTAACAACTGCATGATGATCGATGCAGAAATATAAGGCATGATGCCCAAAGCAAATACTGTGAATCTTGATAATGCTCCACCTGAAAACAGGTTAAACATACCTAAAATACCACTGCTTTGGGTATTAAATAACTCTGAAAGCTGATCTGGATCGATGCCAGGAACTGGAATATGTGCGCCAATGCGATAAACGACCAAAGCCAAAACCAAGAACATCAAGCGACGACGTAAGTCGGCGAACTTGCTTCCTGATTTCAAGCTAGATGCGTTTGGAGTTGCAATGGCCATTAGACTTTAGACCTATTAAACAGCTTCAACAAATTTACCGCCAGCGGCTTCAACAGCTGCTTTTGCACCAGCAGTTGCTTGTAAACCACGAACAGTAACAGCGATTGAAAGCTCACCAGTTTTGATGATCTTTACTGATTTTGTTAAGCCTGAAACAAGACCATTTTGCTTTAATGCTACCAAGTCAACTTCTGCCAAACCAAGCTTTTGTAAGTCAGCCAAAGTTACTTGGCCATCAAACTGCTTGCTTAGTGAGATAAAACCACGTTTTGGCAAACGACGGTACAAAGGCATTTGACCACCCTCGAAACCAACTTTATGGAAGCCGCCTGAACGTGACTTTTGACCTTTGTGACCACGGCCAGCTGTTTTACCCAAGCCAGAACCAATGCCACGACCTACGCGACGCTTAGCGTGCTTAGCACCTTCTGCTGGTTTAATTTTATTAAGTTCCATAACCTATCCTAAGTATTACTTGATAACTTTAACCAAGTAAGACACTTTATTAATCATGCCGCGTACAGCTGGCGTGTCTTGCAATTCAGAAACAGAGTTCACACGACGCAAACCTAAGCCACGTACTGTTGCGCGATGATCTTCACGTGTAGCGATAAGGCTACGTACAAGTTGAATTTTTACTGTGCTCATATTCACTCTCCAGGCAATTAACCTAGAATCTCCTCTACAGTTTTGCCACGTTTAGCAGCGATCTCTGAAGGAGTGCTCATCTTACGCAAGCCATCTAAAGTTGCACGAACCATGTTGTATGGGTTTGTTGAACCAAGTGATTTTGCAACCACATTAGTAATACCCATCACATCAAATACAGCGCGCATTGGACCACCAGCAATAACACCAGTACCTTCTTTAGCTGGAGAAATCAAAACGCGTGATGCGCCATGCTCACCAACTACTGTGTGCTGCAATGTGCCGCTACGTAAAGAAACTTTAAACATCTTACGACGCGCTTCGTCCATTGCTTTTTGTACAGCAACAGGCACTTCTTTTGACTTGCCCTTACCCATACCGATGCCACCATCACCATCACCTACTACAGTAAGTGCAGCGAAACCAAGAATACGACCACCTTTAACCACTTTAGTTACGCGGTTAACAGCAATCATCTTCTCGCGTAGACCATCGTCACGCTCTTCAGATTGAACCTTATTTTGCATCTTTGCCATGTTATTTCCTTGACCCTATGCGATCAGAACTTGAGGCCGGCTTCACGCGCAGCCTCTGCCAGCGCTTTCACGCGGCCGTGATAACGGAAGCCTGAGCGGTCGAATGCTACTTCTGTAACACCCGCCTTGATAGCGCGCTCGGCGATGATTTTGCCAATTTGCTGGGCTGCAGCACTGTTGCCACCGTTGCCGTTCAATGCTTTGCTGATATCTGCTTCCATAGTAGAAGCTGAAGCAAGAACTTTGGTGCCACATGGGCTGTAAAGCTGAGCAAAGATATGCTGGTTCGAGCGATGAATCGACAAGCGATGCGCCAATTGTTCCGCAATTCTGATGCGTGTTTGGCGGGCGCGGCGAACTCGTGTTTCTTTTTTGTTCATATCTAACCCCGATTACTTCTTCTTGGTTTCTTTGAGGCGAACCACTTCATCCACATAACGAACACCCTTACCTTTATAAGGCTCTGGTGGACGGTATGCACGAACTTCAGCAGCTACCTGGCCAACTTGTTGCTTGTTGGCACCCTTAATAATGATCTCAGTTTGTGATGGAGTTTCTGCCTTAACACCTGCTGGCAAATCATGAATCACATCATGTGAGAAACCTAATTGCAATTTCAATGCATTACCTTGCACTGACGCACGGTATCCAACGCCAACCAAGCTAAGCTTGCGCTCAAAGCCTGTTGTAACGCCTTTAACCATATTGCTAACTAATGCGCGTGTTGTACCTGATAGAGCATTTGACTCTGCAGACTCGTCTTTGCAAACAACTTGCAACACACCTTCTTTTTGCTCCAATCCAACTAATGGATGCAATGTGTGTGACAAAGTACCCAAAGGACCTTTTACAGTAACTTGACCTGCAGCAATTTGAACGTCTGCGCCTTTTGGCAACTCAATAGGGCTTTTACCGACTCGTGACATCTTCGTTCTCCCTATTAAGCTACGTAGCAGATAACTTCGCCACCCACGCCGATAGCGCGAGCTTTACGATCAGTCATCACGCCTTGTGGCGTAGAAATGATTGCAACACCAAGACCGTCCAATACCTTAGGAATGTCATGACGACCTTTGTAGATACGCAAACCAGGTGTTGATACGCGTTGAATGCGCTCAATAACTGGACGGCCTGCGTAATACTTAAGGCTAATATTTAATACAGGTTTAGCCGCTTCTCCAGCAATTTCAAAGCTGTCAATATAGCCTTCGTCTTTCAAGACGTTAGCAATTGCTACTTTGAGCTTGGAAGAAGGCATGGCGACGTTTGTCTTCTGTACCGCTTGCGCGTTACGAATTCTCGTCAGCATGTCGGCGATTGGATCGCTGATACTCATGTTCTCTCCTAATCTTTCGCCGCTTACCAGCTGGCCTTGGTTACACCAGGGATCTCGCCACGGAAGGCGATTTCACGGATTTTGCTACGGGCCAAGCCGAACTTGCGGAACGTGCCGCGTGGGCGGCCAGTTAATGCGCAGCGATTACGCTGACGAGTTGGACTTGCGTTACGTGGAAGCTGCTGCAACTTCAAACGAGCTTCATAACGTTCTTCTTCGCTTTTTGAGACGTCATCAATAATCGCCTTCAATTCTGCACGCTTTGCTGCGTACTTAGCGACTGTCTTTGTGCGCTTCTTTTCGCGTTCAATCAATGCTAATTTAGCCACGATGACCTCTTAATTGCGGAATGGGAATTTAAATGCTGATAACAGAGCTTTTGCTTCGTCATCAGATTTAGCTGTTGTTGTAATGCTGATATTTAACCCACGGAGCGCGTCGATTTTGTCGTACTCGATCTCAGGGAAAATAATCTGCTCTTTAACACCAATGTTGTAGTTACCACGACCGTCGAATGCCTTACCAGAGATACCGCGGAAATCGCGAACACGTGGCAATGCAACCGTAATAAAACGATCTAGGAATTCATACATAGTTTGACCACGCAATGTAACCATCGCGCCAATTGGGTAACCTTGACGAATCTTAAAACCCGCAATCGCTTTACGCGCTTTAGTTACAACTGGCTTTTGGCCAGCAATCTTTGTTAGATCGCCAACTGCATGCTCAATAACTTTTTTATCATTAATCGCCTCACCCAAACCCATATTTAATGTGATTTTAGTAATGCGCGGAACTTCCATAACAGATTTGTAGCCAAACTTTTTCATCAAGTCTGCTGCAACTTTTTCTTTATAGAAGCTTTGTAAACGTGCTGACATATTTATCTATCCTCGGCTTAGGCGGCTAATACAGCGCCAGTTGTCTTGAGGTAGCGAACTTTCTTGCCGTCAGCTTCTTTAATGCCAACACGAGAAGGTTTGCCGTTTGCGTCAACCAATGCCACATTAGACACTTCGATTGGCATAGTCTTATCAACCACACCACCCGTTGCACCAGTCGCTGGATTTGGCTTAACGTTTTTCTTGTATACGTTTACACCCTCAACAAGCAATTTGCCGTCAAGAATCGCTGTAACCGTACCTTTTTTTCCTTTATCGCGGCCAGTAATTACTATTACTTGGTCGCCTTTACGAATCTTATTCATATCGACCTCTTAAATAACTTCTGGCGCGAGAGAAACGATTTTCATGAAGCGCTCAGTACGCAATTCACGCGTTACTGGGCCGAAAATACGTGTACCAATTGGCTCTAATTTTGCGTTAAGCAAAACAGCCGCATTGGAATCAAATTTAATAAGTGAGCCATCAGGACGGCGAACACCCTTAGCAGTACGAACTACCACTGCGTTGTAAATATCGCCTTTTTTAACACGTCCACGCGGCGCGGCATCTTTTACCGTCACTTTAATGATGTCACCAATGCTTGCATAACGGCGTTTTGAACCACCGAGCACCTTGATACACAACACTTCGCGGGCACCGGTATTATCGGCAACCTCTAGTCTGCTTTCAGTTTGAATCATCTTTTTATCCCCAACTTGAGCGCCATAGGCATTCAGTCTTGGTTCCGTTGAGGGGCCAGTCGCTTTGCAGCTAAAACCCCGGATTTGTACTACTGAATAAATTTCTCACCACAATTAACCGTGGAGAGCCCTCTACTATAACAGGCCCACAATCTATTTGCAAGCCTGTTTTTTACTTTTTAGTATCTTTTAGATACCCTTAGCCGCTTGAACTAAACGTGTAACCACCCAAGACTTACTGCGTGAAATTGGCTTAGATTCTGCAATCTCAACCGTATCACCAGCCTTGAACTGATTTGTTTCATCATGAGCATGATATTTCTTTGATTTAGCAACATATTTGCCATACAAAGGGTGCTTCACACGACGCTCAACTAAAACAGTTACTGTTTTTTGCATCTTGTCGCTAACTACGCGACCGATCAATGTGCGGCGCAAAGATTTTTTTGTTTCAGTCATTTTTGGCTCGCTTTCTGAGCAATAACAGTCTTAACACGAGCAATATCGCGCTTTACTTTGCCTAATTGGCTACTATCTTGAAGCTGCTGAGTCGCTTTTTGCATACGCAATTTAAACTGCGCCTTTAGCAACTCAGATAGCTCTTGGTTTAAAGATTTAACGTCTTTAGCGTTTAAATCAGAAGCTTTCATTTTGTCCCGTCCAGATTAGGCGCCAATTTGGCGCACAACAAATGTAGTTTGAATAGGCAACTTAGCAGCAGCAAGTCTAAATGCCTCACGCGCCAATACTTCGTCTACACCATCCATCTCATACAAAACTTTACCCGGTTGGATCTCAGCTACGTAGTACTCTGGGTTACCTTTACCGTTACCCATACGAACTTCTGCAGGCTTTTGTGAAATCGGCTTATCCGGGAAAATTCGAATCCAAATACGACCACCACGTTTAATGTGACGTGTCATTGCGCGACGTGCAGCTTCAATTTGACGAGCAGTTAATCGACCACGACCAACTGCCTTCAAACCAAAGTCTCCAAAAGACACGCTACGTCCGCGAGTCGCAACACCTGTGTTGCGACCTTTTTGTTCCTTACGGTACTTACGACGTTTTGGTTGCAACATAATTATTCTCCAGCCTTCTCAGCAGGCTTAGTTACTTTGCGCACGCGTTTTACTGCTGGCTTAGCATCACCTGCTGGCTTATCGCCGTCTTCTTTAGCTTTACGTGGTGCACGTGTCGCTGGTCGACGAGCTTTTTTCTCTTGGTCTACTTCTGGTGAAGCAGGCGCTACTGCGTTTACATCTGTACGACCCAATGTGTCGCCTTTGTAAACCCAAACTTTTACACCGATGATTCCGTATGTTGTTTCAGCTTCTGAAGTTGCATACTCAATATCAGCCTTCAATGTGTGAAGAGGTACTCGACCTTCACGGTACCATTCTGTACGAGCAATTTCAGCACCATTTAAACGGCCTGCGCTCATAATCTTGATACCTTGAGCACCCAAGCGCATTGCGCTTTGCATAGCACGCTTCATCGCACGACGGAACATGATACGCTTCTCAAGCTGCTGAGTAATAGAGTCAGCAATTAACTGAGCATCTACTTCAGGCTTACGAATTTCTTCGATATTAACGTGTACAGGCACACCCATGCGTTTTTGCAACTCTTTGCGCAACACTTCGATGTCTTCGCCTTTTTTACCAATAACAACACCAGGACGTGAGCTATAAATAGTGATCTTTGCATTCTTTGCAGGACGCTCAATAACTACTTTGCTAACTGATGCATTTTTTAATTTCTTCTTAAGGTAGCTACGTACTTCAACGTCTTCTTGCAACATTTTTGCAAAGTCGTTGCTGTTGGCATACCAGCGAGAAGTCCAGTTACGGCTTACCGAGAGACGAAATCCGGTTGGATGTATTTTCTGACCCATGTCTCTTCCTTAGTTGCTCAATGTCACAGTAATGTGACAAGTTTGCTTTTCAATTTTGTTACCACGACCCTTAGCACGGGCAGTGAAACGCTTAAGTGAAGTTGCTTTATCTACTGTGACAGCTTTAACTTTAAGCTCATCAATATCAGCACCAGAGTTATGCTCTGCATTAGCAATAGCAGACTCCACCACCTTTTTCATGATGAAAGCAGCTTTCTTAGGGCTGAAAGCCAAAATGTTTAAAGCGCGGGCAATTGGCAAACCACGAATTTGGTCAGCAACCAAACGTGTTTTTTGCGCAGAAATGCGGGCGCTGCGGTGAATAGCTTTAGATTCCATATCGTCCTCTTACTTCTTAGCTTTCTTATCGGCCGCATGACCTTTGAAGGTGCGCGTTAGCGCAAACTCACCAAGCTTGTGTCCAACCATGTTTTCAGTGATGTACACAGGTACATGCTGACGACCATTGTGAACGGCGATTGTGAGACCAATGAAGTCAGGGAGAATGGTCGAACGGCGTGACCATGTCTTGATAGGCTTCTTATCTTTGTTGGCTACTGCAGTTTCAACCTTTTTAACGAGGCTAACTTCGCAGAATGGGCCTTTTTTAGCTGAACGCGTCATGTCTATTTCCTTATTCTATTAGCGCTTTTGACGACGTTGAGCAATCATGCTTGTCGTACGCTTATTGCGACGTGTTCTGTAACCCTTAGTTGGTGTGCCCCATGGAGATACTGGAACACGACCTTCACCTGTGCGACCTTCACCACCACCATGTGGGTGATCGACTGGGTTCATTGCAACACCGCGAACTGTTGGACGAATACCGCGCCAGCGAGTTGCACCCGCTTTACCGATTTGACGTAGGCTGTGTTCTTCATTACCCACCTCACCAATCGTTGCACGACACTCAATGTGTACACGACGTACTTCACCAGAGCGCAAACGCACTTGACCGTAAACACCTTCACGAGCCAAAAGAACGGCTGAGCCACCAGCTGTACGAACCATTTGAGCACCTTTACCTGGCAACATTTCTACGCAGTGAATTGTGCTACCCACTGGAATGTTGCGTAATGGCAAGTTGTTACCAACTTTAATTGGCGCTTCTGAACCACTCATGATCGCTTGACCAACAACTGCACCTTTAGGGGCGATGATGTAACGACGCTCACCGTCTGCAAATAGCAACAATGCTAAGTTTGCGCTACGGTTAGGATCGTATTCAAGACGTTCAATTTTTGCTGGAATACCATCTTTATCGTTACGCTTGAAGTCAACGATACGATAGTGATGCTTATGACCACCACCCTTATGACGAGTAGTGATATGACCGTTGTTGTTACGGCCTGATTTTTGATGTTGTGGCTCTAACAAACCTGCAAAAGGCTTACCCTTATGCAAATCTGGATTCACCACTTTCACCATGGAACGACGTCCTGGTGAAGTCGGTTTAGTCTTCATTAGCGGCATAATTACTTAGCCTCCGCTTCAAAATTGATTTCTTGACCAGGCTTCAAGCAAACATAAGCCTTCTTAGTGTGGTTGCGACGACCTTCAAAACGACCAAAGCGCTTAGCTTTACCCTTTTGATTAACAACCTGCACTGATTCCACTTGCACTTTGAACAATAGTTCAACTGCAGCTTTGATTTCTAACTTGTTAGCATCGCGCATAACTTGGAAAACCACTTGCTCATTCTTGTCAGCAACAAATGTCGCTTTCTCAGAAATAACTGGGCCAACCAACACTTGCATCAAGCGATGATCATTTTTACGTGTAGCGATCATTTGAGCATCTCCTCAATTTGAGCAACAGCAGACTTCAAGATCAACACTTTTTGGAAGTGGATCAATGAAAGCGGATCAGCGTGTTGCGCTTCAACTACACCAACTTTATGCAAGTTACGTGAAGCCAAATACAAGTTCTCATCAACCTTATCAGAGATGATCAAAACTGACTCCAAGCCCATTGCTTTAACTTTTTCAGCTAGCAATTTTGTTTTTGGAGCATCAACTGAAAAGCTCTCAACGATGTTTAAACGACCTTCGCGAGCCAACTGAGAGAAGATTGAACGCATACCTGCGCGATACATCTTCTTGTTAACTTTTTGTGAAAAGTTCTCTTCAGGTGAGTTAGGGAATATACGACCACCCCCGCGCCACAATGGTGAAGATGACATACCAGCACGAGCACGGCCAGTACCTTTTTGGCGCCATGGCTTCTTAGTAGTATGTTTAACTTGTTCACGGTCTTTTTGAGCACGATTACCGCTACGAGCGTTGGCTTGATAAGCAACAACGATCTGGTGAATCAATGCTTCGTTATATTCACGCTCGAAAACTTCTGGAGAAGCAG
>JACCEA011240556.1_pt1 | contig 10544 bp, 13 predicted proteins | sample 7449851 | NCBI WGS metagenome assembly JACCEA01 (sample SAMN15323453, study PRJNA562643) | freshwater metagenome | isolation source: river surface water | place: USA:Blue River Watershed | collected 2017-08-18 | reverse complement strand
TTCCTTTGGCCAGCGGCCGCATCACCCTGAACAATGGCCGCATCGGCATCAGCGGCAAACTGCTGTTTCGCTTGAACTCTGACCAACTTGAACCCGAAGGCCGCCAATTGCTCAAAAGTCTGGTGCCGCCGTTGCGCAGCTACCTGCAAACGCGCGATGAAATCTTGATGGTCAGCGGCTTCACCGACGACAAGGCGGTCAGCAGCCGCAACCGCGAGTTTGCAGACAATTGGGAACTCTCTGCCCAGCGCGCACTGACCGTCACGCGCACCCTCATCGAAGAAGGCATGCCCTCGTCCCTCTTGTTCGCTGCCGCTTTTGGCCAAGAGCAACCCCTGGTGGCCAACACCAGTGAACCCGCACGGGCGCAAAACCGCCGCGTCGAAATGGCGCCTGTGCCCAAAGCCCAGAACGCTCCAGGCGCTGCACCAGGCGGCCGCGCACCATGAGCCCCAAGGTGTTGGCCGCGCTCGACACGCTGCGGGCAAAGGGTGCCGATCGCTTTGACCCGCTCGCCTGGCAGCACATCGAAGCACTGGCCAAGCGCGGTCTCCGTCATGCACCGGCGGTGCAGTCCCTGCTGGAGCGCAAAGTGCTGCAAGCCTTGGACGAGCTACAGTCGCGCATGGGCGTCACCCCAACCCCATGCGATGCCCCCAGCCAAGTGGCTCCAACGCCACCCTCGGCGCTGGCCGCCTTGCTGCACGACATGTCCCACCGCAGTCACCGCGAGCGCTCCACCCATGCAGGCGCTCATCCATTCGAAAACCCGCGCGTACGCCAATTTCGTCAACAACTGAGCAAAATCAGTGTGCAAAAGCAGGTGACCAAAGCCATGGCCCAAGCTCCGCAAAACGCTGGGCCGATCAACTCTCACATGCTGGTATTGCGCTCTCTTGTCCAGATGCGCGAAGCTTCGCCCGATTACCTGGGCAGGTTCATGGTGTATTTGGACACACTGCTTTGTTTGGATGCACCCGTTACCAGCAAGCCATCCACCATGAAAAAACGCATTGCTGGACGCTCAGGCCCATAGGACCAACGGGCTTAAACATTGCATCCTGATGCTTTTGACCTGAGGACAGATCAGAGACCGAGCTGGACCAAGGCGGCCTGCAAACCCGCCAAGCCACCCACACGCTGGTCGTTGATGAAGATTTGGGGCATCTGGCGGACCGAAGGACCGCATTTTTCAAAGAAAGCCATGCGTTCGGCTTCGCCGTCGATCTTGATTTCTTCGTAAGCCAATGACTTGGTTTTGAGCACCATCTTGGCGGAATCGCATTGGGGGCATGCGGACTTGGAGTAGACGACGATTTTGAGTTCCATGCCTGAAATTCTAGCGAAAGATGGTCAAGGGGGCCGTTCAGGCCTTGCGCGGCAAAACCACCCACTGGCCATCAGAGTGCATAGACTGCAAAGCACTTAAGCCGCTGTGCCCGCAATGCGCGGTATGGACGGTTTGTAGTTTCAAGCACAAAAAAAAAGGAACTCAGCAGTCCAGCACCTGATGTCCTCCTTGGGCTGGTGCGTCAATCGGCCATTGGCCAACATCAGCAATTGTGATGCGCCCATAGGTTGCCAGGAAGTTGGCTGCGCGAATCACACCAGCATGTGTCACCCACACCGCCTCAGCCACCCGTTGATGCCTGAGTTCGTCGATCGCGTTAGCCACACGATCGATCACCGCCTGCGAGCTTTCGGAACCGCCAAAGCGGTGATGGGCGAAGTCGGCCATCCAGTCGTCAAAGGCAGCGCGAGGGATGGCATCCCAGCGTTGCAGTTCCCAGCAGCCGAAATCCATTTCGTTCAGGCGTGGATCGACGACCGGCGGCTGCAGATCGGGGCGCAATTGGTACAGCTCGCTTGCCAACTGCTGCGCCCGGCCCATGCCAGAAACCCGCACCGGTAAACCCAGCGGCAGGAGCGTGGCTGCGCATTCGGCCGCTTGTTGGGTCAAACCCACATCGGCCGGTACATCGCTAGCGCCGTAACACAGACCTGCATCCAGCGAGACACGCGCATGGCGCAAAAGCCAAAGTTTCATGAGCGCCTCAAAGGGCCAGTGCCAGGCCGAGGTAGAACAGCAGTTCGCTGAGCTGTTGGGTAGCGCCAAGACCGTCGCCGGAGAAGCCTTGCAGTCGCCGCTGCAATAGACGCCACATCCAAGCCAGGCCGACCAAGGCCCCCATCACCGCGGGCAGCCAGGACATACCCGGCGCCATCCAGCCTGCAAGTGCCATCGCCACAGCCCACCAAGCCAAGCCAGCCAACAGCCCAGCGGTCGAGATGGTCTCGGCCAGCGGCTTGCTCTTGGACTGCGCGGTATCACCCACATGTGGCAAGGTGCGAATCACAAAAAGCGGCATCAGCCGCGAAGTGACATGCGCTGCGAACAGCGCCCAGGCCGCCTGCTGCGCTCCAGCGGCCTGCACCAGCAGACCCAGCAGTAGCACTTTGGCGATCAGGGCCAACACCAGCGCGATGGCGCCATAGCTGCCAATGCGCGAATCCTTCATGATGTCCAGCGCACGCTCCCGGCTCACTGCACCGCCTAGGCCGTCGGCCGTGTCGGCCAGGCCGTCCTCGTGAAAAGCACCTGTCAGCCAAACGCTGAAAGCGGTGCTGAACACGGCCGCCACCCAAGGTGCCGCAGGCTGAACAGGCAGCACATGAACCAGACCCCAGAACACCAGCGCCGTCAACCCACCAACCACCCAGCCCACACCGGGGAAGTGCGCCGCGCTGGCACGAAGCATGGCCGGCGAAAAGCCAACCCAGTCTGCCAGCCGCCCATCGATTGGGATGCGGGTGAAGAACTGGATGGCAATCAAAAAGTGGCGAATAAAGGACATGATCTCAACGTGCTGCAGCAGGGGCTTCGTCCTGCCGAGACACCCTGGCGGACTCGAAGCTGGCCATTTCTCGCAGGATAGCGCAGGCACTCAAGAGCAGTGGCCATACCAAGGCCGCACCCGAGCCCTCCCCCAAGCGCAGCCCCAGGTCCAGCAAGGGCACGGCCTTGAGGTGGGAAAGCATCAGGGCATGACCGCGTTCGCCTGAGCGGTGGGCGAACACGCAGCGCTGCAGCACGTTCGGCTTCAGCTTGCTGGCCACCAGCACGGCCGAACTGGTGATGAAGCCGTCCACCACGATCACTCGCCGCTCGGCCGCAGCTTGAAGCACCGCGCCAACCATGGTCGCGATCTCATAACCGCCGAAAGCTGCCAAAGCTGTCAGCGGTTCCGCCGCGTGCGGATGGCGTGCCAGCACCTGACCCAGAACACCGATCTTGCGCTGCACAGCCTCAGCATCCAACCCAGTGCCGGCCCCTGTGCAGTCCACAATGTCCAAACCCAGGAGACGACTCATCAGCAACGAGGCAGCCGAGGTGTTACCAATGCCCATCTCTCCCAGCAGCAGCGCGTTGCCCTTCAGACCCCTCACCAGCGCAGCGCCATTGGCCAGCGCCTGGTCGCGTTGCGCGGGTGTCATTGCCTGACCCTCAAGCGCATCGGCTGTGCCGTGCGCCACTTTGGCGATCAACAGTCCAGCGCGGGGCGCGAAGTCGTGACGCACGCCGCAATCCACCACCGTGAGGCCAAGGCCGTGTTGCCGCGCCAGCACACTGACGGCCGCCCCACCTGCCAGGAAGTTCTCGACCATCTGCCAAGTCACGTCGCTCGGGTAGGCCGAGATTCCGCGAGCGACCAGGCCATGGTCTCCGGCGAACACCACCAGTTGCGGATGCGTCAGTGTGGGCGTCTCGCTGCCCAGTACCAGGCCGATGCGCTGCGCGAGCCGCTCGATCTGCCCGAGCGAGCCGACCGGCTTGGTCTTGTTGTCCAACAGGTTTTGCAAGCGCCCGGCGAGCGCGGGTTGGGTAATGTCGTCAATCGCCGGGATATTGAATGGCACGGATCAGTCCTTTTGAATGAGGGAGCCAAGCCCATGGATGTGCGCCCACTCTGTCGGGTCAATATTCACAGCCTCGGGTTTCGCATGTGATGACTTACCAGCTGGGGGCTCGATTTGCATGTCAGGTCCCGGACACATTTTTCACGTTGGGCAAAGCGACCCACTGCCCATCCAGTTCTCGCACCGCCAAACGGTCGTCAAAAACCGATTCGAGCGCGCGGTGCGTGGCTGGGTCGGCACAGGCCCCCTGGTGCGTGATTCGGCCTTGCGCCATCACCACCAATTCGTCGGCGTGCAGCGCCATGCCAATTTCATGAAGAACACTCACCACCGTGGTGCCTTGCGCGCGCAAGCAATGCACCTGTTCCAACCAATCGACTTGATGAGGCGGGTCCAAATTGGCCAGTGGTTCGTCCATGAGCATGATGGACGCATTGGCCGCCATGGCACGGGCCAGCAGCACGCGCTGGCGCTCGCCCCCAGAGAGTTCGCCCAGCGTGCGTTCGCGCCAATCCCAAGCCTGGGTGGCTTTGAGCGCGGCCTCGCACATCTGCTCGTCCTGCGCCGTGGGCGTGCCCCACCAACCTTGGTGCGGCAAACGCCCAAGCATGGCCACGTCCCACACCCGCAGGTCCAACGTGGTGGCCTCGCCCTGCCCCAACCAAGACAGTTGCAACCCGCGTTGTCGCCGGTCCAAATTTTTGAGGTCTTGGCCGTGCCATCGCACTTCGCCGCTGAACGGCAACAAACCTGCCAAAGCCTTGAGCAAACTCGACTTGCCTGCGCCGTTGGGACCTACCACGCAAGTCCATCGCCCCGCCGGAATGCGCAGATCCACCCCGTACAAGACTGCGCGTTGGCCCAACATCAGGCCCAGTGCTTGGGATTCCAGTGCCGGCTTCATGCGCGACCACCAGATTCAGACACGCGGTACACCTGCCAAAGCAAATAACCGCCGCCAATGACTGCCGTGAGCACACCCACTGGCAGCTCTTGAGGTGCGAACAGCACCCTCGCCCACACATCGGCCAAAACCAGCAACAAGCCACCCATCAGAGCCGACAAAAGCAAAGAGCCCGCATGGGTGGTGCGCACCAGCGAGCGAACCAAGTGCGGTGCGGCCAAGCCCACAAACGCCACCAAGCCGATGTGCGCCACAGCAGCACCCGTGGCCAGCGACAAAACCCCCACCAAGACCAAACGCGCTGAGCGCAGCGGCACGCCCAAGCTTTGCGCCGTGGCCTCGCCCAAGGTCAATGCGTCCAAGACACGAGCAAACACCGCCGAAAAAACCAGGCAAGGCAACAAAACCGCCGCCAACAGGCCACAAGCCGCCCAACTCACAAACGCGGTTGAACCCAACATAAAGCCTTGCATGGCTTGCAAGACCTGTGGTTGCAGCAGCGACAGCAAAGACGTCAAGGCGCCCAAGACCACACCGACCACAACACCCGCGAGCAAGAGCCGCAGCGTTTGTTGCACGCCACGCGCCAAGGCCAGTGTGAGCATCACAGCCAAAACCGCGCCCACAAAGGCCGCACCGGTCATGCCCAAACCCATCCACACCTGCATGGCCCACAAACTGCCGCCAAACACGCTCAGGTACAAGGCCACGCCCAAGGACGCGCCCGAGGCGCTGCCCAACAAATACGGGTCGGCCAGCGGGTTGCGAAACAGGCCCTGCGCGACCGCGCCAGCCAAACCCAACAACGCCCCGCCCAACCAAGCGCCCAAGCTGCGCGGCAAACGGATGTCGATCACGATCTGGTGGGCCAGTTCGTCGGCTTGCCACCACCAAGCTTGCCAACCCTCGCTGCCCGCGGCCGTGCCCAAGAAGACCCAGCACAAGCCCACGAGCCACAAGCCCAAGGCCCAGCGCAGGGTGTGCGTGTGCTGTTTCATGGCCGCACCTGCGCAGTTTGAGCGGCGCGGTTCAAACAGTCCACCATCAGTCGAGCTCCCTCAGCCATGCGGGGGCCGGCGCGCACCAAGACATCGGACTCATCGGGCTTGAACACGCAAAGCCGTTGTTGGGTGATGGCTTTGAGGCGAGACCAACCAGGGCGCTGCAGCAGCTGAGCGCGGCTGCTGTCGCCGGCCAAAATCACGTCGGGCTGCGCTTGCACCACGAACTCGGGGTTGATCTGCGGAAACGGCCCCAAGGCCGCGGGCAAGATGTTGCCCACGCCCATGCGTTGCAAGGTCTCGCCAATGAATGACGACTCGCTCGCGCCATACGGCGTGGGACTGACCTCCACATACACGCGCCAAGACCGCGCCGATGGGTTCAGGTTTTGGACTGCGCTGGTCACATCTGCTTGGATGCGCTGCCATGCCCGATCGGTTTGTGCGGGTGGCAAGTGCAAGGCCTGACCCACTGCGGCAAAAACGCGCTGCGCGTCGGCGTGGTTGCGCGGCTCCAAGCGCAAGACCTTCAAACCCAAAGCCTCCAAGCGCTCAGCGCCCCGCGTGGAACCCGCAGCCAAGACCAAGTCAGGCTTGAGCGAAACGATGCGCTCCATGCTCGGATCCAACCCCCCACCGACCGAGGGCAAGCGCTTGACGGAGTCGGGCCAGTTCGAATAACGGTCAACCCCAACCAGCCTTTGGCAAGCGCCCAACGCACAAACAGTCTCGGTCAACGAGGGCAAGAGGCTGACGATGCGCTGCGGCGCCTGCGTCAACAGCACCGATTGTCCTCTGTCGTCAGTAACCGCCAGCGCCATGGCGGTAGACGAAAACAGAAGGGTCATGCAGGCGAAAGCCGCTGACAAGGGCTTAAGCATGTGAGGCGGCCCAGTCCACAATAATCCTGTGCAACTGCGCCGCACCATCGGTCAAGGCCGCAGGGCCGGGTTGCAAAATATCGGCCGATTTGATTTCAAAAATCTGTCCTTTTTTCACCGCAGGGACGTCTTGCCAACCTGGCCGAGACGCCACTTTTTCAGGACGAAACTTCTTGCCGCACAACGAGCCGATGATGATGTCGGGGGCTCGGTCAATGATGGTGTTGCCACTGGCGATAATGCGGTCGCGCCCCATGGGCATCACGGCCAATTCGGGAAAGATGTCGTCTCCCCCGGCGATGGTGATCAGCTCCGAGACCCAACGGATGGTGCTCATGTGGGGCTCGTCCCACTCTTCAAAATACACGCGCGGGCGCCGTTTGAAAGCATTTGCGCGCTGGGCCATCGCGTCCAAATCGGCCTGCATTGCATCAAGTTTTGCCAAACCTAGCTCAGCCTGCCCGACCATCGCTGCGACCTGGTAGAGCACCGAAAAAATCTCATCCACGCTGCGCTGATTGAACACCGTGACCTGTACACCCGCCCTGATCAACAAAGACGCGATGTCGGCCTGCAGGTCCGAAAAGCCAAAAACACAATCGGGCTTGAGCGCCAAGATCTTGTCGATCTTGGCACTCAAAAATGCACTCACTTTGGGCTTTTCTTCACGCGCACGGCGCGGGCGCACCGTGTAACCGCTGATGCCCACAATGCGCGCCTCTTGCCCCAGCAGGTACAGCCACTCTGTGGTCTCCTCGGTGAGGCAGACGATGCGTTGGGGCAAGAAGCTTTGCATGCGCTTTACTTAGGCTGATATTGCAGTGTCACGAACACACCGCGTGGAGGGGTGTTGTAGCCATGAACGAGCTGGTAATTTTCATTGAAAGCATTTTCGACCCTGACTCTGCCTGTCCACTCCGGCGTTAGCTTCTTGGAAGCAGTTAGGTTAACGACGGTAAAGCTTGAATTTGTCACGGGAGCGAAAGTAACTACGTGACTGTCAGTTCTATTTCCCGACCAAATAACATTGGACCCCCAATCAACACCCATCGCGGTCTTGGTCAAACCAATCGAACCGTATTCTTTTGCACGACGAGCAAGACGTACCCCTGACTCTGCGTTTTTTGGATCTTGAAGTACTGCATTCAGCTTGTAACCCCACCCTGCTGCTGAGCCGCTAAGACCAAGCTCCACACCTTCGTTTTCCGTTCGGGCAATGTTATTGATTTGTCTATTTCTCCATTCAAAATCATTCTTCGTCTCTGTTTTGAAGTAGACCGCACGCAGCAGACCAATCGAGCTCCGCTGCTGAAGCCCGAACTCTCCACCTTTGTGTTCAGAAGGTTTCAGATCTGGGTTGGGATTCTGGCCCCAACTGGGCACACCGAAAAGATCACTGACAGCAGGCGCTCGGAAAGATGTTGACAAAAGTCCAATTAATTTTGTTGAATCAGTCAAACTGTAGCCACCACCAATGAGCCACGTGTTTGCAGAATTTGCTTTGGATGTGTTGCCCTCTTGGGATTTGATCTCATCGCGGCGTAAGTTGGCTTGGTAGTCCAATCGATCAAAGCGACCACTGTAACCAACGTAAGATCCCAGAGAATCACGCTCATATTTTGTCGGTGTCTTGAACTCAGCTTTGATTAAATCAACGCCAAAGTTGGCGTTGCCAGTGCCAAGCTTGTAGTTGTTACCCCACTGAACGCCTAGCTGATTACCGATATAGGTGCCATTTGCGGAACCGTTATAGAACTCCTGATTTTTGAAATCAGATTGTGTGATGGCAAGTCGAGAAGTCCAGTCAGTCGAGAGATTAGCTCGACTGTATGCTGTCAGGTCACTTGACTTTTGTTTTGAATTTTGTCTGTCAGATGGTGATGCGGGACCGAAATTAGGGTTGCTCGTGCTGTCATATTCCACTTTAGAGTCAATGCTATTGGCTTGAAACCCGATCGCCAAATCCTTGCTCACCCTTTTTTCACCATTTATAAAAAAAGACTCTCGCTCAAATGCATCTTTGTCTGGGTTAACAAGTGCACTTTCACGGGGATTCATCGCTGAAAAACCATCCGTCTTAAATTTTTGAGCAGTGAACCCGAGTTTGAAATCTTCTCCTTTCAGGTTGTAGCCAGCAGTCAGATTCGAGGTGTTGCGCGAGCCATAACCCACCGAAGCAATGGGACCGGATTTGCCTGCGCCAGCGAGGGTAAAGATGTGAATGGCGCCACCCACGGCAGATTCACCGTAAATGGCACTCATATTGCTACGCAGAATTTCAACTTTTTCAATTTGACTCGGTGGAATATCAACAAGCTTAAGGCCACCAAAAGAGTCACGCTGCACTGGAATACCGTCTACAAAAACGGCAACGTTTGCGCTCGCTTGTCCACGCATGAAGATGGATGACACCGTGCCTGGCCCACCGTTGCGGCCAATTTCAATGCCAGGCTGGCCTTGGATCAGGTCGATGAAAGTTGGCGCTTGTGAACGCTCAATCTCCTCGCGGGTAATGACGGTAGCAGAAGGAATGACATCCGAGAGTTTTTGCTCGATGCGGGTTGCCGATACCACCACAGGATTCAGCTCAATCGTTTGAGCTTGCAAACAGGCGGCCACGGCCAAGGACAGGATGGAAAATGCAGGCGCAAAGCGACGCGCACGAATGGAACGATTTTTCATTTGAAACAAACAAGTCAAACGCCCTCACCGCCTTCCCCGACAGTGCATGGGCTTTACAACCCGACTTGTGTCAGGTCACCTTGTTGGCCGGTATCCGGGCTGGCAAATCGACCTTCATCACCTTCCCAAAAGCCTGTTTCAGGGCCATCAGTGGTTTGAGATGAAAGCGGGTTTTTCACATGACTGAAAAACCGTCTGCTTACCGTTGCGGGGGCAGCGCAGGTTAGGTGGGCCTTGTTGGCCTGTCCCTCCTGCTTCCCGTTGAACTGCGGACCGTGAACCGGCTCCGCGAGCACCAACAAGGTTGGATTCTAGGGGCAAAGCTGTCGTCAAACCTACAAATTCATGAAGCCCCAAAGCGCACGTTCTACAATCGGGGCTTCCTCTTCAGAGTTTGCCATGGCCCACTCCAACACCATCGATCAAATAGCCGAACGCGTGGATCACCTGTTGCTGCGTCACGAAGAGCTTCAGAGAACCAATGCTTTACTGGCACAGCAAGTACAGTCCCTGACGACCGAGCGCGATCAACTCAAATCTCGTTTGTCGGCGGCCAGGGCCCGGGTGGACGCCTTGATCGAACGCTTGCCTGCCTCTGCCCACACCACGCCTGAGGCTTCCTCATGAGCAACAAACAAATGGATGTCCAGATCATGGGCCAAAGCTACATCCTGGGTTGCCCCGAGGGTGGCGAAGAAGGCTTGATGACTGCGGTGCGCAAGGTCGATGCGGCGATGTGCAAAATTCGCGATGCCGGAAAAATCAAAGCGCGCGATCGCATTGCGGTTCTGGCTGCGCTGAACCTGGCATTTGAACAACTGGATTCGCCTTCCCAGCCCACTGGCACAGCCACATCGGCCCCGGCCAGCAGCGGTCTCTCCGAGGATTCAGAGGCACGTTTGCAAGGCCTGATCGAACGACTGGATCGCGTCATCAAACAAGATGGCCAACTTCTTTGAGGGGTGGATGGACCCGGTAGCCGATGTGACTGTCGGCAATTTGCGCAAAGACCTACAATCGAGTCGTCTGCAGTGCATGCCGGGCTTTATATTTCCTTGAACCAATGCTCTTAGAGCCCGGGCTTGGTACATCGGCTGGTGAGCGTGATCGTCTCGCGTCAGATGAACCCAACGCCAGTCTGCCCTCGCCCACCTGAAC
>JACCEA011180380.1_pt1 | contig 10546 bp, 10 predicted proteins | sample 7449851 | NCBI WGS metagenome assembly JACCEA01 (sample SAMN15323453, study PRJNA562643) | freshwater metagenome | isolation source: river surface water | place: USA:Blue River Watershed | collected 2017-08-18 | reverse complement strand
GAAAAACAATTAGCAGTAGTATATCATGTTCATAGCATGGAGAATGATTTCAGATTAAGAATTAAAGTTTTCTTACCTGAATCAAATCCGAAAATACCTACCGCTTGCAAATTATACAGATCTGCAAATTGGCAAGAAAGAGAGACCTATGATTTCTTCGGAATCATTTTCGAAGGTCACCCTAACTTAAAGAGAATTTTAAATGTCGACGATATGGTTGCTTTTCCGTTGAGAAAAGAATTTCCATTAGAAGACCCTAACAGAGTTGATAAAGACGATAGCTACTTCGGTAGATAACATAAGCATATAAAAATGGCGCATATTCAATTAGGTGAAGATTCATTAGAGAAAGAAACCACGACCCTAAATCTTGGTCCGACTCACCCTGCTACACACGGCGTATTTCAAAACGTGTTAGAAATGGATGGTGAACGCATAGTAAGTGCAGAATCTACTATCGGTTATATTCACCGTGCTTTCGAAAAAATTGCTGAGCATAGACCTTATTATCAAATCACACCTCTTACAGATAGAATGAATTACTGTTCATCTCCGATTAATAACTTCGGATGGCATATGACAGTAGAGAAGTTGCTAGGTGTAGAGACTCCAAAACGAGTTGACTACATGCGAATCATCGTTATGGAGTTAGCGCGTATTTCTGACCACTTAATTTGCAATGGTATTTTAGGTGTTGATACTGGTGCATTTACTGGCTTCTTGTATTTAATGCAAGAGCGTGAACATATTTACGAAATTTACGAAGAAATTTGTGGTGCTCGTTTAACTACAAACTTCGGTAGAGTTGGCGGATTCGAAAGAGATTTTAATGATAAAGCAATTGCAAAAATTAAAAAGTTCTTAAAAGATTTCCCACCTATTTTAAAAACATTTGAAGATTTATTTAATAGAAATAGGATCTTTATTGATCGTACGAAAGATGTAGGTGCTATATCTGCAGAAGATGCATTAAATTATGGTTTCACTGGCCCATGCTTAAGAGCAGCAGGTGTTGATTATGATTTACGTGCAACTAGTCCTTACTCATCATACAACGAATTTGATTTCGAAATTCCAGTTGGTACTACTGGTGATACCTATGATAGATTCATGGTAAGAAATGAAGAAATCAAACAAAGCTTAAGATTAATAGAACAAGCTTTGGCAAAAATGGAAAAAGAAGAGAAAGGAATTTTCCATGCTGATGTTCCTGAATTTTATTTGCCTCCAAAAGAACAAGTATATAACAACATGGAAGCTTTAATCTATCACTTTAAAATTGTGATGGGCGAAGTTGAAGTTCCAAAAGGTGAAGTATATCATGCTGTAGAAGGTGGTAATGGTGAACTTGGTTTCTACTTGATTTCACAAGGTGGTAGATCTCCATTTAGATTACACTTCCGCAGACCATGCTTTATTATTTATCAAGCTTTTGCTGAGATGTGCAAAGGACAATTATTGTCAGATGCAATTATCACCATGAGTAGTTTAAACGTTATCGCAGGAGAATTAGACGCATAAAAATGAGCAATACATTTTCAAAAGAAACATTAGAAATCATCGACCAGATGATTGCTCGATACCCTGAAGGTAAGCAGAAGTCAGCATTGATTCCTGTTTTACATTTAGCTCAAGCTGAATTCGGTGGTTGGTTAAGTACAGAAACAATGGATCATGTTGCAGAAGTATTGCAACTAAAACCAATTGAAGTATATGAAGTAGCATCGTTCTACTCAATGTTCAATTTAAAACCTGTAGGCAAATGTGTTTTAGAAGTTTGTCATACTGGTCCGTGTGCTATTAACGGTGCTGAAGAATTAGTAAAATATTTAGAGAATAAATTAAATATTAAAGTTGGTGAAACTACAGCTGATGGCATGTTCACTTTGAAAGAAGTTGAATGCTTAGGCTCATGTGGTACAGCACCAATGTTACAATGTGGTGCAGACTATTTCGAAAATTTAACGAACGAAAAAGTAGATGCCATGTTAGAGAAAATGAAATCAGAAAACAGATTACGTTCATACGTAGATACGATATAATAAAATATGTCAAGAAGAATTTTATTAGAGCACATAGATGAACCAGGTATTCAATCTTATGATGTATATCGTAAGAAAGGTGGATATGCATCGGTAGAGAAAGCTTTGAAAACAATGTCACCAGATGATATCGTTGAAGAAGTAAAGAAATCAGGACTGAGAGGTCGTGGTGGAGCAGGTTTCCCTACTGGTATGAAATGGAGTTTTTTGGCTAAGCCAGAAGGCAAGCCTCGTTATTTGGTATGTAATGCCGACGAGTCTGAACCAGGTACATTTAAAGATAGATACTTGATGGAAAAAATTCCTCATGCATTAATTGAAGGTATGATTACTTCTAGTTTTGCATTAGGTGCTAATACATCATACATCTATATACGTGGTGAATATTTTTATGTACTTAGAATTTTAGAAAAAGCAATCGCTGAAGCTTATGCTAATGGTTGGTTAGGAAAAAATATTTTAGGTACTGGTTACAACCTAGATTTATACGTACAAGCAGGTGCTGGTGCATATATCTGCGGTGAAGAAACAGCATTATTAGAATCATTAGAAGGTAAGCGTGGTAATCCACGTATTAAACCTCCATTCCCTGCTATTGCAGGTTTATACGCATGCCCTACAGTTGTAAACAACGTAGAAACTATTGCAGCAGTTCCACACATTGTCAACATGACTGGTGATGAATATGCTAAAGTGGGTAATGGTAGAAGTACTGGTACGAAATTAATTTCTGCATCTGGTCACATAAATAAACCTGGTGTTTACGAAATCGAATTAGGTGTATCAGTTGAAGAGTTTATTTATTCAGATCAATATTGCGGCGGAATTAAGAATGGTAAAAAATTAAAAGCAGTGGTGGCTGGTGGTTCATCAGTTCCAATTTTACCTGCTAATTTAATTCTAAAAACTGCAGCAGGTGAACAAAGATTAATGACTTATGAATCTTTATCAGATGGTGGATTCGCGACAGGTACTATGCTTGGTTCAGGCGGATTCATTGTATATGATGAAGATAGTTGTATTGTAAGAAACACTTGGAATTTTTCAAGATTCTACCACCATGAATCATGTGGCCAATGCTCACCATGTAGAGAAGGAACTGGATGGATGGAGAAAATTTTACACAGACTAGAATATGGTCATGGTAAGATGAGTGACATTGATTTATTAGTTGATGTTTCAAAGAAAATTGAAGGTAATACTATTTGCCCATTAGGTGATGCAGCAGCATGGCCAGTGGCTAGTGCAATCAGACATTTCAGAGATGAATTTGAATGGCATGTTAACGAACCAAAGTTGAGTCAAACACGCAACTTCGGATTAAAGCCTGAGCACGAAGCAGTATTAGCATAAAAAAAAATTATATAAAAGAAATTAGAAAATAGTAATTGAAGAGTACCTCGCAGTGCTCAATACTCAATACTCAATACGTATAAAGATGGCAGACAAATTAAAAGTGACCATTGATGGTCAAACCATCGAAGTAGAACAAGGCACTACCATTTTAAATGCAGCACGCATGATTGGTGGTGAATTAGTTCCACCTGCAATGTGTTATTACTCTAAATTAAAAGGTAGTGGCGGTAAATGCCGTACTTGTTTAGTTAAAGTATCTAAGGGTTCTGAAAAAGATCCTCGTCCGATGCCAAAGTTGGTAGCATCTTGTCAAACACAAGTAATGGATGGTATGGAAGTACAAAGTAAATCATCACCTGAAGTTGTTGAAGCTAGAAAAGGTGTGGTAGAAATGTTGCTAATCAATCACCCATTAGATTGCCCTGTTTGTGATCAAGCTGGTGAGTGTGATTTGCAAAACCTAGCATTCGAACATGGTACTTCTGATACTAGATATGAATTTGATAGAAGAACTTTCGACAGAATAGACATCGGTGATAAAATACAACTTCATATGAACAGATGTATTTTATGTTATCGTTGTGTTTATACTGCAGATCAAATTACTGATAATAGAGTACATGGTATTTTAAACAGAGGTGATAAAGCAGAAATTTCTACATATATCGAAAATGCAATCGACAATGATTTTTCTGGTAACGTTATTGATGTTTGTCCTGTTGGTGCTTTAACTGATAAAACTTTCAGATTCAAAAATAGAGTTTGGTTTTCTAAGCCTGTAGATGCTCACAGAGATTGTGAAAACCCTAAGTGTTCTGGTAAAGTAGTGTTGTGGTTTAAAGGTGAAGAAGTATTAAGAGTTACTGGTAGAAAAGATGTTTACGGTGAAGTAGAAAGTTTCATTTGTAATACATGTCGTTTCGATAAAAAGAAAACTTCTGATTGGGTAATTGAAGGTCCGAGAAAAATCGAAGACACTTCTGTAATTGCTTCAAATCATTATGAGATGCCTCATATGTTACCGGTTGTTGAAAAAGATCCGGAATTGATTGAAGCAAATAAAAAGATGTTCACTAAAAATAAAAAGTAAAAAGAAATCTAATTCATAGAATAAGAGTTCTAATAAATTTGAAAATGGATATAGCATTAATAATAGAAAAAATAATTTTAATCTCTGTGATACTTGGCGTGAGTTTAGGTATTGCGATGTACACTACATTAGCAGAGAGAAAATTTGCTGGATTTTTTCAAGATCGCGTTGGTCCGAATAGAGCTGGACCTTGGGGTATATTTCAACCATTAGCTGATGGTGTAAAATTATTTACTAAAGAAGAAATCATACCTACACACGCAGGTACTTTCTTATTTATTTTAGGTCCGTCGTTAAGTATGCTTACTGCATGTATTACTTCAGCGGTAATACCATGGGGGCAGAACATTACGATTGGTGATAGAGTAATTGAATTACAAGTAGCTGATATCAATGTTGGTCTACTTTATATTTTTGGTGTAGTATCATTAGGTGTTTACGGTATCATGATTGGTGGTTGGGCATCTAACAATAAGTTCTCTTTATTAGGAGCAATACGTGCAGCATCACAAAACATTTCGTATGAGATTGCGATGGGACTTTCAATCATTGCTTTGTTAATGGTAACAGGAACATTAAGCATGAGAGAAATTGCTGATCAACAATCGGGCTTAAGCTGGAATGTTTTCTATCAGCCACTAGGCTTTTTAATATTTTTAATTTGTTCGTTTGCTGAAACTAATCGTACACCATTCGACCTACCAGAATGTGAAACAGAGTTAGTAGGTGGTCACCATACAGAGTACTCATCAATGAAATTAGGTTTTTATTTATTCGCAGAGTACATCAACATGTTTGTAACATCCGCAGTAATATCAACTTTATATTTTGGTGGATATAATTTCCCTGGTATGCATTTAATTTCTAATCCGAATTTAGCTGCTATACTTGGAGTTCTTGCATTGTTTGCGAAGATTTTATTTTTCATATTTTTCTTTATATGGGTACGTTGGACAGTTCCGCGTTTCCGTTATGATCAGTTGATGAAATTAGGATGGAATATTTTAATACCATTATCAATCATCAACATAGTAATTACAGGTTTAGTCATCATCTTAAAAGGATAATTAATTAAAACATGAATTCATTAACGAATCGTAAGAAAGTAATTGAGCAGAAGAAGATGAACTTCTGGGAGAGGATGTATTTGCCTGCAATCTTTCAAGGATTAGGAATTACATTAAAACATTTCTTCAGTAAAAAAACTACTATATTTTACCCTGAGGTAGAAAGAGAATTTTCTGAAAACTTTAGAGGTTTGCATTCATTGAAAAGAGATGAAGATGGAAGAGAGCGTTGTACAGCTTGTGGATTGTGTGCATTGTCGTGCCCTGCAGAAGCGATTACAATGACAGCTGCTGAAAGAAAAAAAGGTGAAGAGCATTTATATAGAGAAGAGAAATATGCAGCAGTATACGAGATTAATATGTTGCGTTGTATTTTCTGTGGTTTCTGTGAAGAGGCTTGCCCTAAAGAGGCAATTTATTTAGATGGTAACATTGCAAAAGCAGATTACAGCAGAGATACATTTATATTCGGAAAAGATAAATTATTAGAACCAACAATAAAATAATGAACGAATCTATTTTTTACCTATTAGGCTTCATGACTGTGTTGTTTGCGCTACTAGTAGTATTCGCAAAGAATCCAATACATAGTGCATTATACATGGTAATGACATTCTTCACAATTACTTGTCATTATATTTTATTAAACGCTCAGTTTTTAGCTATCGTAAATTTTATTGTTTACATGGGTGCAATTATGGTACTTATACTTTTTGCTATTATGTTTTTAAATCTTAGCAAAGATGCAGAACCACACAAATCAAGTTTACTAAAATTTGCAGGAGTTATTTCTGCTGGTTTATTAATGGTTACCATGTTTGCAGCTTTAAAGCAAACTGCAGGTGGCGATGAAATAAAAAACATTACACAAACTGATATTGGTTTAGTGAAAAATTTAGGTAAGACTTTATTTAAAGACTTCTTACTTCCATTTGAAATTGTTTCAATTTTATTATTGACAGCAATGGTGGGTTCAGTTTTACTAGCTAAAAAAGAAATTAACTAATGGAAAACATAACGCAAACTATTCAAACAGTTCCATTAACTCATTATATTTTATTGAGTTCATTGTTATTTGTAATTGGCGTATTAGGAGTATTAATACGTAGAAATGCAATTGTGATTTTTATGTCAATTGAATTAATGTTGAATGCAGTTAACTTATTACTTGCTGCGTTTTCGGCATTTAGAGGTGACCCTGCAGGTCAAATTTTTGTATTCTTTATTATGGCTGTAGCAGCTGCGGAAGTAGCAGTCGGACTAGCAATCATTGTGATGATATACAGAAATACAAGATCAATAGACATCAATTTATTAAACAGATTAAAAGGATAATAGAAGATTTAATCTTCGAAAATTAAAGATATGTTACAACTAATCGCTTTAGTACCACTTTTACCATTGATCGGTTTTTTAATCAATGGAATCGGATATAAGAGAATACCCAAAAGTATGGTGGGCATAATTGGAAGTACAACAATGTTACTTTCTTTTATTATCAGCTTAGGTATATTCTTTGAGTTACGTAACTCTGAAGTACAATCACACACGTTCAATTTCTTTCAATGGATTAAAGCCGGAAACTTTGATTTATCGTTTTCATTTTTAGTTGACCCTCTGTCAACATTAATGTTATTGATTGTTACTGGTGTCGGATTTTTAATTCATGTGTACTCTATCGGCTATATGCATGATGATGCAGGTTTTGGTAAGTTTTTCGCTTACTTAAATCTATTCGTGTTTTTCATGTTGTTATTAGTGCTAGGTGCTAACTATGCAATTATGTTCATCGGTTGGGAAGGTGTCGGATTGTGTTCATATTTATTAATTGGCTTTTGGTATAAAAACGAATCGTATAATAATGCCGCTAAAAAAGCATTTGTCATGAATAGAATTGGTGACCTTGCTTTTTTATTAGGCATGTTCTTAATATTTACAACATTCGATTCAATAAATTATAACAATGTTTTTGCTGAAGCAGCAGGTTTCACATCTGGTGACCCCACTTTAACTGCGATTGCAATTTTACTATTTATAGGTGCGATGGGTAAGAGTGCTCAGCTACCTTTGTATACTTGGTTACCTGATGCGATGGCCGGACCTACTCCAGTTTCAGCATTGATTCACGCTGCAACGATGGTAACTGCTGGTATTTACATGATTGCTAGATCAAGCATCATTTATGTATTAGCTCCAGTAGCGATGGATCTAGTGGCAATTATTGGTATGCTTACAGCAGTATGGTCAGCATTAATCGCATTAACACAAACAGATATTAAAAAAGTATTGGCTTACTCAACAGTTAGTCAATTAGGTTATATGTTCGTTGCATTAGGTGTAGGTTCATTCACTGGTGCAGTATTTCATTTAATGACACATGCATTCTTTAAAGCATTATTATTCTTAGGTGCAGGTAGTGTTATTCATGCGATGAGTGGTGAGCAAGATATGAGATCGATGGGCGGACTCAGAAAAAAATTACCTATTACATTTTTAACAATATTAATTGGAACATTAGCAATTGCAGGTGTGCCACCTTTTGCAGGTTTCTTCTCTAAAGATGAAATCTTAGCAGCAAGTTTTGGTTACTCAATACCGGTATTTATTGTGATGTCATTCACATCAGTATTAACTGCATTCTATATGTTTAGAATGTTGTTCTTAACTTTCTACGGTTCATTCAGAGGCACAAGCGATCAAGCACATCACTTACATGAAAGTCCGAAGAACATGACCATTCCATTAATGGTACTTGCTGTATTATCAACAGTATCGGGTTTCGTAGGCTTGCCAGAAATTTTCTCTGAGCATCATTCATTAAAAGAATATTTACAAGGTTCGTTTATTTTATCTGACGCTAAATTCAGTTTAGAGCATGCATCACATACATTAGAATATTCTATTATAGGAGTTTCAATTGTATTAGTTGGGGCAATATTCTTATTTGCTAAAAACAGATACGATAAGAATGAATACTTATTACCACAAGAAGAATCAAACATGAGTTTCATGCAGAGATTATCTTACAATAAGTTTTACATTGATGAATTTTATAATGCAATAATCACTCAACCATTAAATAAATTATCAGTTTGGTTTTATCAAACAATCGATAAATCTGGTATTAATGGATTAGTGAATTTAGTAAGTAGAATTACAGTTGAAGGTTCTAAAAATTTAAGAACTATTCAAACCGGATATACTGGTTTCTATCTTTTTGCGATGGTTGCTGGTATCATAATTATTTTGTTGTTGAATTTTATTTTGAGCTAATAGATCAATGATTACACTAATACTTTTAACCTTACCTGTTATTGCAGCTTTAGCCACTTGGTATGCACCAAATGGTAAAGCTAAAAATGTTGCATTAGCATTTACATTGGCTGAGCTAGGTGTAGCATTGTATGCTATGTCGCAACATATTGCCGATTCGAGTACTCAATTTTTATTTGATAAAAGTTGGATTAGTTCTTTAGGAATTAGATTTAAGATCGGTATGGATGGAATTAGTTTGTTATTAGTTTTACTAACAACATTCTTATATCCTTTAATTGTTTTATCGACTTCTAAAAAAGCAATTAAAAACGAAAACACATTTTATGCCTTAATGCTATTTATGCAAGCAGGTTTAATAGGTGTATTCGTTTCACTAGATGCATTTTTATTTTATGTATGCTGGGAAGCAGCTTTAATACCTGTATATTTTATCTCTGCGATTTGGGGTGGTGAAAACAGAATTAAAGTAACATTAAGATTTTTCTTGTACACTATCTTCGGTAGTTTATTTATGTTGGCAGGTATTATATACTTGTTCTTGCAGACTTCAGGTTATAAGAATTTTGACATAGGTTCATTCTATGCATTGAATTTATCACTCACAGAACAATCAGTTTTATTTTGGGCTTTCTTCTTAGCATTTGCGATTAAGATGCCAATCTTTCCTTTCCATACTTGGCAACCAGATACCTATACAGAAGCACCTACACAAGGTACTATGTTATTATCAGGTATTATGTTAAAGATGGGTATCTACGGTGTGATTCGTTGGTTAATTCCTGTTTTACCAGAAGGTGTTGCACAATGGGGTAATTTAGCATTGATACTTTCAATCATAGGTATTGTTTACGCATCTATCATTGCGATTAAGCAAACAGATATGAAGAGATTAATTGCGTATTCATCTATAGCACACGTCGGATTAATTGCTGCAGGTTTATTTGCATTTAATATACAATCATTACAAGGTGCAATGATTCAAATGTTGAATCACGGTATAAGTGTAGTAGCATTATTCTTCATCATTCAAATAATTGAAGAAAGAACAGGCACAAGAAAAATCGCAGACTTAGGTGGTATAGTTACTAAGGCGCCAGTATTAGCAGTGTGTTTTTTAATTGTAACAATGGGCGCAGTTGCATTACCATTAACAAATGGTTTTGTAGGTGAGTTTTTATTGATGATGGGTATTTATAAATACAGTGCATGGGCTGCGGCTTTCGCTGGACTTACAATTATTCTAGGTGCAGTATATATGTTAAGAATGTTTCAATCAGTTATGTTAGGTGAGACAAATTCATTAACTAATAGTTTTGCTGATATAAGCGGATCAGAGAGAGTAATACTTTTTGTTTCAGTAATTGTAATATTAGTGGTGGGTATTTACCCTTCGTTTTTATTAAATATATCTGAAGCGTCAGTGAATGATTTAATAGGTTTTGTCAATTCAAAGTTGGCAGTTAAGTAGTATTTGATTTTAATTTCATAAATAATGAGCGGTATTATTATTATATCCATTTTAGCAATAGTTGTATTGTTTTTAGGTTTATACAAACTGAATAAAACTATACTACCTATATCTTTATTAGGTTTGGCTGCTGCAGCTACAACTTATGCAATGGCTTGGAATACGAATATGTATTATTTCAACAATATGATTTTTGTTGATAATTATGCAATAGCATTTTCAATTTTAACAATTGCTGGTACGATGT
>JACCEA011758567.1_pt1 | contig 10549 bp, 13 predicted proteins | sample 7449851 | NCBI WGS metagenome assembly JACCEA01 (sample SAMN15323453, study PRJNA562643) | freshwater metagenome | isolation source: river surface water | place: USA:Blue River Watershed | collected 2017-08-18 | reverse complement strand
ATCATAAGCTACAAATATACTAAATAGTATTATTGCAAATACTAATATAAATTTTATTATTTTATTAGAAACTTTCATAAAACTAACTACTAATAAACCTATTATAAGAGCTATTAGTGAAATAAATAATACAAGTGATAAAAAACTTAGATCAATACCAATAATTGCTAAAATAAATCCTAGTAAAGTCATTGCAATAAATACACCCAGTGTAGAATATATTGCACTATTAATTACTTCAATTGGAATTTTTTGGGATGCTAAAAAACTATTTATTCCTAATGTTGTTGATAAAGCAGTAAAAATTAATATTTTAGCATATAAAGGCATTGGTAAAAATGTTAGAATTATAATTAATACTAATGAAAGGATAAACCAACCCCAAAAATATTTCTTAAGTTTTTCATATAATTCTTGATTTTTTCTCAAATAATAAATTACAAAAGACATAAGTCCTAATTGAATAGATAATAATAAATAAACAGAAATTATAAAATTTTTCTTATTAAGGAAATTTTTACCAAAATTATTTTTAGATAATGTTAAAATATTTTTTGCCATTTTATTATTTCAGAATACAAAATTTTTTATCAATTTTATTAAAATTTTATAAAATTTGAAAAAATTTTCGTATTTTAAATTTAATAATTATAGAAAGACTTTAATATCAAATACGCTTTTATAATGTTTCCTCGTATAAAATCAATAGAATTTCCGTATTATCTAAAATATATTAAAGATGATACAACCGTTAATTTGTCACCAAATATATATAATCTAAGAAAACAAATTATCGAAGTAATTTTTGAGATGTCTAAACTTTATTCAATTAAAGATATTAAAAATAAGATTAAAATAGATTTAGATGAAAATAATAATATTGTAGGTCTTGATTTATCTATTTTAATGAATATTCCTAATTTAGAATATTGCATAGGAAATATTGGAATAAAAACAATTAATTTTAATGAAATTAAAGAAATTCATTTATTAAATATGAAATATAAAAATTGAATTTATTTAAGAATTCATATTATAAATTATAATAATGCCACGTTGTTCAGCAAAAACATTACAGAATCGTAAATGTAAAATACATGTTAAAAATTGTGGAGATATGTGTAAAATACATAATCCACCACATGAATGTGTTATATGTTATGATAAAATAATTCCATCAAGATTATTTATAACATCTTGTCATCATTATTATTGTAAAAATTGTATATATGAATGGATTTCAAAGAATAATAAATCTTGCCCAACATGTCGCGGTGATTTAACTAAAGAAGAAATATTATATATAGATCCTGAATTTTATAGAAAATATGCTAAACCATTGAATATATATATTCATTCTCTTGAAAATTATATTATAATTCCCCCTAGAGAAAATCAAAGAGAAATTCTAATTGATTTAAATAGAGCAATTAATAGAATACTAATTCAAAATAATGATTTGACATAAACATATTATGTTTTATATAATAAAATGAAAAAAACATTAGTTATTATTTTTAGCATTTTTATCATTTTATTAATGATATTAAGATTAATTTCAAATCAAAAAGAAAAATATATATCAATTGGTGATTTTAGTTCTAATGGATTGTGTGATTGTTGTAAATGTGGTTTAATAGCTTGTGAAGAATGTAAAAAAAATTCAGTAAAATGTTGTGATGGTAATTTATATGGTGTTGATAGATTATCATTTTAACTAATTATTATCATCATAATTTGGATCAACTGCTCCCAACATAAGTTGTAATAAATATAAATCAGGTGTTAAATCAATACCTTTAGATAAATATTTTATACTTTCAAATTCATAATTACCTATTGTATCAATATCTTCACCAATATATTTATCATTGTCTAATTCTTTAAGATATTGAGATGCTCCTTGATCTTTTCCTACCTGAGCAAACATAAAACTACAAGAGTTTGTAGAAATTGAATTCTTTTTGAGCCAATCTTTACATTGAAAAATTGTATTAGTTACTTCTTGTTTATTATCAGGAACACCATCTGTAATAATAAATACAAGAAGAGGTTTATTAAATGAATTATTTTGAAATTTTTTATATAAAAATGGTTCTAAAATTTTTGTATATAACATTTTACCTAATGGTGTTCCTCCAGAATATTTAATATTTTTAAGAATAGAATTCACGTCATTTTCATTATGAAATGGTTGAAATTCTTTTGAACTATTAAAAGTTCTAAATTCAATTCCATCATCATCGAATTTACTACATACATCTACAATACGATTAAATATTAAATTTACATCTTCTATTTTTTCTGTAGATGGATTCCAGTTTTCATCTACTAACATTGATGAACTATCATCCAAAAATATAATAATATCATATAATGCGAGTGAAGCAAGATCAAATGCTAATTCAATGGGTATACCTCTTTTTTGAGCAATAGCTTGAAAATCTTGTTTAGATACTCTGTCAAGTATTTGTAAATATTTATTTGAATTTTGAGGATAATAATTATGTAAATTTTTAGCTTGAATAGTTTGATCTATTCTATTTTTAACCTGCGTGTAATATTTACTTGTAGTATTAATACTTAATGTTTTTTGTAATTGTTGTGTTAATTGTGATGTTTGTGTTCCATTATATTGAACGGGGTTAAAATTAATTTGTGGTTGTTGATTGGTATTAGTATTAATTAATCCATTAATTTTTTGTTGAATGTTACCTAAAAATCCACTAGATGATTGAGAAGGAATTGGTGTACTTTGTTGAGGTAAATTTGGATAAACTGAATTGTAATTAGAAGGTGGAGCAGATGGTTGAATAGGAATTGATTGTGGTGGACTATAAAATGATTGTTGTGCTGGAGGTTCATTTTGAATAGCATTAGGAATAGATTGAGTTTGATAAGATGATTGTTGTGTATTTTGTTGAACTTGATTTAAACGACTAGCCAAACCCATTTTAAATATATAAAATATATATATAGTTCTTTAAGTATTTATAAATAAAAATAAAAATTTATTGAGGAGATGGTGTTAAATCATATTGTTTTTTATGCATAATTCTATATATTTTATAATTTTCTTCTAATGTATTAAAAATATATTCATTTTCAAATACTTTATTTTCTCCATAAATATCATCATATGCAAAAATATTATGTTTAATCAAATAATCAATATATTTTTTACCATCAATAATCTCTTTAATATCTGATTTACCAATGCTTAAACTAGCATCATTATTTTTTAAACCTTTATCAATATATTTTTTTAAAGTATTATATCTTTTAAAAATATAATCAATTGTTTCTCTCATTTCAATTCTATTTTTGTAGATTTTAAAACCATTAATTGTTTTTTCTTTTGGAATATCATTTATAAATTCTTTTGTTTTTTCTAATTCTTTTAAAAAAGTTATTGTATCTTTAAGACTATCTATTATTTTATTTTTTTCATGAATTATATCATTATCTAATATTTCTTTTAATATATCATTAAATTCTTTAAATTCTAATTTGCTTTCTTTTTGATTCCTAGATTCAATTAAATTTAATCTTTTCTGAACATGCTTTAAAAGTTTGATATACGTTCTTCTATTTGTAAATCTATCAGAATCACTTATTTCCCAATATAAAATTGGTCCCATGGGTGGTATTTCATAATCATTTTTGAAAGATGGACTTTTACTAAAAGATTTTTCTGTATCATTACATAATTTTTTTAGTTGTTTATGTGTTGTTTTACCTATTTCGATTTCTCTACCTGTTAATGGATTAATTGTTTCATTCGCTAGAAATTGAAGACATTGTTCTTTTGTTAATACAACCATTTATTTTATATATATAAAATAAATCATTTAAAATGAATCAGAATGAAATACAACAAATTTTGTCTATTTTAGATACGATTCATGATTATGGAAATACATCAAGAGTTAAAAAAGTTATAGAAAAAAAAGAAAATATTGATGAATTTAATCCTGCTTTTATAATTGATTTCCTTATGTTGGGTTATCTTCATCAATATTTTAGAGATATTGTTGGATTATCAAAATCTCAACATTATCTAAAACAGCCAAGAAATTGTAATGTGGGAGAATTTGTAAATTCAAAATCAACTAATAAAATAGTAAATTTAATTTGTAAAGAATTTTATTACCCAACTTATGGAGATAAAATAATTTATCGTTCTCCAAGTCCAGAAGAGACAATTAAAACTATTTTATTTGAATATTTAAAAGAACAAAATATAATTTATAGTGAAAAAAACATAGATTGGGATAATATTAAAAGAAGTAATTGTATTAAATTAAAAATTGGTAATAAAAAAGAAGGAACAGGAATATATTCATTAGAAAATGAAGATGAACAATCTGAATTATTCTATAAAAAAATATCATATTTTTATAATCAAAGTATTGTGTTTGTTGCAGACGCCAACAAATTAAATAATAAATGGTTTTGTATTAATAATAAAAATTACACAAAATATCAAGGTATATTTTCATTATATGATGGTTTTAAACAAACAACAGAACAAAAAGGTGGAGCAATTAATGAAATAAATACAAATACAAATGATAATAATATAATTTTAGTAGAACAAAAAATATGTGATAGAAAAGAATTTCAAAATTATGTATTGACTCAAGATAATGGAGAATTATTAAAATTAATAAATTTGAGAGTAGAAGATAATCAAATTAATTTTATAAGTAATACATTGAATAAAAATAAATATATAAAAAAAAATTTTGAAATTAATTTAGATAATAAAGTTGATAAAAATGACCCACGTGGTTTATCTCTATTTTTATTATTATTTAATGAAATCAATAAAAAAACACTTGGATATCTTAATTTTGACAAAGGAGATGCTAGAAGTAAAAATTTAGAAAAAGATATTAAAAGTATAGGATATAATGCTTTAAAAAGTAAATATAATATAGGATTAGATCTTATTGAAATTAATAATATAGATAATAAAGCAGCAATCTTAAAACCAGTAGATTTTATTTTAACACTTTTTGACCTTAAAAGATCTATGGATTATCTTTATGTAAAAGCAACTTATGAGGCTAATTTAAAAAATTTACAAGATAAATATATATTTGTATCAAGTGATAGTTCTGCAGTTCATTATGCTCTTTTACTAAATACACCATGTATATTAACCCCTAATGTAGAAAGTAATGGAGATCATTTTATAATCTTATATAATCCTCAAAATAAATTTCAAGAAAATAATAATATACAACAAGTAATACCATTAAAAACAAATACTTCTAAAAATAATGTACTTGTAAATAATGCTGCAGATATAGCACGTAGTTTTATTAAAATTATTGAACCAGTAAATCCATTAAATACATTAGATAATATAAAAAATCTTAAAACATTTGTATCAGATTTGTCTAAAAATCAATGTCAAACATTTATAAATGATTATAATTCTGAAAATGAAAAAATAACTAATCCATTTACACAAAGAAAAGTATCTAAAACAAATAATATTATAAAAAAATTATATGATAAATGTACAAAACAAATACTTTTAGAAGAAGAAAAAGAAAAAGAAGCACAAGAATTTATAAAGGAAATTGAAAATGAAGAACAAGATGAACGAAATGAAAATATTATCAAAATTATCCAAGAAGGTATTCAAATAAAAACAATTTCACCATCTAAACATTTTGGTGAAGTTCAAATAAAAACAAGACTAGAAAAATATAATTTAACTCTTGAAGATTTTTGTGTTTATCTTGATAGAAATAAAAATGACATTCTTGTACAAGAATTTAATCAAAAAATAATTTTAAAATCTTTATCGTTTAAAAAAGTTTGTCCCACTTTTTTCAAAGGTGGATTTAATAATGATGCTTTAGAAGAAACAAAAAATTCTGCTGATTATCTAAATAATATATTATTTAACAAAATACCTTTAACTGATTTAACATTACTTTGTGAAATAGAATCGCCTATGTATATATTCTTTAATTTCTATAAATCACTAAATAATGAAATTGATTTTTTTTGGTTTATAGTATTTAAATCATTATTATTTTTTACATTTGGAGATGATATGGACAAAAAAGACTGTAAAAGATATATTGAAATGAATATTCATAAGAGAGAATTAATAAATATTAAAAATACGAATAAAAATTCAAATTTTTATACAACAAATAGTATTAATAAAAATGATAAAAATAATATATTACCATTAAATCGATCATTAAGTATAACTAATGAAATATATAAAGATATAATAAATAAAAAATGATATATTTTGCTGAACCTATTTTAGGAGAAAGATTATTTGATATATTTTATAATGCATATTATCCATTAAATAAATTTGTTGTTTTTCAAACAAAATTAGGTGATTTTCATAGTAAATTAGTATATGCCCGCATATCTAATGGTAATAAAATTTTAGAAGGAAAAATATATTTTTCATTAATACTTTCAAATAAATTAGAAGAAGAAGTAAAAAAACAACTTGATATGGAAGAAACAATAAAAGATAATAACATATTTATATATGATAAAATTATATATATGGAAGGCAATTTATCTCATAATGATATATATGAGGATTTATCAATATTTATAGAGAATATTTTTAAAATAAATTTATGTAAGTTTTGTGAAAATATATTTATAGAAAATTGTATTGAAAAAAATATATATTGTTGTAATTGTAGAAATCTTAATAAAAAAGCTTTATTAATTCAAAAAAAATATAAAGAAGCAATTCTCAATCCAAATTATAATTTATGCATAAAAAGATTAAAACGAGAATTTAATGAATTAAATTCTTTTCAAGACATTTGAAATATACATCAATTTCATTTTTACAATTACTAATGTAATATTCATTTTTTTGAAAACAATCTAATAAATTAGTATAAGTAGTTTTACACTCATTTTTATTTATATTTCTATTATAATAAACATAAGAAGTAAATACTATTCCAAGATAAACACTAAAATATTTTATAAGTAATTTTTTAGACATTTTTTATTTTATTATTAATATCTAAAAAAGAAGAACATTTTATTATTTCATTATTTTTTATAATAAAATAATCAATTTCATGATTACTATAAAGATAATAAAACATTAGATTTTTATCTGTAGAAGAATAATCAACATTATCTAAAGCATAAAATTCTTTAAAATTAATTAATTTTAAAAAATCCTTTGAAAGATTAAATGAAGTTATCAATATATTAACATTTTTAAATTCATTATATAATTTTTTCTTTAAAAAAAAATTTATTTTATTAATATTAGTATTATAATAGTAATCTAGTTGAATACCTGTTTTACTATGTATAAAATTTATATATCCTGGTCTTTTATTTAATTTTTTTATAAAACAAAATAAATGTTTTTGTGCAATAGGTATATAACCTAGATTATTAAAAGTTTCAACAATTATATTTATATAATTTTTTTTAAATTCAAAGTTATTTGAAGGATTTATATCAATATAAATAAATTTTGATATATTATTAATTAATTTAAGTGGTAATGTATTTATTCCTCCTCCAATAAATAATAAAATTTTATTATTCATATTTATATTATAAATAATAAATATTTATATATTTTTGTACTAAATTTTAATTATTTTAATTATTTTAATTATTTTGATTTTCTGGATCTTGAACAAAAAATAATAGTCTTTTTTGATTTGCTACTTCAAGTAGAATTTGTAACCATAAAATTACAAATAAACTTGTTGAACTAGATACTACCCAAGGAATATAACCTAAATTATAAGATATGTGAAATACATTAAATGTCAGATACATATTGCCAATACCTGTAAATAATGTAAGATAACCAATAAATTTGTGTAATGAATTCCAATAATAACGAGGATTATTATCTGTTGTTTTGGTATTTGGACGAATTAGATTCATTAAAATTAAAAATCCAATTGATGAAACTAGTCCAATGTTTATCCAGTACGATACTGTTGCTTTTGTAAACTGGGGAAAATCCATAAAAATTAACATAATTACAAAATATGCTGTAAATAATCCAGAACCAATAAATTGCATAAGTGTGTAAACTCGATACCACTTTTGAATACCTAAGAATTCTTTATTTCCAAATATCCACTTATGTCTTCCTAATAAAATAGCCATAGGAATAAAGAAACTCCACGTAGCTGTCATAAAACTTAAATATAAATAAATAGTTGTTTCATTATTTTTTTGAAAAGTATGTGTAGATACTTTCCAGTAATCCATTTTAGATTTATAATATTTATAAATTTCTTAAATATTTTATCAATTTTTTTATTAAATTTGATTTATTTTATTAAATATTTTAAATTTATTAAACGATAAAATGAATATTAATGTTTCGAATGTATGGTATAATTATATATCTAATGGAGAAAAAACAATTGAGGGTCGTTTAAATAAGGGAAAATTTGCTGATTTAAAAATTAATGATAAAATCATTATTAATAATGAAAAAGTAATGACAATTATAAAAATAAATTATTATAATAGTTTCTATGATTATTTAGAAAAAGAAGGTCTTAAAAATACATTACCAGGGATTACAAATATTAATGATGGATGTAATGAATATTATAAATTTTATAATAAAGATGATGAGAAAAAATATGGAATAATAGCAATACATATTATATAAGTTCTTTATGCCATAATGAATAATTCGGATTAATATACCATTCTTTATCTGATAAAAAATTTGTAAATCCATAGTTAATTATTTTTTCAGTTAATCCATTTTTTTCAATATATATACTGAATACTCCAGATAAAGAAATTGCATGAATAAGTTTATATGATGTATCAAAACTTAAAATTTTAGATGAATCTATATTACTTTTATTCATTAAATTTATAAACATTTTAGTTTTGTAATTTGAAATGATTGCATGTATATCTTTATCTTCCAAATTTGAATGTAAAGTTTTATATTCCCAAAAATTTTTCCAATAATCTTCTATTTCAATATAATCAAAAAATTGAACTAAATTAAATCTTTCTAATATAAAAATTGTATTTATATTATAAGATATAATAGCTAATTTATAACCAATTTTTTTTAGATCTTTTAAAATATTTTTAATATTTGGATATATTTTATCTTTTTCTGGATTATAAATTATATCAACAACATCAAGGACAATTAATTCAAGATTTGATAATTTTATAAATTGTGGATTTTTTCTAAACATTATAATGAATTAAGAAAATTTTATATAAATATAAAACTTAAATATAATTATATGATTATTTCGAGAAAATTAAGCATATTTTCTTTAGATAAATGTGAAATATCATATTTTACTATACAACCATTAAATAAATTAATTATAGATATAGTATTAATTTTAATATTATATTCAGGTATATTTTGTAGTAAAGAAGCATATCCAAGTAATTGTAATATTTCATATATATCATTTTCTGTAGAACAACATTTTATATCATATAAAATGTCATTTATTACAATATCACAATCTGAAGCAATACTATTATTATCTAATAATGGAATTTCATAATCTAATGATGGATTAAGTAATATATTATTTTCTTCATTATTTAATAATATATCACATAAGTTTTCAATAGGTATATAAAATATTTCATTAACATGTTCTAATTCTAATATATTAATAATATCTAAAACTTTGTTTTTACTTGGATTTCTTGAAAAAGCTAAAGTATGAGAAAGTGATGTAATAAAGATTTCAATTAATATATTTTGAGTTTTATATAATTTAGTATTTTTAGTTTTTTCATAACTATTATTCATTGAAAATGGTAATCTATTTTCATAATATAGTTTATCTGAAAATATATCATTTTCTATAAAATTTGCTCTTGTATCATAAAATAATTCATTATTTTTTTCAGCAATTAGTCGTCTAATTAAATAATCTAAAAATGAACCAGTTAAACAAGGATCTGTATTATGTAGAATTTTTATAAAATTGATACAATCATTATTTAGAATTGGAATAATATCTTTATTTTGTTGTAAAATATCATTACTACTAAATATATTTTTAATAATATGATGATAACAAGGTTTATTAGCAATAGTTTTTATTTTTTGTGTTAAACTACCTGACATTATTTTTTTACTATAATAATTTTCATACAACCATGTATATAAAAAATTTTTAATATCATTATTTTGTTCATTTATTGCTGTTAGAATTATAGATTTAATAGGTGCTTTTAGTAATTCTCCAATAGTATTATATTTTTTATTACTAATAGTAGTATTCTCATTAATAATCATTTTATATTTTATAAATTTATAAAATTATATTTTAATAAAAAAATCAAATTTTTTAAGAATATATAAATAATAATAATAATATTTAGAGCACTGCGGTTTTTAAATGGCACAATTTTCTAAATTCTATATAAAAGGTTTTCGTAAAATTAATTACTCCTTTTGATTTTTAAATTCTTCTGGTCTTCCTTTTCCTTCTTGATAGGATTTCATAATTTTTAAAATATTTTTGGAAGCATTCGTATCTCTATT
>JACCEA010430012.1_pt1 | contig 10549 bp, 10 predicted proteins | sample 7449851 | NCBI WGS metagenome assembly JACCEA01 (sample SAMN15323453, study PRJNA562643) | freshwater metagenome | isolation source: river surface water | place: USA:Blue River Watershed | collected 2017-08-18 | reverse complement strand
CACCCCCGAGGCCCTGCAAGGCCTGCGCGTGGGCTGGCTGGGCGATCTGGGCGGCCACCTGGCCATGGAAGACGGCATCCTGCCGGTCTGCGAAGACGCGCTGCGCGCCATGCAAAACGCCGGGGCGGTGGTCGAGCCCACGGCGCTGGGCTACGACACGCAGGCGCTGTGGGAATGCTGGCTGGTCTGGCGCCGCGCCCTGGTCGGCCCCAAGGTGGCGGCGCTCTTGCCGCTGCCTGGCGCGGCCGAGCAGCTCAAACCCGAGGCGATGTGGGAGTACGAGAACTCGCAAAAGCTCTCCTACATGGACTTCCAGCTGGCCAGCCAGCGCCGTACGGGCTTTTACCACCAGCTGCTCCAGCTGTTCCAGCACCACGATGTGCTGGCCTTGCCGGTGGCCCAGGTCTGGCCCTTCCCGATCGGGCAGCGCTGGCCGCAGCAGATTGGCACGCGCGCCATGGACACCTACCACCGCTGGATGGAGTGCACGATTTACGCCACCCTGGCCGGCCTGCCCGCCATCAGCCTGCCGGCCGGCTTTCATGCCGAGCGGCCCTGGCCCATGGGCATCCAGCTGATCGGCAAACCGCAGGGCGATCTGGCCCTGCTGCAGGTGGCCGCCGCCTACGAGGCGCTGCGCGGCGAGGGCTTAGCGCGCCGCCCCGTGGCCTGAAGCCGGGGCACTGCGGCCCAAGCCGACCCACAGCAGCGCGCCGCCCACGATCATGGGCAGGCACAGCCACTGGCCCATGCTCATGCCCAGGCCCAACAGGCCCAGGTGCGCGTCGGGTTCGCGGAAAAATTCGGCGATGAAGCGGAACACGCCATAGCCGAACAGAAAGGCGCTGGCCACCCGCCCCGGCGCACGCGGCCGGCGCGCATACAGCCAGATCAGCGCGAACAGCAGCAGGCCTTCCAGGAGGAACTGGTAGAGCTGCGAGGGGTGGCGCGGCACATCGCCAGCGCCGCGAAACACCATGGCCCAGGGCAGGCTCGGGTCGGCCACGCGGCCCCAGAGCTCGCCGTTGATGAAATTGCCGATGCGCCCGGCCGCCAGCCCCGTGGGCACACAGGGCGCGACGAAGTCCATCACCTGCATGAAGGGCCGCTGGCGCGAATGCGCGAACCCCACCATGGCCACCATCACGCCGAGCATGCCGCCGTGGAAACTCATGCCGCCTTGCCAGACCGCGAACACTTCGAGCGGGTGCGCCGCGTAATAGGCCGGCTTGTAGAACAGGCAGTAACCGATGCGCCCGCCCAGCACCACGCCGAGCACACCGAAGAACAGGATGTCCTCGATGTCGCGCCGCGACCACTGCGGCAACTGCGCGTAGGGCAGGTGCTGCAGGCGCCGCAGCGCGAGCGCGTAAAACAGGCCGAAAGCCGCGAGGTAAGTCAGCCCGTACCAGTGGATCGCGAGCGGCCCCAGCTGCAGGGCCACGGGGTCAATGGTCGGGTGGACCAGCATGGCCTCAGCCTTCGAGCTGCGACAAATCGCGCACCGCGCCCTTGTCGGCCGAGGTGGCCAGCAAGGCGTAGGCCTTGAGCGCGGCTGAGACCTTGCGCGGGCGCGGCTGGGCCGGCTTCCAGCCCAGCTTGTCCTGCTCGGCGCGGCGCTTGGCCAGCTCTTCGTCGCTCAGCAGCACGTCGATGCGGCGGTTCGGGATGTCGATGCGGATGCGGTCGCCATGGCGCACCAGGCCGATGTTGCCGCCGGCCGCCGCTTCGGGCGAGCAGTGGCCAATGGACAAGCCCGACGTACCGCCCGAGAAACGGCCGTCGGTCAGCAGCGCGCAGGCCTTGCCCAGGCCCTTGGACTTGATGTAGCTCGTGGGGTAGAGCATTTCCTGCATGCCGGGGCCGCCCTTGGGGCCCTCGTAGCGCACCACCACGACGTCACCGGCCTTGACCTTGTCGCTGAGGATGTTTTCCACCGCCTCGTCCTGGCTTTCGACCACATGGGCCGGGCCTTCGAACACCAGCAGGCTGTCATCGACGCCGGCGGTTTTCACCACGCAGCCGTCTTGCGCGATGTTGCCGCGCAGCACGGCCAGACCGCCTTCCTTGCTGAAAGCGTGGTCGTAAGAGCGGATGCAGCCGCCCGCGCGGTCGGTGTCCAGGCTGGGCCAGCGGGTGGCCTGGCTGAACGCCACCTGCGTGGGGATGCCGGCCGGGCCGGCCATGTAGAAGGTCTTGACCGCGTCGCTCGGGTGGCGCGCGATGTCCCACTGGTCGAGCGCGTCCTTCATGGTCTTGGCGTGCACCGTGGGCACATCGGTGTGCAGCTTGCCCGCGCGGTCGAGCTCGCCCAGGATGGCCATGATGCCGCCGGCGCGGTGCACGTCTTCGATGTGGTACTTGTCGGTGTTGGGCGCGACCTTGCACAGCTGGGGCACGACCTTGGACATGCGATCGATGTCGGCCATGGTGAAGGGGATCTCGGCTTCCTGCGCGATCGCCAGCAGGTGCAAGATGGTGTTGGTCGAGCCGCCCATGGCGATGTCCAGGGTGATCGCGTTCTCAAAACCCTTGAAGCCCACGGCGCGCGGCAGCAGCTGCGCGTTCTCCTGCTCGTAGTATTCGCGGCACATCTCGACGATGCGGCGGCCCGCACGCTTGAACAGCTGCTCGCGGTCGGCGTGCGTGGCCAGCACCGTGCCGTTGCCCGGCAACGCCAGGCCCAGGGCCTCGGCCAGGCAGTTCATGGAGTTGGCGGTGAACATGCCCGAGCACGAACCGCAGGTCGGGCAGGCCGAGCGCTCGACCTCGGCCACGGTGGCATCGTCCACCTTGTCATCGGCGGCCATGACCATGGCGTCGATCAGGTCGATTTTCTTGATCTGGATGGTCTGTGTGCCCGGCACCGCCAGGCGCGCCTTGCCCGCTTCCATGGGGCCACCCGACACAAAGATCACGGGAATGTTCAGGCGCATGGCGGCCATCAGCATGCCGGGCGTGATCTTGTCGCAGTTGGAGATGCACACCAGCGCGTCGGCGCAGTGGGCGTTGACCATGTACTCGACCGAGTCGGCAATGATGTCGCGGCTGGGCAGCGAATACAGCATGCCGTCGTGGCCCATGGCGATGCCGTCGTCCACGGCAATGGTGTTGAACTCCTTGGCCACACCGCCCGCCGCCTCGATTTCGCGCGCCACCAGCTGACCCAGGTCCTTCAGGTGCACATGGCCCGGCACGAACTGGGTGAAGGAGTTGGCGATCGCGATGATGGGCTTGGAAAAATCACCGTCCTTCATGCCGGTGGCACGCCACAGGGCGCGCGCACCCGCCATGTTGCGGCCAGCGGTCGAGGTCTTGGAACGGTATTGGGGCATGTCGGTCTCCGTCGGTGTGCGTCAAAGCTTTTGATTATCTCCGAGGCCCCGGGCCCCGCAGGGGCATGCGGGCAAAACACCCCCGCTTGCGGCGCGCGCTACACTGTGCAGCGGGCGTCGGAATGCCGTGATTTTTTGTTCAAGCACCGTTCGGACCGCCACGGACCGTTGATGTTTTACCCACCACTCGAGGTTTCACCATGAAAAAATCCGCTTTTGTCCTGGCCTTGCTGGCGGCTGCCGCCGCACCGGCCTTTGCCGACCAGGCCCTGGCCACCGCCAAAAACTGCATGGCCTGTCACGCCGTGGACAAAAAACTCGTCGGCCCGTCCTACAAGGACGTGGCCAAGAAATACGCGGGCGACAAGACCGCTGCCGACAAGCTGGCCGCCAAAGTCATGAAGGGCGGCGCGGGCGTTTGGGGCGCGGTGCCGATGCCGGCCAACCCCCAGGTCAACGAGGCCGAAGCCAAGAAACTGGTCGCCTGGGTTTTGTCCCAGAAGTGAGGCCCGCCTGAGCCACAAAAAAGCCCGCTCACGAGCGGGCTTTTTTTTCGGCGACGGGCGGATTCAGAGGCCGATGGCCGCGATGCCGGCCTTGGCGATCTGCGCATCCTCGTTGGACTTGACGCCGCTGACGCCGACCGCGCCCAGGCAGGCGCCGTCTTTCATGACGGGCACACCGCCTTCGAGCATGCCTTCGATGGCGGGCGCCGACAGGAAGGAATAGCGGCCGCCATTGATCACGTCTTCATAGACCTTGCTCTCGCGGCGGCCCAGTGCGGCCGTGTGGGCCTTGGCCGGGGCGATGTGTGCAGACACCGGGGGCGCGCCATCGAGGCGGTGCAGGTGCAGCAGGTGGCCGCCCGCGTCCACCACGGCAATGGTCACGGCCCAGTTGTTTTTGAGGGCTTCGGCTTCGGCGGCGGCCACGATCGTTTTGACGTCAACGGCTTCCAGAACGGATTGGGTCTTCATGGTTTTCCTGGGTTTGGAGACAAAAGCGCAGCATAACGGCCCCGGCCGCCCCCATTGGTGACCGCAGGTCAAAACTGCTTTCGCCAATGCCCCTTTGGCGCATCGGGAAATGGGCTGCGACAGGCGCGCCCTACAATGCACACGCCCTGATGTCAGGGTTCATCCACTGGAGACACACATGAGCGACATCCGCACACTCGACACCGCCAGCTGGGGCCGCAGCGGCCTCTCGGCCGAGCGCCAGCGCGTGCTGCGCAACACCTACTGGCTGCTGGCCCTGTCCCTGCTGCCCACGGTGCTGGGCGCCTGGTTCGGCGTGGCCACCGGCATCACCGCCAGCCTGGGGGGTGGTCTGGGCCTGATCGTGTTCCTGGCCGGCGCTTTCGGCTTCATGTTCGCCATCGAAAAGACCAAGAACTCGGCCGCCGGCGTGCCCGTGCTGCTGGCCTTCACCTTCTTCATGGGTCTGATGCTCTCGCGCCTGATCGCCATGGTGCTGGGCTTCAAGAACGGCTCCGAACTGGTGATGACCGCGTTTGCCGGCACCGCGGGCGTGTTCTTCGTCATGGCCAGCCTGGCCAGCACGATCAAGCGCGACCTGTCGGGCATGGGCAAATGGCTGTTCGTCGGTGCGCTGGTGCTGATGGTGGGCGCCATCATCAACGTTTTCGTCGGCTCGAGCGCCGGCATGATGGCGATCTCGACCCTGGCCATCGGCCTGTTCAGCGCCTACATGCTGTACGACCTCAAGCGCATCATCGACGGCGGCGAGACCAACTACATCAGCGCCACCCTCGCGCTCTACCTGGACGTGTTCAACGTCTTCCAAAGCCTGCTCGCCCTGCTGGGCATCATGGGCGGCGAACGCGAATAAGCGACGCTTGTTCCATGCAAAGGGCTCCCTCGGGAGCCCTTTTTTCATGGTCGTACGCTTGGCATCAAGCCCGCTCGAACACCGCCATGCTCTCCACGTGCGCGGTGTGCGCGAACATATTGACCACACCGGCGGCCACGCAGCGGTAGCCGGCCTGGTGCACCAGCAGGCCAGCGTCGCGCGCCAGCGTGGCCGGATTGCAGCTCACGTAGACGATGCGCTGGGGCGGCGTCCAGCCCCCGCGCAGCTCGGGCTGCTGGTGCAGCTCGGCCAGGGCTTTGGACAGGGCAAAGGCGCCCTCGCGCGGGGGGTCGACCAGCCATTTGTCGGCCACGCCATCGGCCACCAGCATCTGCGGCGTCATCTCGAAGAGGTTGCGCGCGACAAACGCCGTGGGGGCCAGGGGCTGGCTGCGGCCGGCCTGGTTGGCGGCGTAGTTTTGCTGCGAGCGCTGCACCAGCGTCTCCGAGCCCTCGATGCCCAGCACCTCGCCGGCCTGGCTGGCGATGGGCAAGGTGAAGTTGCCCAAGCCGCAGAACCAGTCGATCACGCGGTCGCCCTTTTGCGCGCCCAGCAGGCGCAGCGCGCGGCTGACCAGCACGCGGTTGATGAAGGGGTTGACCTGGGTGAAGTCGGTCGGCTTGAAGGGCATGGTGATGCCGAAATCCGGCAGGCCGTAAGCCAGTTGCGGGCCTTCGTCCAAGAGGTGCACCGTGTCCGGGCCCTTGGGCTGCAGCCACCATTGCACGCCGTGCTCAGCCGCAAACGCGCGCAGCAGGCCCTTGTCCCCCTCGGACAAGGGCTCCAGGTGGCGCAGCACCAGGGCCGTGACAGAGTCGCCGCAGGCCAGCTCGATTTGCGGACAGGTTTCGCGCGCCTGCAGGCGGCCGATCAGGCCACGCAGCGGCATCAGCAAGGCGCTCACATGCGGCGGCAGGATGGGGCAGACCTGCATGTCGGCGATGTAGCGGCTCTTGCGCTCGTGAAAGCCGATCAGCACCTCGCCTTTTTTCTGCACATAGCGCACCGACAGGCGGGCGCGGTAGCGGTAGCCCCAGGCCGGGCCCTGGATCGGGCGCAGCAGGGTCTCGGCCTTGACCTTGGCCAGGTGCCAGAGGTTGTCTTCGAGCACACGCTGCTTGATGGCCACCTGGGCGGCCGGCTCCAGGTGCTGCATCTTGCAGCCGCCACAGGCCCCCTGGTGCAGACCGAAATGCGGGCAGCCGGGGCGCACGCGTTGCGCAGAGACGCGGTGGATGTCGGTGACGCTGCCCTGCTCCCAGTTGTTTTTCTTGCGGCCGACCTTGACCGAGACCAGCTCGCCCGGCAAGGCGCCTTCGATGAACACCACCTTGCCATCGGGCCGGCGGGCAATGCCCTGCGCGTCCATGTCCAGCGCGCGCACGCGCAGCCAGCCCTCGGGCAAATCCTCGGGGGGAAATTCGTTCTCGTTCAGGGGAATGTCTTGTGGCTCACTCATGCCCCGATTGTCTCAGGACATGGCGCGCCTTCCGCGCCGCTCAGGCCCAGGCCTGCAGGTATTGCTGCCAATGCGGCTCGGCGGGCGCCAGCGCCTGCAGGTTCTGGCGCACAAAGTCGATTTCCTGCGCGTATTCGGCCTCGGTGAAGCCGCCGCGCATTTTCTGGAAGCGGCAGTACAGCAGGTAGGTGTTCATGACGTCGGTTTCGCAGTAGCGGCGCACGTCCTCAAGCTGGCCGGCCAGGTACTGGTCGTAAACCTGGCCACCGTCCATGCCCAGCTTGCCCGGAAAACCGCAGAGCTTGGCCAGGGCGTCCAGCGGCGCATTGGCGCGCGGCGTGTACTTGGCCAGCAGGTCCATCAGGTCCAGGTGCTTGAGGTGGTAGCGGCCGATGTAGTTGTTCCACTTGGCTTCGCGGTCGGCCTCGCCCATGTCCCAGTAGTGGTCGGCCACCACGCCGTGCTGCAGGCCGCGGTAGTGCAGCACCGGCAAATCGAAACCGCTGCCGTTCCAGCTCACGAGCTGCGGGCTGTGTTTCTCGATGGCGTTGAAAAAGGTCTGCACCACCTTGGCTTCGCTCTCGCCGTCGCGATCGACGAAGGAATGCACGCGCAGGCCCTCGGCATTGCGGAACACGCAGCTGATGCACAGCACGCGCTGCAGGTACAGGGGCATGAAATCGCTGTGGCCCTGCGCGGCGCGCTGCGCCTTCCAGTGGGCAAAGAGCTCGGCGTCGCTGGCCTGCGGGGCCAGGCCTTCAGGCACACCGTGCAGGCGACGCCAGCCGCCCATGTCGGGGATGGTCTCGATGTCGAAGACCAGGACCGGCAAGGCCATGTCCGCTCAGCGCGCGGCGAGGTATTTGGCGGGATCGACCGGCTTGCCCTGGCGGCGCACCTCGAAGTGCAATTTGACGCGGTCGGCGTCGCTGCTGCCCATCTCGGCGATCTTGTCGCCGCGGCGCACTTTCTGGTCTTCCTTGACCAGAAGCTTCTGGTTGTGGGCGTAGGCCGTGAGGTAGGTGTTGTCGTGCTTGAGGATGACCAGGTTGCCATAGCCACGCAGGCCGGCGCCGGCGTAGACCACCTGGCCGTCGGCGGCGGCCAGCACCGGGTCGCCCGCCTTGCCGGCGATGTCGATGCCCTTGTTCTTGGCCTCGTCAAAGCCCTGCACCACCTGGCCGTTGGCGGGCCAGGCAAAGCTGGCCTCTTCCAGCGCGGCGCCGTTGCCGGCCTGGGGCGCGGACGCTGGCGCTCGCGCCGGTGCCGCCGCGCTGGCGCTGCCGTTGGCGGACGGCGCGATGGGCCGCACCACCACGCCCGAGGTTTCCACCGAGGCGCCGGGCGGCGCCACGCGCAGCACCTGGCCAACTTCGATCAGATCGGGGTTGCTCAGGTTGTTCCAGCGTGCCAGATCGCGCCAGGCCTGGCCATGGTCGAGGCCGATGCGCATGAGCGTGTCGCCTTTTTGCACGGTGTAGTAACCGGGCTTGCCCGCGTTTTCAGCGCCGGGCAAAGGCTTGCTGTCGCTGGCCACCGGCGCCTGGCGTTGGGCCACCCGGTCTTCCACCGGGGCCGGGGTGCGCGGCGAAGAGCCGCAAGCGCTCAGCAGCGCGGCCAGCGAGGCCGACAGTGCGAGCAAGGCAATGCGTGCAGTCAGAAGTTTCATGGACAACCCATCTCAGGCAACGCCCGATTTTAGGGGCACGAAGTGCACCGCCTCGAGGACCTGGCGCTCACAGCCCCGTGCGGTTTTGTGCACCACCACCAGCGCCTGCCGGCCGGCGGCGGTGACGGTGGGGGCCACCAGCCGCCCGCCTTCGGCCAGCTGGTCGAGCCAGGCCTGGGGCACCTGCTCGCCGCCGGCGGCCGAGATGATCGCCGCATAGGGCGCGCCCTTGGCGTAGCCCAGCATGCCGTCACCAAAAATCAGGTGCACATTGGGCAGACGGAAATGGCGCAGGTTTTCGCGCGCTTTTTCGTGCAGGCCCTTCAGGCGCTCCACGCTGTAGACCTCGCGCGCCACATGGCTGAGCACCGCGGCCTGGTAGCCGCAGCCGGTGCCGATTTCGAGCACCCGGCCGAGTTTGCCGCTGGCGCCCTCGCGCAAAAGCTCGATCATGCGGGCCACCACATTGGGCTTGGAAATCGTCTGGCCCAGGCCGATCGGCAGGCTGGTGTCTTCGTAGGCCTGGCCGACCAGCGCGCTTTCGACAAAGCGGTGGCGTTCGACCGTGTTCATCGCCGCCAGCACCAGGGGGTCGCGCACACCCCCCTCGGCGAGTTTTTGCACCATGCGCGCGCGCACCGCGCTCGAATCGAGGCCCACCCCGGCCGGCGCGGCCACACGCGCGGGCAGGCCCTGGGTTTTGGCCGAAGGCGCGCCCGATCGCGTGGCCTTGGCCGGCGTGGCCGAACTCGGCAGCTTGACGGGAAAGCCCGGACGCTGACTCATGCGGCCCCCGCCTGGCGCGCCACCGGCGCCAGGCTCTGCGCCCAGTAGCCCAGGTGTTCGTGCTCGGTCAGGTCGACCTTGAGCGGCGTGACGGCGACATGGCCATGGTGCGCCGCGTGGAAATCGGTGCCCTCGGCATCGTCGAGCGCCGGTCCGGCATTACCGATCCAGTACATGGTTTCGCCGCGCGGGCTGATTTGCGTGATCACCGGCTCGGCCGCATGGCGGCGCCCAAGGCGACACATCTTGGGGTGGCCCAGCTGCGCATATGGCAGGTTGGGGATGTTGACGTTGAGCAGCCAGGGCCGCAGGCCCACCAGCGACTGCTGCTGCAGGTGCTGCACCAGGTCGCAGGTCTTGCGCGCGGCGTCTTCGATGTGGGCCCAGCCCTTGTCGACCAAAGAGACCGCCATGGCCGGGATGCCAAACAGATAGCCCTCCATGGCCGCGCCCACCGTGCCCGAATACAGGGTGTCGTCGCCCATGTTGGCGCCGTTGTTGATGCCCGAAATCACCAGGTCAGGCCGGTAGCCCAACAGGCCCGTGAGCGCGATGTGCACGCAGTCGGCCGGCGTGCCGTTGACGTAGCGCACGCCAGGGCCGGCGTCGTGCACATACAGCGGCGCGTTGAGCGTGAGCGCGTTCGATTTGGCGCTGTTGTTGTGTTCGGGCGCGACCACCTCGACCTCGGCGATGGCCGACAGCGCCTGGCGCAGCGCCTGCAGGCCATCGGCCCGGTAACCGTCGTCGTTGGAGAGGAGGATGCGCATAGGGGTCTCGGAAAGCCCCGATTGTAGGCTGCGCCACAGGCCGCCCCGCCGCGCCAGGCGATGCCGCGAGCCGGTCGCTCCCGGGACATTGACGCCCTGCCCGGCCTGCCTAAGATCGCCCGCACACCTTTGGCAGAGCAGCACATCAAGGAGACCCCATGCACGCCTGGCTATGCGAAAACCCGATCGGCGTCGACGCCCTGAGCTGGAAAGACTTGCCCACCCCGCAGCCCGGGGCCGGTGAAGTCCTGATCGAGATCCAGGCCGCCAGCCTGAACTTCCCCGACCTGCTGATCGTGCAGAACAAATACCAGATGAAGCCGCCCCTGCCCTTTGTGCCGGGCTCGGAATACGCGGGCGTGGTGCGCGCGCTGGGCGAAGGCGTCAAGGGCCTGCAAATCGGCCAGACGGTGGCCTGCCTGTCGGGCACCGGTGGCTTCGGCACGCACACCCTGGCGCCGGCCAAGCTGTGCATGCCGCTGCCCGACGGTTTCCCGGCGGTGGACGCGGCCGCCTTCATCATGACCTACGCCACCAGCCACCACGCACTCATCGACCGCGGCCAGCTCAAAGCGGGCGAAACGGTGCTGATTTTGGGCGCTGCCGGTGGCGTGGGCACGGCGGCCATCCAGATCGCCAAGGCCGTGGGCGCGCGCGT
>JACCEA010205468.1_pt1 | contig 10550 bp, 10 predicted proteins | sample 7449851 | NCBI WGS metagenome assembly JACCEA01 (sample SAMN15323453, study PRJNA562643) | freshwater metagenome | isolation source: river surface water | place: USA:Blue River Watershed | collected 2017-08-18 | reverse complement strand
GAAGCCTCTTCAAGCTTTGCCTTGATCTCATTAGCGTGATCCTTATCGCGGATCTCGCGGTTTTGGCGAGCGCGACGGATTCCATCGATCTGTGTCTCTCCACCTTTGGACCATGCGATTGCAGATCCACGTGGAATTAGAAAGTTGCGCGCGTAACCATCTTTAACGGTTACAACATCGCCAGCATGACCAAGGCCTGATACTTCACGGGTAAGGATTAGTTTCATTATTGATTCTCCTTATCGCGCTGTTGATGTGTAAGGAAGTAGCGCGACTTCGCGGCTGTTCTTTACGGCATCAGCAATCTGACGTTGGTGTTGTGTGCAGGCGCCGGTTACACGACGAGCGCGGATCTTGCCGCGATCAGAGATGTACTTACGAAGGGTAGCTACATCTTTGTAATCGATGTAGGTGACCTTGTCACGGCAGAAGCTGCATGGCTTCTTCTTAAACTTCTTATTTAACGCTGGAGAAACCTTTGGCTTCTGCTTCAGCGTCCGGTTAGAACGTGCTCCCATTGTGGTGCTCCTTGTTTTGGGCCCGCTTTATTGAAAGCGGAATGGTTAGTTAATTAAAAGGGTGGTTGATCATCTGCGGTGGTGGAGGTCCATCCGCCGCCGACATTTGAAGGTGTAGACCATGGGTCATCAGAGGATTCAGCAGGTGCGGAGAATCCACCGCCATTGCCACCTGGACGTGATGTCTTGGTGACCTTTGCGGTTGCGTTACGTAGAGAAGGACCAACCTCATCTACTTCGACTTCAAAGACGGTGCGCTTTTCGCCCTCTTTGGTTTCGTAGGAACGCTGCTTCAAACGACCAGAAACAATAACGCGCATTCCGCGGGTTAATGACTCTGCAACATTTTCTGCGGCTTGACGCCAAATCTGACAATTAAGGAAAAGAGTGTCTCCATCTTTCCATTCATTGGTTTGACGATCCATGTAACGCGGTGTTGAAGCGACCGTGAACTTTGCAACTGCAGCACCTGATGGTGTGAAGCGAAGCTCTGGGTCATTTGTTAAATTACCAACGAGAGTAATTTGTGTATCTCCGGCTGCCATTTTTTATCCTCTATCTACTTTATGTGGTCTCTACTTATGTGCGGATTTATTCGGGACGGACAACTTTTGTACGAAGCACAGCTTCGTTCAGATTTAGTTGACGATCCAACTCTTTGATTGCTGCTGGTTCACAGTGCATATCAACGACGGCATAGATTCCTTCGCTCTTTTTCGCGATTTCAAATGCCATACGACGTTTGCCCCAGATGTCGAGTTTGTCGACTCGTCCTCCGGATTCTTTGATGATCTTGAGATATGTCTCAAGACTTGGTGCAACTGTGCGTTCTTCTAGATCGGGATCTAGGATCACCATTAGTTCATAGCGACGCATGCGTTTAACCCACCTCCTCTGGACTCATACGGCTACGGTCTTTCCGTAGCAGGAGGGTTGCTGCGATTTCACTTCATGAAGGCCGGGAGGCCTTAAAAGTGAAGGAGGGCAAGCCTAGCCGTGGGTACTGTCAGGGAGAAATTCGAGTGGGTTCCCCTGTGAATTACGCGTAGCTGTGGAGCGTTCAGCCAAGGCGGTACGGATCAAGGTCGATGAGAACCATGCAAGGCCTGCGATACGAATCAGAATAATGGACGCGTAGAAAGTTTCTGTAATTCCAAACTTCGCTCCTGTGTAACTTGCAAGATATTGCCAGATTCCAAAGTGATACAGCGCTTCAGTTCCTTGCCAGATCCAGAAAGCTTTTCGTTCGTCATCCTTGGTTATCGCAAGAACCGCAAGTGGCGTTAACCAGAGAATGTATTGCGGAGAATAAACCTTACTTATCGTCACAAATGCTGCGACAGTAAGAAATGCGACGGTGGCTAAGTTTGCAAAATCGCTCCGAGATTGAGCAACTGCAAAGTAGAAAACTCCAATTGCCATCAGTGCGATTAGAAAGAGAATGATGGTGACATTGTTGACGTTGGGTTGTGGCCATTTGAGAAGTGCTGCTGCATACCAAATAGATCCAAGATCGCTATCGCGATCGATATTTAATTTAAAGAAGCGCCACCAGCCGTCAAAATTTGTAAGTGCGACTGGAAGATTAATCACAACCCACGCGAGAAATGTGACTAGAAGATAGCGAATAAGTTTTGTGATTTCTTTCTGGTTCCAGAAAATCAGCGCGATGCCAAAGAGAATTACCCCGGGATAAAACTTTGTAGAGATTGCAACGCCCATAAAGAGCGCAGAGAGATCTAATTTCTGAACTTTGTAAAAATATAGAGAGAGAAGAGCAAAGAGGACTGCGTAGATATCCCAATTTATAAATAGCGATCCAAAGACTGCAGGAGCTATTGGGAAGAGCGCTACGTATTCGGGTTTTAAGCGCCAGAGAATGAAAACTGAAGCAAATAAGAGAAGTGCGATGAGGAGAATATTGAGATCAAAATAAGGTCGATAACCGTTGGGGTCATCGATTAATAATCCCGTGGCCCACATAACTACACCGGTGAGAACGGGATATTCAACGGAGTTATCGCTTGAAGCGTATGGCCATTGATCGGTGTTTATTTCCCGGGCTCCGTAGAGCGCAGAAATATCGGAGTAACACATATGGATATAGACATCAGGGCTACCCCAACCCGAGCTTCGACAGTGGTTGAACTTTCCAAAGGACAAAACGGAGGCTACTAGTGTGACGATAAGAGCGATTTGAAGACTCTTATTAATCGTCACTTTCATTTTTTTGGCTCTTAAGGCTTCGGAGTTGGAAGGAGATATTTCTTCAACGCTTTATCGCAGAACTCCGAGAGATCTTTATTGACTCCGGTGAGATCTGCCGATTGGCACCAGGCTGCAGCTGCGCTCGGCGCGATAGTGGCAACAGGATCTGGAATGGGGAGTGTTTCTGTACCACCAATAAAAGTTGGTGGTGTGAAATCAATTGGCTCTTGTCCTTTCAGCGCGCCCTTCATATAAGCGTTCCAAATTCGCGCAGGGAAACTTCCACCTGTAACTGAATTTAGTCCACCAATTCCGTTAAGTGATTGAGTGGCATCATCACGATAGAACGCAATTGAGGTTGCAAGTTGTGGCGTGTAGCCCGAGAACCATGCAGATGCATTTGATTGAGAGGTTCCAGTTTTACCTGCAGCTGGTCTGCCAAAATTACGGAGCGCTGAGGATGCGGTACCAGCTCGCACCACTTCACCAAGTGCGTAATTGAGATCTGCCATGACCGCTTCATCAAAGACTTGTTCGGTTACAACACGTGATTGATAGAGAACACCCTTATTAGCGCCAAGTACTTCTTTCACTAAGAATGGCTTAGCTCGAACGCCATTCGCGGCAAAAGTTGCATAGGCATTTGCAACATCAATAACGCGTGGGCTAGCAACACCAAGTACTGCAGAAGGTGATGCAACCATCGAAACGCTGTCAGGGATTCCAGCGCGCCGAGCGGCATCAATAATTTTGTCTACGCCGACTTTAATTCCAAGTGGCACATAAATAGTGTTGATAGAACTTGCAGTTGCTTTCAGGAGTGTGAGATCTCCAAATGATTTATCACCGTAATTTGAAACTTCATATGGACGTCCATTGAAATCGTCGAAAATCTTTGGCCCATCACCATTCCACACGCTGGAAAGTGAGATTCCTTGTTCTAGTGCGGCGATAAGCGCGAAGGGTTTGAATGTAGAGCCAGCCTGGGTTATGCCTTGTGTCGCATCGTTGAGTTGACGCTCTAGATAATCCTTACCGCCATACATTGCAACAATCTCGCCAGTTCCCGGGCGGATAGAAACTAAACCAATATGAAGATTGTCTGGCGCTTTCTTCGGCGCTTGATTGAAGACCGCCGCTTCTGCTGCGACTTGAGCATCTTTCTCAAGAGTGGTGCGAACAATGAGCCCACCAATCATTAATTGTTCATCAGCAAATCCCAGTGAATTAAGTTCTTTACGGACCGCTTCAATAAGGTGGCCTTTATTTCCAGCGAGTTGCCCTGTTGAAAGTCGTGGACGGATATCGGGAACTTTCTTGAGATATCGCGCTGCTTCTTTTTCATCTAACCAATTTTCATCAAGCATGTTGTTAATGACATATTTATAGCGCGCTTCTAGCCGCTCTTTATTGCCTTCGCGGTAATCGGGATCGTAATAACCAGGTGAGCGGAGAATTGAGGCAAGTACAGCAGCTTGTGGGATAGATAGTTGATCTGCGCTGCGACCGAAGTAGACCTGGGAACCGGTTTCTACTCCGTATGCGCCACGGCCAAAATAAATTGTGTTGAGATAGTTTTCAAAGATTTGGTCTTTACTTAATTGATTCTCAAGTTTTATTGCGATGATGAGTTCAACTATTTTGCGTTTAATGGTGCGATCTGGGGTTAAGAAAGCGGTCTTCGCGTATTGCTGAGTGATGGTTGATCCACCTTGGAGGCCACGGCCGATGGCGGTATTAAATGCGCCACGCATAATTGCGATGGGATTAAATGCCCATTGTGAATAGAAGTTCTTATCTTCTGCAGCCAGTACTGCGTGACGTAAATCCAGTGGAATTTTTGCAAGCGGAATAATGGTGCGGTTCTGTGCGCCGATTCTTCCGACCTCGTCGCCATTTGAATATTGAATGATGGTGGCTTGTGAATTTACATAATCATTTGGGTCAGGAATATCAGTAGTGAAGTATGCGATTGCAAAGGCGGTTGATCCGACAATAAAGAAGAAGCCTCCAATGCGGAGAAAGAAGCGCGCTCCTTTTTTACGTAGCCAATTCATTAGCCAATTCACAAGTTAAGGGTATCTCTTGGGTGCGATGTGTTAGCGAGTTTTGACTTTACGGGGCGGCTTGCGGACCTGGCCATCACCTAACAGGTAAGACGCAGTGAGGTGATTCCAGCCGCAACCTAAACAAACCTCAACAACATAAACGCGGAATTCACCAAATTCGGATTGCATCTCTTCAAGTTCAGTATTTGTCTTAATACGACCTGAATATTGGCCGAGTTGATCGCCAAATGTGTATTGCAGTTCGTGGACTTTATCTTTACGACACATCGGGCAATCGCGATCCGTTAATTCACCGTGATGTTTAGCCGCGCGACGTAGATAAGGGTCGGCATCACAGGCGTCAGAAGTGGTGTTAAGGCCGCGATAGATGCTCGCGATTGTTGCGCGTTTTTTTAGCGCGAAATCAACATATGCGCGTTTAGACCACATTTTGCCTGCCACCCCGCAAGGATAAAGGCAAAAAGTTAACTACGCTTTCCATGTGAGATTCCGGGAAGCTTTACGAAAAACTTCTGTGGGAAGACTCTTGGCTGTGCGGTGGATGGGACAACTCACCGATGGAATCTTTCAATCATCACTAGCATCGTTCTTACTTTTTTCTCCAGAACGCCAACCTGATGCAAAATCTGCTGCCGTTGCATTTGCCGTTGTCTTACTTCCATATTCTTTAGTTGGTCCATTTGTAGGAACTATCTTGGATCGCATTTCGAGACAAAGGGTAATTCTTTTCGCAAACCTATTCCGAGCTTTCACGTTGATATTTATTGCAGGGCTGATTCGAAACGGCGCAACAGGAATCGAACTCACTATTTTTGTTTTAGTCGCATTTGGTGTGAATCGTTTAATTTTGGCGGGGTTGTCTGCCGGCTTGCCGCTCTTGTTTGATACCTCCGGAACTGAAGGTAGAAATACTTTAGTTTCAATTAACGCCACAGCCGTCACTGGCGGGACTGTCTTCGTTGTACTTGGTGGAGGAATTGGAATTGGCATCCGCGGATTACTTGAAGGAAGTGTGAACGCTAATCAAGCTGATGGTTATCTGGTTTTACTCTCTGCCAGCTCTTTCTTTATTGCAGGATTGTTAGCGCTGCGATTGAAGAAAGATCAACTTGGGCCCTTGCCGCATGAAGTGAAGAGACAGAGCGTGGTTGGTGCTTACCAGGAGATGGTTGAAGGTTTTAAACTCTTACGAAATATCAAGGATTGTTTCCTTGGAATTAGCGCTACCGCAGTGCAACGTGGTGGATTAACAGCTTTAACCTTGATGGCGCTGTTGCTTAATCGCAACACCTTCAACGATCCTGCTAATCCTGAAGCTGGGCTAGCTGGTTTTGCATTTGCGATTACGGTGGCTGGAATTGGAATCACCCTCGGCGCAGTTATCGCACCTTTCGGGGTAAAGAAATATGGACGCCATGCCTGGATCCGTTATTCACTCCTTGCATCTGCAGTTTTGCCTATCGCTCTAGCTTTTGAACAGAATGAGTTTTTCTTAATAACAACTGGATTCTTTGCAGGAATGGCCGGACAGGGAGTAAAGGTTACTAACGATGCTTTAGTGCAATCCAAGATTGTTGATGAGTATCGCGGTCGAGTCTTTGCAGTTTATGACGTGATGGTTAATGCTGGAATTGTTTCTGGCGCAATTATCGCCGCATTTGTTTTGCCACCGAACGGAGTCTCATCTCTATTGCCAGCACTGATTGCAATCACTTACATATCTGTTGGGCTCTTTGCGCTACGAAAAAAGAAATTTAATTCAGACTTTTAATTTTTATTTGCGCTCCACCATTTATGAAGTTCTTCTGTGGCGCGTTCTTGTCCTAGCGGTCCGTGTTCGAGACGTAGCTCAAGCAAAAATTCATATGCTTTACCAACAAGTGGGCCAGCTGGAATTCCCAGTAATTGCATGATCGCATGGCCATCAAGATCTGGTCTGATCTTTAATAACTCTTCCTCTTCCATCAACTGTGCGATGCGTGATTCCAGGCCGTCGTAATGAGCAGCTAAGTTATCTGCCTTCTTCTTATTTCGTGTTGTGCAGTCAGCGCGCGTTAATACATGAAGGTGCGTGAGTAGTTCTCCGGCATCACGGACATATCGGCGGACCGCAGAATCGGTCCACGCGCCATCGCCATAACCGTGGAAACGTAGATGGAGAAAGACAAGCTGGGATACATCCTCTACTACGTGGTGATCGAAGCGGAGCTTTTTTAAACGCTCTTTTGTCATGCGAGCGCCGACTACTTCATGGTGATGAAATGAAACGCCGCCACCAGAGATAAGTGCGCGAGTCTTTGGCTTTCCAATGTCATGCATGAGCGCTGCTAGGCGCGCTACCAGGTTTGGTCCGCCGAGTCGTTCTTCTAGCGCCATCGATTGTTCAACAACAGTAAGTGTGTGTTCGTAAACATCTTTATGGTGGTGGTGTTCATCGATCTCTAACCTAAGTTTTGGAATCTCGGGTAAGAATTTCTCACATAAACCGGTATCAACCAAGATTGTTATTCCCGCACGTGGATTATCAGACATTAAAGTCTTAATAAACTCATCGCGGATTCGCTCTGCAGAGATAATGGAAAGGCGATCTGCCATCGCTTTCATAGCGCTTAAGACTGATTCTTCGATTGTGAAACCTAGTTGGGCTGCAAAACGTGCAGCGCGGAGCATGCGCAGCGGATCATCAGAGAACGAGAGTTCGGGGGTGCTTGGCGTTCGCAGTGATTTTTTTAGTAAATCAGTAACGCCATTATGTGGGTCTATGAATTCTGGAGTTGGAGTAGTGAGCTCAATTGCCATTGCATTCACAGTAAAGTCACGACGGAGCAAATCACCTTCGATAGTGTCGCCAAAGTTTACTTCTGGTTTACGTGAATCACTTTCGTAAGAATCTGCGCGATATGTAGTTACTTCAAAAGTTATGTTTGATTTCTTAGCGCCGATTGTTCCGAATTTAATTCCAACATCCCAGATATCTTCTGCCCATTTTTTTAAAATATTCTTTGAATCTTCGGGGCGAGCATCTGTTGTGAAATCTAAATCATTTCCTAAACGTCCTAAAAGTGAATCGCGAACTGGACCGCCAACTAGTGCGAGACGAAAACCGGCAGCCTTAAATTGCGCCGCGAGCTCAAATGCAAGTGGCGCGCGTGCACGAAGCGTTGCGATTGCAATCTCGCTCGCTGCAGTTAATGGTGTTTCCATATCAGCCTAAGGCTACAGATTGAGGCCACCCACTAGTCTTGGGCTATGACCCCGGCACCTGGTGCGGGCGGCGAAGAAGTTAAGAAGAAGCGGAAGCGTAGGCGCTCTCGTTCTAAATCTTCACAACGCTCACACCCAAAGAATTCGCAACCACAAAAAGATCGCCCTAAAAAGCCGTATGCCAAAAGAGTTGATGAGGTAAGCGCTGGCGGATTAGTAGTTGATAGCACAGGCACAAAAGGTTTGCTTATTGGCCGCATCGATGCAAAGGATGTAAAACGGGAACGTCTGCTGTGGTCGCTTCCTAAAGGACATATTGAAACGGGCGAAACTCCAGAACAAGCTGCGATTCGAGAAGTAAAAGAAGAAACTGGAATTGAGAGTCAGATAGATAAATCTTTAGGGGTAATTGACTTCTGGTTTATGGCGGGTGGAAAGAGAATTCATAAAACCGTGCATCACTTCTTATTTAAAGAGACCGGCGGAAAGATTGCGCCCCAGGTAAGTGAAGTTGATGACGTTCGATGGTTCCCGTTAGAGGAAATTGTTGAGAAGCTGGCTTATCCCGATGAGAAGAAGTTAATTGCCCGCTCGAAAGAATTAATAAAATGAGGCGCGCTTGGGTTGCGATTATCTTCTTTACCGCCTTTGTTTTAACGCCATTTGCGCCGGCGCGCGCAGAAACACTTATCACTTTAAGTAAACCTGCTTCGCAATTAGCTGATGGTCGATTCTTAAACAATGATCTAGCGCTTTCAATTCAATCTGGTGGTGAGCTCGATAAAGTCTTGTCGGCTCGTTATCCACGAATAAAAAGTTGGTTGATTGACGCAGCGCTACTTGAAGAGATTGCTGCACTCAGCGATGGATATGTGTACCTCGATGCTGAGGGCAACGATGTTGAGGTTGAAGAGTTTCCAGCTGCCACTGATTGGTTAAATCTACTTAGGTTTATTTCCCGTAATGATCGGGTTGTAACTCTTACTTATGGTTCACCATCAATTTCCTACTTAAAGAGCGCTGCGCCTGGAGAATTAGCTCTCTATAACCAAATCTCGACGCTACGACTTGAAGAAATACTTGGTCGCCCCGTTATTGCTCCTGATACGGCCGTTACATCAAAAGCGCCGGCTCTTGTTGCTAAGAATTCTTACACTCCGATACGCAAGACAATGCGAGTTATTAACTCGCTTGTAACTACTGCTGATGTCGAAAGCCTTCGACTTGGCCTTGCAAAAACCCTGAATCCAGAGCTAAGTAAGGAGAACGCAGTTCTTATTACTCGCAGTTTTGAGAGTGAGGTTAGGAGATTTGAAGGTCGTATCCGAGTCTCAACTGGTAACTACACAATTACAGCTTCAAATTACGAGCTGCCTGTAACAATCATCAACGACTTTGATCAATTAGTGAGTGTTGACTTAAAAATCACCACCACAAATAGTCGTGTTCTCGTTTCACAGGTACCGCGTATTACCGTTGACGCACGTTCCCAGATTCAAATTAAAGTTCCCATTGAAGTGATTGCTTCGGGCGATACTGCTCTACGTTTACAGCTGCGCACTCCTAAGGGAAGTGATGTGGGGAAGATGGAGCGAATACCGCTGCGACTCGCGGTGATCTCGCCTATTACAACCTGGTTCACAACCGGAATGGCGATAATTCTTTTACTCGCAGCTGTGGTGCAGAGCGTCCGACGAGTGAAGCGGAGGAAGCAGCATGAATGACGATGATGCTCGCTTGATTCGTTCTTCCTCGTTTATGGGACTTGGGACCGTAATCTCGAGAATAACTGGATTGGTTCGAAATTTATTATTGGTTGCAGTTCTTGGAACTGGAATTCTTGGCGATGCATATAACGTTGCAAATACCACCCCTAATATTCTTTATAACTTACTCATTGGTGGAGCTTTATCCGCTGTTTTTGTGCCACAGATTGTTAAATCGTTTCGAGATAACGACGGTGGAAGCGCTTACGTAAGTCGTTTAATTTCCTTACTTGCTAGCGCTCTACTTGTGATAACTGTTTTCGCAATGCTTCTAGCGCCACTGTTTATATCTATTTATGCACCATCGTTTTCAGGGCGTTCCCGCGATGTAACTATTGCTTTTGCGCTGTACTGCCTCCCACAGATTCTTTTCTATGGACTATTTGGAGTTCTTGGCCAAGTTGCAAACGCGAAAGAAAAGTTTGGGCCGATGATGTGGGCGCCTATCGCCAATAATCTCGTTGTTATTGCGCTCTTTACCTACTTCTTAACGGTCGTGGATGAAATCTCTTTGCAGACAATCACAGATTCTCAAATTATGACGCTTGGCGTTGGGACGACGCTCGGTATTGCGATTCAGGCTTTAGTTTTGATCCCAACGCTGAAATCAACCGGTTTGAATTTACGTTTTAGAACTGATTGGCGCGGGGTAGGGTTAGATAAAGCGCTGCGGTTGGCAAGTTGGATGTTCCTCTTTGTTTTGATTTCACAACTTGGATTTCTTGTAACTGTAAATCTGGCAACTCGTGCTGGGGTAGCAGCAGAAGCTGCAGGTATTTCTTATG
>JACCEA011801522.1_pt1 | contig 10551 bp, 20 predicted proteins | sample 7449851 | NCBI WGS metagenome assembly JACCEA01 (sample SAMN15323453, study PRJNA562643) | freshwater metagenome | isolation source: river surface water | place: USA:Blue River Watershed | collected 2017-08-18 | reverse complement strand
ATGGCGTTGCTGATAGTAAGTACCGCTTCCATGAGCGAGAACTGGAGCGCGTCGAAAATGGCTAAATTCGCGCTATTTGACGATGCGCCTGTAACCACAGCGCAGGATGGCGTAAAAACGCGCTACGAGGCTCCTAGCGCGGAAAAACCGCCATCCCACGTTTACACCTACCTGATGGCACACGCGGAACCGATTGCGTGGTACCGCGTTCGCACCGCAAGCGGGTGGCGGTGGACGCGGGAACGTCCGACGGCGGGGTGGTGGTTTCCGTATACGCTGACGACGTTGCGGATCCGGGAAGCGTTGGGACGCGAGGTGCCGGGGGAACTCGAAATCGTGCAAGCGCCTGCAAACGAAGGGAGCGTGGCAGCGTGAAAGCGAACCGACTAGCGAAACAACAGCAACGGCGCAAGGCTGTGAAAGCGAAAGCGCGTAAAAGCAACAAGCCCTTGATGAAGTGGCGGGTGCTAAATGCTGAACCTGTGTATCCGATACCTTCAGAAACCCACTTCATAATGATTGATTGTGGCGCGCCGCTGTGGGATGCCAAGCGTCCGTTTGTTCAACACCGTATTGTGAATAACGGAAGCTTCTAACCATGACACCCGAACTCGCGCTTACCCTGCTTGCCGTCCTCGGTTACGTGCGCTACTGCCCGACGTGCGATTGCGCGAAACCCGTAACCGCGTTCGAGGTGTGCCCGGTGTCGATTGCGGCAAGCGGGGAACCGTATGCGAGCGAGTACCGGCGCGGGACGTGTGCGAGTTGCCGCGCAAGGCGGGCGCGGGTGCGGTTGACGCCGATGGAGATTGCGCTAGGAATTCGAGTTGACGTGAGACCGGCAAGGGAATACAGGAGGCAGGCAGCGTGACGTGCATAGCTGGCGTGGTCGAAAAAGGAACCGTGTACATCGGTTCCGATAGCATAGCCACTAACGGGTGGAATTCGCTCGTTAGTCAGGTTCCGAAGGTATTCCGCAAGGGGGATATGCTCATCGGGTATTGTGGCAGCTTCCGCATGGGTCAATTGATCCAATACGCGCTGAAAGTTGAACCGCAAAACGACGAGCAAGACGATATGGAATACCTTGTCACTACATGGACAAATGCGGTGCGAACCTGTTTCCGGGATGGCGGCATCCTAAAAGCGGATAGCGGGGTTGAGACCGGGGTTGAGTTGCTTATTGGCTATCGCGGCGCGCTGTATCAGACAGCGGAGGATTTCCAGGTGAACCGCTACGGCGCAATCGCGGCAATCGGCGCTGGCGAACAGTATGCGCTGGGTGCGTTGCGGGCGTTGAATGAGCAGCCACCGAAGAAGCGTATTGAGAACGCGCTAAAGATTGCGGGTGAACTGTCGGCATATGTGACCGGGCCGTACACGGTTAAGAAACTGGAGGCAGCGTGAAAACGAACACAATTACATTGGGCAAGGATGTAACACCTGGGGAAGCCTACATGAACGGGTTGGATATACCGGAACCGAAGGACGCGCTAACAACGCTGTGGAATAGCACCGCCGCGTTTCACGAACGGTTTGACACGATCCATGATAAAGAACATCCGTTCATCCCGGCACAGTACCGCGCATTCATGGAAGAAGTTGCGGAGTTTAGCATGGCCGTGTTGAGTGATTACGACTATTCACCCGCAAATCTTGAGCGTGAATTAGTTGACGTGCTTGTGGTCGGCATGGGTTTGCTTATGGCTCATGGTTGTGAATTTACCAACTTGCAGGCGGCCATCCGCGCCGTCGCCGCCAAGAATGACGCGAAAACGTTGGATACCCATGCGAAGGATGCGAAGGGGAAGGTTGCGCGGAAAACGGCGTAAAAGCGTACCAGTAGATTGCGGGTTCCGACTATGGTTTACTTATCTTAGTTATATAAGCTAAGGAACTAAAACATGGATACGGAACTCACAACGTTAGACGGTCTTATTGTAAACGCGCTGCGTAGTGGTGAAATGAATTCGACGGCGCTGGCGCGTGCAATCGGGCGTAAAATGGGGCAACTCACCTATTACGACCGGGGGCGGCTGGATGAACTGGTACAACGCGGACTTGTGGAGCGGGAAGCCCGGACGCGGGGGGCGGCGCAAACGTATTACGTATATCGGCTCAAGAATGGCGGGTAACATGATGACCGCAAACATGAGGGATGAACTTCCAACCGATGTGCAGGCGTTACGCGCCGCCGTGATTGACGCGGGCGGCAACCCGAATGCAGCATCGTTTAATAACGGTCTGCTGAAAGCCCGTCAGAAAGCGCGGTCGGAGTTTGCAGCAGCGCAGCACCGTGAACGGGAAGCGTTACCCGCCTTCTACCGCAACGCCGGAACCTGGATTATGCGCGGGGTTCAGTTGATTGCGACATTCATGTTTGCGGTCATCATCCTGTTAGGCGTGGTCGCTGGAACCGTTGTGCTAGTGGTCGCAGAGGTTATCGCAGTACGCGCCGGGTTCGATACGATTGACCCGCAATATTCCATGCTCTATAGCATCGCATCGGTTGGCTTCCTGTTGGTACTGCTACTCATTCGGAAAACGCTCATCGGTAAGGTTGAGGACGAACCGACGCGGGTGTTTTCGCTGGTCTATGTGCGGCGCTGGTTATCCTACTTCTTTGGTATCGGTAAAGGCTGGCGCGATCAGTACACACAGCACCGCAACATGCTTACACAGATTGACGGCGCTATCCGGCTTTTGATGTGGACAATTGTTCTGTTCGGCCTACTCGGTCGGCTCAGTATGAAGTTCACCGAGATTGATGCTATGAACTGGTTTGCCGGATTGCGGCACATCATTGAGGCGAGTAGCTTGCGGGACATGATGAGCTACATCGGCGCAACGGTCATGACGGCGGCGCTGCTACTCGGTACTCACTTCATCATCCATTTCATCCATGAGGTTTATCAGCGGGTCACAGGTGGTTTAGAGATCAGTTTTTTATCGACCACATCCGTAGACGATTACATTCAGCAAGCGGAAATCGTCTACCTGCAAACCGAGTACCTGAGACTGACAGCGCCGCCGCGCCAGTTGAACGAAGCGCAACCGGAGACCCTGAGTTGATAGCGGCAATCAAGGCGCAAACGGACGCACTGGAGAAGCTACCGCAAGCCATCGCTATGGCGGTTGCGGAGGCCATGAAAGCGGTGCAACCGCCCGTCATCGAAGTGGTTGCGAAAGCGCCGGAAACGGCTGTGGTAAGCCTGGTAAATGATTTACCAAGGGAAGATTTACCAAAAGAGACTACGCGAGTGGCGCTACCTTCAAAGGATGAATTAGCGCGTCAATGGCTTGCCGAGCATCCTACTGACCGTGAATTGACAGGTCGAGAATTGGAAGCTACTCGAAACCCAATGGGCGTCAAAATCAGTTACGTAACATGGAATAAGGCTAAGAAACATGCTTCATCATAATGCGCTGACCGATGACGACGTTCGCTACATCCACGCACTCGCGGAGGCGGCGCAACCATGAGCAAATACAGCGCAATCGAGTACGACGAATTCATAACGCGCTACACGGGCGCAGAACTGGTGAAAGGTAATCTGTACAACATCAAGCTATACGGGCAAATGCAGCACGTGAATGCGCGATTACTCGACATTCAGAATGACTGCCTATGGTGGCAACTCAGCAATCGGGTAACACCAATCATCATGTTTTATGACTACCTGTGCAACACTGAAACCACGATTGAGAAGGTGGAAGCATGAGACACGATCATGGCTATTCCGACGAAGATATTGAACTGCTGTTACCGCTACTGAATGAGCAGCGGGAAAAGCGCCGCAAGCAAATTCAAGAGGGTTGGCAATGGCTATGCGCTCAGGGGTTGCCGATGGCAATCAGCATGATTAACACAGGTAGCTTAAGCCTCGGTATTGTCATGTTTCAGTATTGGCGACGAAACGCTGAGGACTTTGTAGCGCTATCCGGCGTCAAGTTGTACGTGGAAATCGGTGGTGCGTGGCGCATCAATAACTTGAACCTATCCTATGAAATGAACACGACCGAAGCGCACAAAGCGGAACCGACGTTCGCCGCCGCGATTGCCGAACTCGAAGCCTATAAGCGTAAGTTGGAACAGTACTTGGTGTATTAATCCGCACCAGTAGACCCGGCAGCGTGGAAGCGCGTAGACTGGTTTAACGAGGTTACACTATGACCAATCGCAACGATGAAGCCTACAACCTGTATCAGCGATACCGCGATTACCGCAAGGTAGCGGCGGAGATGGGTATCAGCTACGACGCAGCACGCGGCATGGCCTCACGCGGGCGGCGGGCGCAACCAGGAACCGTAAGCGAGTTGTACACGGTGGATGAACTGACACAACTGCGCGAGGAAAACGCTCGTCTGAAAGCCGCGCTGGACGATTACGAGAACCCGCTCAAACAGGTAGGCGAGGCGTGGAAGTTTGACGGGGATTGGATCATTGTGGGCGACGTTCACTTGAACACGATGAACCGCGCATGGGCATCGCAACCGCCCGCCATCGCCGCCCGCTGGTTAACGGGTAAGCGTCGGTTACTGTTGGCGGGTGACTTCCTGAATATGGATGCGTTTAGCAATTACGAAAGCGACGTATCCTCGCATGCGTTTTCAAGTGAGTTGGCAGCCGGACGCGATTTCCTCAAAACATACCTTGATACGTTCGACGACATTTATATTTTGATGGGCAATCATGACCGCCGACCGGGAAAGCGCACGAAGGGGACGGTTAAGGCGGAGATGGTCTATCAGATGATTGCGCCGTACAGTGAGCGCGTACACGTATCGTCATGGGGATGGGCAACCATCAAGGCGCATACCGGAACATGGCGCGTTACGCATGGCTCTAACTACAGCGTCAACACGTTATCGGTGGCGAGCAACCTAGCGCAGAAGTTTCAGCAGCATATCATTGGTCATCACCAGCACCATCTAGCTATCGGTTTTGACCGTTATAAGCGGTACCTGGTAATCGACAACGGCGGGTTATTCCTTGAGGATCACTTGCTGTACACGCGGCTAGACGATAACACGATGCCGCGCATGGTCAACGGGTTTACGATGCTCAAGGGTGGATACCCGACGGTGTTTGGTCCGCCGCCGTTCACTGACTGGCGGCAATGGTTGGATAATGAGAATGTGTTGGAGGATGCGGCATGAAATACGTTTACGGCACGGGTGGGGAGTTTAATGTCTACAAAGATATGCCATACCGTTTCTTTTTAACTGAACAAGAAGCAAAGCGCTTTCTCGAAAACCTTGTTCCAAACGGGCAAGCGGGAGAGTGGCGGTATACAGGTGAACGCACTACCCCTGCCAACTCATGGATTAAGGTTTCTGGCGAGGCGTATCTTATGGTAACAAGGTATGAGGTTTTTGATTTAGCCGCTGATGCTATGGAAACGGTAGGGAGTAAGTCATGAGCTGGCAACAAACAATCATCGTGGGCAACGTGGGCAACTCTCCTACGCTGCGTTACCTGCAATCGGGAACCGCCGTATGCGATTTCAGCGTTGCCGTTAGCGAAAGCTGGAACGATCAGCAGAGTGGTGAGAAGAAGGAAAAGACAACTTGGTTTAAGGTATCCGCGTGGGGCAAGCTTGCCGAGGTCTGCAACCAATATATCCAGAAGGGTAAAATGGTCATGGTCGTCGGCACAGTGGAAGCACGGGCGTACCTGGATAAGAACAACCAACCCGCGTCGTCGCTTGACCTACGTGCGCGGGACGTCCGCTTCCTCGGTGGACGCGGTGACGTGGAAGCGGTAGGCGGTGACGATGGAAGCGAGGTGCCATTTTGAGCGGTGGATCATTTGAGTATGTTTGTTTTGATGTCGAAGAAGCAGGCCGCGCATTGTCAGGTAATGCTAGAGAACAGCTTAACCGTATGGAGCAGTATTTGCGCGAAATTCAAAAACATGACGCGGCAGATGAGTTGTTGCTTTACATCAGGGAGATTGAAACACATAGCCGACGGATTGAAGTCATTGGTAAGCGTATTGCGCCGCTTGTGCGGGCTACTGAGTGGACAGCATCCGGTGACAACGGGCCGGATGCGATTGACCGCGCATACCGTGCGCTTATGGGGTTGGATGTAGACCATGCAACCGAGTGATACCGCCCGCTTCCTTGATGACGTGATTAACGCGGAAACTGTCGGCGTCGTTATCACCGTATTCGATGACGGCGACCCGCGTATACACGATAGCGAAACGTTTACGACGGAGCGCGTTGACGGCGTGTTGACGGTGACGATGAGTGATCCGCTTTACGCGGTGTACTGTCAGCTTATCGGCATGGATAATGCGAATGAGCGACAGCCGGAGGTGAGGCAGTGATGACTAACCACGACCTCATCCACCAACAGGCGCGCACGATTGCGCGTCAACAGCAACGGATTGCACAGCTAACGGGAGGAACCATGCAACCGAGTGACCTAGACATGCCGCCGTTGGAAGCGCGTCCATCACTTGCGGAGCGCGTGGCAACGTTGGAGGAAGTCATCAAAAACTTAGAGGCGCGGCTTTGTGCCTTAGAGGACGATGGATGGCAACCGGAAGAAACTATGTACGACTTAGAGGTTTAGGTAAACAAAAACCCGGCTGTGCGATGCCGGGTTCCTGTATTCCAGAAGTCTGCTACTTTTTAAGTCGCTTCATTTAGACTAGCACAGGTGTTCATCCTGTGTCAACTGTGAGGTGACTAATTGGCTACAAGTTACGAGGAAGCCTTAGACAAGGCGGCACTCATGAAACGAGTGCATTATAAGCGCATGGCGGAATACGTCATGCGACGGGCGGTAAACGGGATGCTGCTTGCGCCGACCGAGGTAGACCCGGCTTACGCATTCCTTGACGTGATGGCGGGTGTACGCGCTGAAATCAATTGGTGGCGTAATCGCGCCTTCTGGGATTTCCCCGGCAGCGCGCATTCGATTACCGAGTTCGAGGCGGTGGATAACATCCGGGTCGCTACGGGCGGACGGCGGGATAAGCGGGCGTGGCAGTTGGAAGATGGGCGCATTGTCCTGAGCGAACGCAGTCCCGATAACGACGTTCAAGTGAACGAGATGCTAGAGAACGCGCTATCAGTGGAGGAGAGTAAACCATTGAAGCGGCAGAACGCAGGACACCGGCAGACGTTACGCGAATTATTGGCACAACGCGGCGAAACGCTTTACTTTTACGAGGATGCAGAACCGGGTAAACCGTCGTCGATTGTGGTACAGATTGAACGCGCTGCGTAGGTATTGACATGTGTTATATAATAAATCTAGCAAGCGCCATCACTGGCGCTTTTTTCATTGCAGGCGCTTGCACTCATGATGGGGGCGAGGACGAGGCGATTGAAAACCGCCTAGCCGTGCAACTCGGCACCCCGTACTAACGGCGGGTAGCAAACCTATATTCGGTATGGTTATCCCAAGTGACCGCCGCCCGCTGTTACCTTCTCTAATCCCAAACTTATCCCAAAGAGTAACCCATGACTGTATTACAGAGCGATCCGGGGCCGGAACGTCGCGTTAACTTGACGATTGCCAGCGGTGAACACGTTAGCGGCGTGATGTCGGTAAGCAATGTTCGCCCGCGTGGCTTGGCCGTCTTGGTGCCACACGCTTGGACAGCCGCCGACCTCTTGATTGCGGTTAGCCCGGATAACTCCACATGGCATTTACTCGAAGATCGTAACGGCGGGTTGGTGCGCCTCACGGGTATTAACACCGCTACCCCGTTAACCTCGGTCACAGGTGTCACGATTAGCGGCGGCGTGTATACGTTGTCGGCGGATACCTGGGCGGTAGGAACATTCCCTTTTATGCGTTTCATCTCTATATCAGTCGGCGGCACGACTGCGGTTAATCAGGGCGCAGCGCGTAGTATTACGGTTGTGGCGCTGAATTAATCATGTCTATTGCGCGTCAATTAGACATCCCGACGCTCAGTGACGGGTTGAGCATAGCTACCTTTACGCAGTCACTTGGTAGCGAACTGATCGCCAACAATGCGTTTAGTACATGGTCGGCGGGTAGTCCGTCATCATGGACGGTTCAGAATAACGCCAATAGCTCAGTTACCGAAGTGGCAGCAGGCGGCGGCGCAGGTACAGGCGCGGCTCGGTTGGTGCTAACCTCTGGCGGCGGGGTGTACCCGCGTGTCAGTCAGGTTATCGGCAGCTTGGCGGCGGGCGAATGGGTGGAAGCGCAAGCGGTATGCAGCGCATTCACAAGCGGTCAGGTGGACTGGTATTCAACGGTCAGCAATTGGGGATGGCAGATTTCAGCCACCGCCGCCGCCACGTATACCACGATTGGCCCGGTATCGCAGACACCCGCTTACCTGTATGGTATCAGCGCCGCGCTTAATATGGTGTTTGATAGCGTTTCCCTACGCCGGTTCACACTGAACCCGGTATCCGTAACCGCTGCGAATGCAGATAACCGTTTCTATTTCACGCTACCGGGTTCACCTGTGCGCGGGGAAGCGGTCAGCTTGATTAACCGCCGGGTGGATGCAAGTAACTATATTGAGTTGCGCCTGGTGCGTAACGCCGGGAATACCGATTGGGACTTACGTTGCCATCGAGTGGTCGCTGGCGTGCAGACCAATAACATCATTACCGCCGTAACCTCCATCGGCACAGTAAACGGCGTTCGCCTCGAATGCAGCGGTAACACGATTACGGCCTACACGACCACGAACAGCGGCGGAAGCTGGACATCACGCGGCACAAACACCAACGCCGCTAACCATGCGACGGGAACGGGTGTGCTACCTGTGTATAGCAGCACCATTACCCCGGTGCGACTGGATAGCTTCCCGCTGTGATATTCTTCCTTGCGCTGTGGTTTCAACTGGCACCGCTGGAGAGCGTCATCGAACAGATTGACGCGGCTTACGCAGCGGACGCGATTTGCGAACTTGGTACTGACATTTACAGCGTGTATGCCGGGGAAGCGTGGTACTACTGGGCAACCGAGTTAAGACCGGAAGCGCGGCGTGTGTACCGCATTCGCCCGATGGAACGGGAACGGCACACGGTATGGGTGTACCACGACCACGCCAGCGGGGAAACGGTCATCTTTCAGTTTAACGTCAACTTGCGCTATGAGGGAAACGGGGCAGTACATGGCGATTGCATCCGTATTCTTATCCCTTGATCCCTGGTCGGCGTTTGTCCTGATTGTGATCCTCATCTTTACCGTGTTTTTATTCGTCGCTTACAAAACCCGCAAACTACCGCCTAGTGATGCACCATGACACTGCGCGATAACTTCAACCGTGCAAACGGTGCTTTAGGCTCTAACTGGTCGTCGTCGGGTGGCGCGGCTGCCTACACGATTGTCAGTAATACCGCCGCGTCCAGTAATGCGGAAGTGGAAGAAGCGGTGTGGTGGAATGCCACCACGTTTGCGGCGGATCACTTCGCCGAAGTCACGATTACGACGGTATCGGCAAACGCATTCATCGGGCCCGCCGTGCGGATTAGCAGCGGTGGTAACTATTACGGTTTCTACGGTGACAACTCCGCCCGTTACCTTATTCGGGTTGTCGGCGGCACCTGGACATCGTTGGCGACGACCGGAACCGGGTTTGCAAACGGTAACGTGGTGCGGTTGGAAGTCGAAGGGACTACGTTACGCGCCTACATCAATGGCGTGTTATGGACATCGACCACAGACAGCAACTTGTCTAGCGGCTCGGCTGGCATTACCAGTTGGGCGAACAACGCCGACGGACGGTTAGACGATTTCACGGCGGCTGATCTCGGTGGCGGCGGTAGCGCAATCAACTTCACCGCTACCGTAAACGGCACGTCGTCCACTCCTGACACGGTATCCGCACTCGTAATCCGTCCGCTATCGGCAACGGTTAGCGGAACGTCAACCACGCCGGATGTTGTGGCGCTACTCGTAGCCCGTGCGTTATCCGCAACGGTGAACGGGACAAGCACCACACCTGATATTGTTTCCTTGCTGGTTGCACGGGCGCTGTCTGCCACTGTAAACGGTAGCAGTAGCACGCCCGATATAGTCTCTCTGTTAGTGGCGCGTACCTTATCGGCAACGGTCAACGGTACATCCACAACGCCGGATACAGTTGCCTTACTGGTTGCGCGCGCTTTAACCGCAACCGTAAATGGCACAAGTGGCACGCCGGACACGGTCGCTGCACTGGTGAGCCGTGCGCTAACGGCAACCGTCAACGGGACATCGGTTACACCGGACACCGTTAACCTCGCCATCACGGGCGCAATTGATTTTACGGCCACCGTCAACGGTACGTCGTCAACGCCCGATGTCGTGGCGATGACTGTAACCCGTCCACTGACCGCAACGGTTAATGGGACTTCGACCACGCCGGATACAGCGGCGCTCTTGGTCAACCGCGTGCTCACTGCTGTGGTAAACGGGTCGTCAAGTACGCCTGATGCAGTAGCCTTACTCGTTAGTCGTGCGCTATCTGCAACCATCAATGGCACGTCAGTTACCCCGGATACGGTGAACCTGACTACCAGCGGCGCGATTAGCTTTACTGCTACCGTTAACGGGACT
>JACCEA011323350.1_pt1 | contig 10551 bp, 7 predicted proteins | sample 7449851 | NCBI WGS metagenome assembly JACCEA01 (sample SAMN15323453, study PRJNA562643) | freshwater metagenome | isolation source: river surface water | place: USA:Blue River Watershed | collected 2017-08-18 | reverse complement strand
TCTTGAAGATCAGATAACCAACAAAGATAATTGATGCGATTTGGCAATGGCGGTATCAAGTAATGATCAGGGAAGTTCACGGCAAGCTGGAAATCATTCAATAACATAGCTTTTGTTAGTGCTTTCATAACCGCAATATTCTTCCAATTGATTCTGCAACGTTTGGACTTATGATCAACCCAGAGGCCAACGTTCTGATCTGTGAATGTAATCTCATCGTCTCCAATCTGCATTTCAGGTTCGGTGGATACTGTGCCATGGCCATGATCATTTTGAGTTTTTTTAGTTTTGGTTATGTCTACTGAATTCACTCCTTGAATTTCAGAAAATAGTTGAGGATATGCTTTCAACAGCTTATAGAAATTTGGTGGTTTGCGATAATATGGACTTTTGTGATGCAAGTTATCGTAGCTACTCCCGCTACTGGCCTGCTTTCCATGCCCCACTTCTTGTCGCTCATTAACTGGTATAGATCGGTGCTTTTTTGTGAACATGGTAATCGATTTGAAAAGGTTTTCGATATGAAATGAAGGGAATGGTGGATATAATAATAAAAATAGAAGCGGCGCTTTCTTTTTTATGCATATAAAAGAATGCACACAACGGTTATTAACCCTATTGGGTTCATACGACCGTTTCGTCTTCTGCGGATATTTTTCAGGACATGCGGACAGCAAATGTGGTATCCAAAGCAAAAAAAGCCAGATAAAAGCATTTGGAATTCTTCAGTCTTCAATCATTGGCCAACTCTATTTCGATACAAAGATATGATTGAAGAAAGCACTACTTTCAAAACAGGGATTGATTTTGTCATCCCTGAGCGGTCAATATCTACTGCCTCTTCAAATCAACCACCCAGATCTGGAGGTTCACGTCCATCGAAACCCACCACTCCTGGAGCCGGACTTGGTGCTATTGAAGGCGTATTTAAAAATGGAGACATTTCATTACCAACAGGGGTAAATTTTGTTGCCTTGCGAGAAACGTTTCTTTCGGAAGCACCTTTTGTAAATCGTGGAAATCGGAAATTTTGGAAGAAATGGATTGATTCACGTCAATTTAATAACGTATTTGCTGGATCTATGAGAATGATGACAGAATGCATTATTGATAACGGTACTATCGACGCAAAGAAATTGTTTGTTCTCCCTAGTCGACTATCACTTATGGCGATGAGTACTAGATTTGACAATGATCCCGTTTTGGCAAATGCACATACCGCTAGTAGCAGCAGTCATCACATAGGTTCCAATCCTGCATCTCGTCCATTTAGTCCAGCTCAAACTAATCTTAGTGAATTAATGAATACAAGGGGATTTGGTGATGCTGATCCTTACGCCTTCACAGCGGTGAGTAAACATCATCTTGCCACCAATGGTGAAGAACTCGCAAAATTTCAAAGCATGTTGTTAGAGAAAATTTCTTTAAACATTGCAGAAATGATGATGATGGGTCGTGATGTTGGACATGGTCGCAGTCGTGCTCATGATGTATTATTCAGTAGATTGCCAGAATTATTGTGTTTCATGATAGTAAATGCGTGTATATATGCGTTACCGAAACTTACTCGATTATTTAATGCAGTTCGATTCCGTGAGATGGTTCTTGATTGGTTGAATGAAATGATTGGTGGTATTCGCATTACTAATTGTCAGTTAAATCGTGAATGGCTTTTCAAGGATGCGTATGATACAAACATTCTCATTGTCGACCCTCCCAACAACCTTTCGACAGTAGACCACGAATTCCCTCACCTTTCGCCAACGAAAAAAGCTATATCGAAGAGGAAAGCGGCCTTATCTAATTCTCAATCTCTTCCTCCTTTATCGCCAGGTGGTGGACATACAGTATCATTCAATACTGCTGCGATGGCTGCTGAGCAGGAGAAAGAGAAGGAGTTACAGGCAGAGGAAGAACAACGATTCTTTGAGTGGAGAAAAACGAGTTGTAGTGGTGCAAAGTCATCATTTTATTTGAATAACTCTCCAATTGTGTGTGTATATATGAACAGTAGTCGTGGGCCGCATGATAAACCTTTTGTGAGTGGTCATAATTGCAAATTGACTATTACACATGTTCCCGATCGTCCTGTACTATCGATGCAGCCACAAAATGTAGTGCAAGAAAGAAAATTTCGTGAAAAACGTATGAATTCAGTAGTGTTAGATAAAACAATTCAGATAATTTCTGATAATCGAAAATTAATCTTAGCTGAAAAGCAACGAGCATATAATGACATGGTAGAAGATGTCAAAAAGATAAGTTTAGAGTTTAAAGCACAGATGGAATTGCTCGAAAAACGACCAATCACAATGTCTCAAAGACTTGCGTTGCTGAATACATCAGGAAAGACTGGTGCGAGTACAAGTAATTTTAATAGTGCATCGAATTCAGTTAGTGGTGGTGCAAGTGTGAGTGATGGAAGTTTGAGTACTACTGCCTAGAACAAGAAGGTAATTTTGTAAAATATCGATGTATTGTAGTGACAAGTGGTTGACGACAATTAATTGTACTTCTGTTCTAGCTAGATGAAGAACATGAACTGTTTGGTCTGATGATAGCTACCTCTTCATGCGACGTCAAATCTTATTTTAAATTGTGAATTAGTGATTTCTTCTACTATATTCTTGAGATGTGTAATTGTAGCTTTGATAATTGATGTTTTTTGTGATGTTTCTACACGTTTGTACATCTGTTTGTCCATGCAACTATGCTTGTTGGCATATACAAAGTGCCTATCTTGCAATGATTTTTAGTTGCCTAGTGATAGTGTTTAATTTCATGATAATTTTAATAAGAATATATGTTGACAGTGAATTGATTGTTCATCATATACTCCTATTTTACATAGAATGTTGATATTTAGAAGTATGTAAACTATTAATATTTTTTTCAATCATCCCATTCATATTATCATACAGACAAAAATAAATCAAAATATGATTAATCGGTACAATTGTCTATCAACAAGTCTACTCAAAACTATTTTAAATGGATGAAGGAACCGGGCCTGGGTAGGCTGCATCCTTTGGTGCATCAGTTAATTCATGAAACAGATCAAAATCCACTGTAGCATAAAAGTCTTCAGGATCTTGGTATACACAATGTTGAAAACGTTTATCCCATTCAATTTCATTAACAATATAGGAATGTCTCGCTTGAACATTTCCACCAGTAGCGGAATCGACACCTTCCACAACCGCTACGACTTCAATTTGTCGATCTAACAAATATCTCTGCAACATTTCTTTTTCTTCTTGTTGCCATGAGGGTTCATAATCGTGAGAATATACGCGGTTAACATCATCGCGGTCATAGTCATGATCATTATCACCATCGGTATCCATTTCATAATTGTAACCCAAGTTTTCCTGGCTCCCTTGTCTTCGTCGAGGAGAACCTTGTCCATCATGCTGATAATACGAACTTTGTCCACGAGAGGATTGTCGGTATCTACCACTTCCATCTGTAGCACCGATGTGTTGTTCAGTGCTCATACCCATCAGGTGACTTTCATACCGTTGCATTCCAGGTGATATCAACACATGGTCTGCATCACTTCGACCGCCGGTCCACGATTCCCCTGGTGAAATATGTTGATTTGATCGGGATCTTTCATTAACTTTTGAAAGGCGCAATCTAACATTTGATCTGTCAGGAGTGCGTACCTTGGTATCTTCGTTTACCGTTTCCTTAGACGTATCAATATCTTGTACACTCAGTACACCACATGAAGAGCTACTCCAGTCTGCTGTTGAAAAGACCGCGTGTGCAGGAACTTTTATATCATCAGTTTTATCAGTTACTTCGATCTGTGGAACATGTTGCTTCACATGATTCTGAGTTGATAGCGAATGAGAAGGACTTTCTTCAGGATGCGCTATGGTTGTCTTTAAGAAATCACTTGATCGTCTCATGACATTGGGGAAACTGATACTACTCAATGAATTCATGTCGTATCTACTCAACCGCTCGCGTTGTCCAACAGAGCTTCGATGAGATCCAGTCGATGATATTAGTGAAGGGGATTTCAAACCTGCTTTTGGACTCTTTCTTGGGTTCAATGATGGCTTGCTGGTGGTAGCTTCAAATGGACGGAATGCTGGTGGATTCCACCGCACTACTTCACCAGTAATTGCAGATATCCACATTGGAGGAGGCATCAACGGTGAAGTTGCGTCTAGTTCATGAACTACGACTTGGGGCACCATCAACAACAACATTCCTCCAAGCTCATCGTTTGGATGATTTAAACGCATGGAACATGTTTGTAAGTATGTATATTCTTGTGCTTTTTCAATTTTTTCGCCGCCGTATTGATACTTGCCACTTCTGCCGCCTGTTCGATTATCTGCTTTTTGACTATCATTCATTCCGGACGCGGAGAATCTGCTTTGGTTATTTGAATGATCACCGTTCGAAGATGATGATCGATTGTGTAATGATTTTGCCGGTATTGACTGTCCTGGACCACTGAGACTCCCGGTAGAACCACGATTTCGTCTCCTGCGTCCGTGTCCCCCACTATCACTGGGGTTGGTCATAACATAATCATCATCCTCAAACCCATGATCCCAATGGTGATCATGATGTTGATACGTGTATCTACCAATCTCCTGCCATGATTCCCTATTACTACTCGGGTAATGTTGAGACTTTTTGCGTTGCCCTCGTTCATTAGGAGCATTTGCATCATCTCTTGTTGGCACATCTTCTTCATATGGTCTTTCTGCAGAAGCATCTCTTTCTTGTCGATAGTGGTAGTCCATCACAGATTCATCAACTTCACGCTTAACCAAGTACAATCTAACATGAGCTTCTACTAGTTGATGCTTTCTCAATTCACATAATTGAAACATGAAATACAATTTTCCACGAATTCGACGAATGACTGCTTTATTGCTGAAGATCACAGTTGAAGCACGCGCATTAGGTCGGGCAATACGACAGTATATAACTCCAATGACAAAGGCATCGAGGATAAGACGGATACACATTTGAGAAGCAAGACATATGGAGACAATGATGCAATCATCGAAATAGATATTCTTAGTGCCATAACCTATAGTTGCCATTGTTTCTAAAGCAAAATCAAAAGCACCAACGAACGTATTGAAGTCTAAATCACAGAAATAGAAACAGTGAATCTCATAATATAGTATTGCATATATAATCACTATGCCCAAATAAAGAGACATCAAGATCAAGATAATACGAGATGTTGGAGCGTCGATTAAAGAATGAAACCAATCAAATCCATACAATGCATACCAATCCTTTTTCTTGATACGTTTTCGAACAAATATACGACCTCCAGGTTTATTATCATGTCCGCGATCTATCATACGAGGATATATGGGAGGTGAAAATGGCTCGGTGGCTCTAGGTTCATTAGTGCAAGGAGAAGGGGGGTCATGAACAGCGCTATTACCACCATATTGTCGCATTTCAATCATAGGATCAACAGCGTGCTGTGGCACACTCTGATAGTTTGTCTCCTCACCTCGATAGATCCATTGCTGAATACCAATCCAGCGAGAGGCTTTCAATATCCAGGATTCGCCACTTGTTGCATAGCCCGATGAAGAATCAATATTTTTATAAACAGATGAAGAGGTAGGCATCGGTAAAGCTTGGACATATTCGTTATAGGATGGTCGTTGATGATTATATCCAATGTTATGAACAGTATTCTGTCGCATATATTCGTTAGTTTTCGAGCTACCTCCGACATGAATAGAAGAACTTGTTGCAGCACTCTGGTTCTCGAAATTGTAACTTTGTGATGATCTACTATTGCGAGACGTCCTCCTTGGCAGACCTTGATTTTGCTGCTGTGCTTGATGTTGCCATTGTCGCCTATCCCTATCTTGATTTTCGTGCCGTTCCGTTGCTACCCATGATTTTGATCTTTTCCTCGGTGATGATTGATAATAAGTAGACGGTTGTATAGGTAATGGGAGATGATGTGAGGATGGCCGAACCAAGTTGGAGGTGTCAGATTCATCACCACTGGCAAAGAAAGTCGAATTTTTGTCACCATCATGTTTCCTCTCATTGTCAACTCGACTATTACTGCGAGATCGTCGTGGATGATGCTTGGTTAGGTGGTTTGTTCCTGCATGCAGGCTGTAATGTTGATGTGCAGCCTCAGAGTATGACTGAGCGCGACGACGATATCCAGATCCATCCCCAGCCCCACGAACAGCAAATTCATCATCCATCTAATTTGACAAGCTACGATAACTAAGACGAAAATATTGTCTACATAAAGCAGTGTGGATTGGGATTTGTTGAGTTGTTGAAAAACAACGATGGATGCATTAACACACGGACTAACACAGTTTAATAATCAATGGTCAAACAAAAAACAAAATGGTTGGTGAATGAAGGCACAAAATAATTTACTGACTTAGGCCTTACACCAGTAGATTGATTCTTCGTCACACAGTTCAAGATTGGAAACACTGTTGGTTGTAGTTTGAAGTCGCCCAGGATAGATAAAATGTCCGCATCAACTGGAAAGAAATCGATAAAGACCATTGTTTGCGGGGATGTTGCACTTCCAGTAGACATCAAACGTGCACAACCATGGCCACCAAAGGAAAACCGCACTTCAAATTCTACTTCAACTCTGTCCACATCTTCTTTTAAAAGAGGCTTTGGTAGAGGCCCACGTGGTAAAAAGCTTTCGAAAGAAGACGAGGAGTTTCTTGCAAAAAGGGAAGAGCTTCGAACATACATGTCCAACATCAAAGAATTCAATGCCCATTCACAATTGGGACAGTCTCGAAGGCAGTTTCAAGAGGATCGGTTGACTCAATTGGGAGCATTACCTGTAAAGCAGGCTAAAATGCCTTTTAAAGTGAGGTTGCGAATAGAGAAGGCACAAAAGAAGAGAGAAACCAGGAAACTTACAGAACTAAAGGAATCTGACGAAGTGGTAGCTGTGAGCGTCACAAAGAAGCGCAAGACTAATGGTGAAGTGATTGATAAGAAAAAGAAGAAAAAAGTGAAGCGATATTAATTTGTGGTTGTAGACAATGTTGTAGGTATTGTACATAGACTGGTTAATTGTACCAAAAAGATCGATAAATCTTTACAATACAATCGGAATTTTGGGGAATGGAGTTGCTTCTTTCACCACGTATTGCACTGAACTAGACTGATAGTGTCATGATCATGATGACATAACATGAAGCACATGGCAGTGAATTTACAGTTATTTACATTTCATACATTTTAAACATTCTGGATCAACGCATTAATATCCTAAATAGTTGTTGGACACCTAATCTTCTCCTTCATAATCACAAGGATCTGAACTTAAATTGTTTCGTTTCACGAAAGAATGGGAAACAAATCTATATCTATTGTAGCCATTCCGCCGCAACTTATCGATATCCAAAATATTACCTTTCTTTGACAAACGATCTTCCTCTTTTGTTTTGAAAGTTCGCAAAGGTGGTTGTTGCACTGATGATTTTAAAGTTTTCTCACCGGATAACGTTTCAGTGGAGGGTAGTTTGGTGCTGTGTGTATGATCATCCATCTGTACCGATGTTTTTAACGGAATAAACTCTTCTGTACAAACATGCTGGTCATATATTTCTTCATAATCAAACTCTTTCTCAAATTTATCTTGTCGTAGTCTTTCATTTGATTTCAATTTGTTTCGTTCTCGTTCTTTGGGATTGGTTTTATTACTAGTATGGCGACCCCATTGTCTATTTTCAATCAACACTTTCCATATGATGTAGAGAATTTTCTGACCGATTATTCCAATGTATGCTTTTCCTAACTCAATGGTGTACAAAATAGTCAGAAGCAATGTGGTTTGGAACGGTGAAGGAGAAGAATGAATCAGATTTTTTAGGATTCCCGGGGGATACAAAGAGGACTGAATGACACGAGTAGCTTCAGACATTAATGTTATTCCTACTATTCCCACCAAATCCTTCCAGTGGTTATCAATATCAAAACGACTTTGCAGACTCTCTTTGGGGTTTATTACAATTGTTTTTGTGGTGGTACAAAATTTCTCTTGAAACCCTTCTGTCGCCCTGGGGTGTTTGTGCCACTGGCGTTACAATGCTGGTTCGCGAAGAATACTATTGAAGTGTAATTGGTACATAAAAGATGTTTGCTTTGCATGTTTGCACTTAAGATACATTTGAATTTATCTACGGTTTATCGCTCCACTCGAATATTCGATACGTGCACTTAGCCAACAAGAGAAGGATTCAAACCACTGAAGCAGGATTAAAACATAATTTACATTCATATCAACTTTAATACCAAAAATTCCATCCACACATGTATAATTTACAACATATACTATCCGCAATCAGACGAGATTGTAATCCTCCTGATGTTTAAAACTATTTGTCACTAGAAACTACTTACATGATTACAAAGGTGAACAATTAGAAGCGCTCATTCACTCTCTTTGCAACATTACGCATTTGATTATATACTTTTCCAGGAGGAGCACCAATAATCAAATTACAGACGGCATCTCTGGCCAAAGCAATATTTGAGAATGTTCCCATAATGTGAACTTTTTGATCAGCAATAACAATTCTTGTTCGTGTAGCATTTTCAATTGCATACTTTGTCTTTCCATCTTGTCCAACAATACGACCAATTGCTCGTGATAAGTGATCACCGGCGAGCATTTTCACATCAGTCACCAAGAATGACTCGATATATAAATCATCCAATCTCAACAACGCGACGGCATCTTGCACTTCAAATCCCATCATGAATGCTTCGCAGAAATCCTGTGCTTTCTGGATGGCTCCAGGATCTTCTGTTTGCTCTGATGTCTTAATTTCTATCGATCTATTCTTTGGGTTGAATCGGATTTGTAACTTTAAGTATTGTACAATGGGTGTCATGATCTGCTCCCATTGATTTCTCAATGGAGTGAATCGATTTGGTGGACAGCGAACTCTACGATACTCGATCTTACCACCCTAATCAAACAACCATTATCACACCAAAGTATTTTTTAATAATATATTACTTACCATAGCATCAACTGCTGAAATAGCTGGAAAGTTTGGACGGTTGACATCTTCTTGATCCATTTCATCGTCCTCCTCGTCCATCATATCTTCTTCATCATCCATGGCAGCAGATGATGCATGGTTGTGTTCGTTATAAGCACTGCTTGAAGATTGCATTTCGATAGGGCTCGTATCGCTGCGTCTCGTTCGAACAAATTTAGAACAGTTGTTAATTGTTGTAAAATTTCTTGTGTATCTGTGCCAGCAACCAGCCAAAAGAAATGGCTGGATGGAGTGAAAATGACTTGTTTTGGAATAAACGCGTTTTTATGCATGGAAAAGGTCAAAGCCTATGTGTTAAGTTTGCATTATTAGACGTTTTTGTCGTTAAGTTTAGACTCTTTTGTTGAGAATCAGTCTTTTTGATTATTAATGATGCTTATTTAGGGAATCTAGTATTGGTTTGTAGATCAGAAGCGACCTGGCTCCTTATATTAATTACATTAAATTTTATCGTTACACCTGTCAGCGATTGATCCATATGATCGATCACAACTCGTTTTAGTCCTAATTGAAGGAACCATAGAGTAAATGCAGCGTAACAATCGAAACTTCTACTGATAATTATTTATAAGCGGCCATTTATCCATGCTTCTACTTGCCAATAGACGACAACGCAGAAGTTGAAAATAATACACAAACAATTATAAAAAGACGAACACATAAATAACAGCCTACGCTACTACTAATAAAGTTGTTGACAAAAATATGAAACTGACTTATGGTGATATGGAAGTAAGTATATGATAATTGTAAAGGATAATAAATTATACAATCGTTATTATCACGATGCAAATTTATCTCCTTCTCAAATATCTTTTCTTTGAAGAACTCACTGATGTTAACCCTTGATGGATCAACTTTTGTACCAAAAAAGAATACATAGCAATATGAGGAATATCTCTTTTGTTCATCGCACTTCTAAATTCTAGCGATCCTTCATTAAATACACTTCCATTTTGATAGTAATAATATGCTACGTTTTTCATAGGTTCAATTAAAATAGCTCTACTGGGTAGAGATGGTATGACTGACAACTGTTCCGATGCATTGATGAGAGTTGTTGGCTCTTCTCCATACCACAAGAACGATCGCTTCTTTAGTTCATCCAACATGTTGAAGTGGTGCCCAAATTCAAATTGTCCTCTCTTTTCAGCATATAAATGAGCAAAATGTTCACCATTAGTGAATGCATCTGCAGCTTTGCATTTTCCTCCTATCTTTAGCGAACCGTTGTTTGCATTCATATTGTGAGCTAATGCTGCAGTGAGTTTAGGTTTAATGTCTGCATATTGAATGCCATCCATCTCCTGTTTTGTTGCAACAAAATGCCGTGCATGATTTGGACATTGCTTGGGGTCAATATCAGCTAAATCATAACAACAGAAAAATGACGTATCCACTTCATGATCCATACAATCCGCTGGATTTACTCGTGGATGACTTGCTATCCATGCCTCGGCAAAGTACCTGGCATGAC
>JACCEA011445305.1_pt1 | contig 10558 bp, 8 predicted proteins | sample 7449851 | NCBI WGS metagenome assembly JACCEA01 (sample SAMN15323453, study PRJNA562643) | freshwater metagenome | isolation source: river surface water | place: USA:Blue River Watershed | collected 2017-08-18 | reverse complement strand
ACTTTGCAACAACATGGTGGAAACTGGAACGTGATGTATCAACCTCTTGGATTTTTGATTTTTATTGTCTGTGCTTTTGCTGAATGTAATCGAACTCCTTTTGATTTGCCAGAATGTGAGACTGAGTTGGTGGGGGGATACCATACAGAGTATAGCTCGATGAAATTAGGATTCTATCTTTTCGCTGAATATATCAATATGTTTGCCTCTTCTGCCGTAACGGCTTGTTTGTTTTTTGGTGGTTATAATTATCCTGGAATGGATTGGGTAGCTGCTCAATTACAAGTTGCTTTTGGAGAGGTTGTTGGGCATAATTTGGCAACGACCGTAGGGATTTTAGCGATGTTTGCCAAGATTTTATTTGGAATCTTCTTCTTTATGTGGGTTCGTTGGACTGTTCCTCGCTTTAGATATGACCAATTGATGAATTTAGGCTGGAAAGGTTTAATTCCTTTGTCGGTAGCGAATTTGGTTATTACGGCTGTGGCTGAATTGTCTGGATATAAGCTTGCGGGTATGTGGATTGGCTTGGCTGTTTTGGTATTAATCATCTCTATATTTTGGTCGCTTCGCCCTAATAAAAACAAAAATGCGGTGTTGGGTGCTTAATTTATAATAATTGAATCAAGATCATATTGGGTCTAAACGGATAAGAATATGCAATTAACAAATAGAGCAAAAAAAACGGATAAGTCAGCTTTAAGTCTTTTTGAGAGAACTTATTTGCCGTCTTTGGCAGTAGGTTTGGGAATTACAATAAAACACTTTTTTTCTAAAAAACCCACCATCGAATATCCTAAACAAAAAAGATATTTAGGTCCTATTTTCAGAGGACATCATATTTTAAAAAGAGATGAGGAGGGTAGAGAACGCTGTACGGCTTGTGGGCTTTGTGCGGTTGCTTGTCCGGCTGAAGCAATTTCTATGGTTGCTCAAGAAAGACAAAAAGGTGAAGAACATCTGTATCGTGAGGAAAAATATGCTGCTGTGTATGAAATAAATATGCTTAGATGTATCTTTTGTGGATTATGCGAAGAGGCTTGTCCTAAACAAGCTATTTATTTAAGACATGATAAGTTTGTGCCTGTATTTACCGACAGAGAGGATGTGATTTATGGGAAAAACAAATTAGTGGAGGACATGAAAGAGCGTTATACGCGTGAAGCATGGACTAAAGAAGAGGCAATGAAACTTTGGAAATAAACGGTGCTTAGGGCGGATGCACTAAGATAATTCTCTATATTATGCAATATTTACAATCTTTATTAAGTTTACCTCCAATTGCGTTTACTTTCGCAATTCTTTCGGTATTGACACTATTTGGTGCTTTGGGTACTATCATGTCTAAAAATCCAGTGCATAGTGTGATTTATTTAATTGTTACTTTTTTCTCAATCTCTGCTCATTATGTGCTATTAAATGCACAGTTCTTGGCAGCTGTCAATATCATCGTGTATGCTGGGGCAATCATGGTGTTATTCCTTTTTGTTATCATGTTTTTGAATTTAAAGGAGGAGGCTGATGAATTGAAAAATACTAAAATTGTTTCTGCTGCAATATTAACAGCGGTGATTTTAGGTGGAGTTTTAATCATATTTTTAAGAAGGGCTTCCAAAGAACCGGTTCAGGGCTATAATTTTACGTCTCAAACTGGTATGGTCGAAACTCTTGGAAAATCGCTCTATGGTGAATATTTGCTTCCTTTTGAGCTGGTATCGGTCTTGTTTTTAGTAGCGATGGCTGGGGCAGTGATGCTTGCTAAAAGAGAAGTTGGAGAAAGACATTTTTAATACAATGATGATATTCAATCTGGGCATCCTATTGTGGGATGCCCTTTTTGTTTTTTAGCATATTTTTTTGATAATTCAATGAAAAATTACTTTCTTTAGCTTAGTTTCATAGGAAAGAATTGATATATATATTCAAACCAAGATATTAAATATGATGGAAACTTTCTACGCAAATATTGTGAATGTTTTTGATGCTGTGGTCAATTTTGGGGCAGTTCATGTTGAAAATGGTCGTATTTTTCAGCTTCAAGTATTAGGGGATGAAAAAATAGGAGAAAAGTATATTCTTCCTGGATTTATTGATGCCCACGTGCATATTGAAAGTTCTTTGCTGACTCCTGCTTCTTTTGCCCGAATGGCTGTGACACATGGTACTGTCGGAACGGTTTCAGACCCTCATGAAATTGCCAATGTTTTGGGGGTTGCTGGTGTTGAATATATGATTGATAATGGCAAAAAAGTGCCTTTTCACTTTTGCTTTGGTGCTCCCTCTTGTGTGCCAGCAACGGTATTTGAGACTGCTGGGGCAAGTATAAATAAGGAAGAAACTGCTTACTTGTTGGCTAAAAAAGAAATTACGTATTTGGCAGAGATGATGAATTTTCCAGGTGTTTTGAATGCTGATAAATATGTAATGGAAAAAATTGATTTGGCCAAAGCTTTCAATAAACCAATCGATGGCCATGCTCCAGGTTTGAGAGGTGCTACTGCTAAAAAATATATCGATGCAGGAATCTCAACAGACCACGAGTGCTTTTCAAAGTTAGAAGCTCTTGAAAAGCTTAAACTTGGAATGAAAATATTGATTCGGGAGGGAAGTGCAGCGAAAAATTTTGATGAATTGATTCCGCTTGCTCATGAGTTTTTTGAAAATATGATGTTTTGTTCTGATGATAAACACCCAGATAGTTTGCTTGTAGGGCATATCAATCAATTAGTAAAAAGGGCTATTGAGAAAGGTTTGGATAAGTTTAAGGCATTCAGAATGGCATCAATTAATCCGGTATTGCATTATAGAATGGAAGTGGGCTTGCTGAGAGAAGGGGATGCCGCTGATTTTATTGTGGTCGATAATCTAAGTGATTTGAATGTGATGCAAACTTATATTGAAGGTAATTTGGTGGCAGAAAGTGGCAATAGTATGATTGTGCAAGAAGTTTCTGAAATTATCAATCATTTCAATTGTGAATTTATAAAAAATGAAGATTTATTATTGAAAAGTGACGGAAAGAATGTCATTCAGGTCATTCAAGCGATTGATGGACAGTTAATCACCAAACAGAAAGAATTACAAGCAAAAATAGAAAACGATTATGTTGTATCAGATATTGATAAAGATATTCTAAAAATTGTCGTGATTAATCGTTATCAACCGTCCAAACCTGCCATTGGATTTATTCAAAATTTTGGCTTGTCTGAAGGTGCTTTGGCTTCATCTGTTGCCCATGATTCTCATAATATTATTGCAGTTGGGGTAGATGATGATTCTATCAAGGAGGCTATTAATCTGATAATTAGGGAAAAAGGGGGCTTATCTGCGGTAAGTAATTCAAAAAAAGGAATTTTACCTTTGCCAATTGCTGGGTTGATGTCTGATGGTGATGCTTATGAGGTTACAAAAAATTATATCAGTATCGATGAATTTGTAAAATCTCAGCTCAATTGCTGTTTAAAATCACCATTCATGACGCTCTCTTTCATGGCGTTGTTGGTCATCCCATCATTAAAAATGAGTGATTTAGGATTGTTTGATGGAGATAGGTTTGAATTTGTTGATTTATTAAAATAAAACTGACCAAAATGGGTCTTGGTCAGTTTTATTGGGGATATGTTTATTCAAATTTGATTGATTTGAATTTAATTATTTTATCGTTGGGTTTTTCTTTCTTGATTGCAACAAAATATAAATCATAGAATCCATTTAGATTTTTATCAAGAGGGCAATTGACCCAATTCATTTTATCCCAACTTCCAGTGGCTTGGTAGGCAATTTTACCTAAAACAGGACCCGCCATAGAGTTGAGTCTGATTTCTATTTCTCCATTTTTATCTAAAGAAGCATATTCAAAACTAATATTTTGAATATTTTTCATATCAATATTTTTGTACACCAAATATGCCTTTGAATCCCCTTGTCGCAATTGTCCCCATTCAAAATTAAATCCAGGGTGACTATCAGCATCCATCGCTCTCAGTACATGGTATCTTAGCTCTACCTGTGTTTCATTTTTTTGCGGAGGCAAATTAGCAAATCCGTTATCGGTATAAGTGGCTTTGATTGTGAAAAATCCTTTGATTTTTTCGTTTTTGTGTTCATCCAAACTTAATTTCCCTTTCGTTCCAATGGATTTAAAATCTTTTTTCGGGTCTGAAAGCGAAAGGATATAATTAACCATCTCTGTTACGTCTTGTTTGGCTAATTGAGGGTGAGCTGCCATCACGTGCGTATTTCCCCAATTGCCACCTCCACCTTCAATAATCTTTTTGGTCAATAATTGAACAGAGCCCTCTCTACCGGTATAACGTTTTGATATTGCAACAAACGAAGGCCCTACCGCTGTTTTATCGAGGGTGTGACAAGCTTTGCAATCGCTGCTTTCAATCAGTGTTTTTCCGATAGAACCCGCTTCAATTTGTTTGATTGCTTTTGAGCTTTGAGAAGTTCCTGATTCTGGGCTGAGTGGTTGTGGATTATAATTATAAAAAGTTTTTATCTTTTTAGTATTGATTGATTTGTCTTCTGTATCTTTTACTACAATTTCGTAATCAAATACTTGGTTTTCCCAATAAAAAGATAGATTTTGTTGGCTTTTGACATTTATTTCTGGTTTTTGATTACCCAAAATTAGACTCAAAGTATCTGAAGAAGATAAATCCTTGGCATCGGTTGCTTTGAATATTAAGGAATGTTTTCCTGAATTTTTTATGGTGTATGAAATTTCATTGCCCTTCCCGATTTGTTTGCCTTTTAAATACCATTCGAAATGCACTTTGTCGTCAAAGTCGGGGTCTGTTGCATTGCCACGGGCTTTGAAAGAGAATGGAGTTTTTCCTGATAATTCTTTAGGTTTGGGGTAATTTTTGGTTTCTGACGTAATAAAAGATTGTTCATTTACTTTGTTAATGGCTTGTTCATCTACAAAAAAAGCTGCTGCTACTGGGGCTCTATTTTGAGAATTATCCTCAATTTTTACCAATCTCGCATCCACATTGTCTGCACCATAGACCGAGCCATATTCCAATACATACATGATGCCGTCGTTGCTGAACGCCAAATCAATCGGGCGGCGGAAATCACCAAAGTTTGGCATAAATTTTTCCGACCGAATATATTTTTCTTGCTCATCGAATCGGAGAGCCAACATCCAATTTCTCATCCAATCGAACACAAATAAAGCTCCATCGTAATAGGAAGGTAATTGATTGGGATTTTGAGAATTTTTGTTAAATGTATAGAATTGTCCCGCCATGGCACTTCTTCCACCAGTACCAAGCTCTGGAAACTCCTTAGATAAACTATAAGGATACCAAATCATGGGAGGAGTGGCTGCGGGTAATTCATTTAAGCCCGTATTGTTTGGAGAATTATTGAAGGGCTTGAGCGGGTCAAATGTAGGGCCAGGTGTTGCCGTTGCAAAGTCCCATTCCGAGTAAGCATAATTATTGCCAACAAAATAAGGCCAACCAAAATTGCCTGCTTTTTTAGCTTGATTAAATTCATCATACCCTCTTGGTCCACGTACTTTATCTTCGCCAGCATCAGGTCCAATTTCCCCCCAATAGACTGTTGATGTCTTTGGATTAACAGCAATGCGGTATGGATTTCTACAGCCCATGGCATATATTTCTGGTCTTGTTTTTTCCATACCAACTGGAAATAAATTGCCTTCAGGAATGTCGTAAGTTCCATCATTTTTTGGATGAATTCTCAAGATTTTACCTTTCAAATCATTTGTATTGGAAGCCGAACGTTGGGCATCCATCGATTTGTCCTTGTTTTCGGGTCGTTCATCAATAGGGGCAAAACCATCGGAAGGGAAAGGGGTCGTACTATCGCCTGTTGAAAGAAATAGATGTCCGTTTTTATCAAATGCCAATGAGCCGCCATGGTGCGAGCCACCATTTGCCGAAACTGGAACTTGAAGTAAGATTTTTTCGGAATTTAAGTCTATTTTATTGTTTTTGTCTATCGTAAATCTCGATAAATTATAAATAATTGGCTCTCCTTCGATTGGTGGGCAATAATATAGATAAACCCATTGATTTTTGTCGAAATTTGGGTCAAGTGTGATACCAATCATACCAGTTCCTCCTTTCATCGTGACCGGAAATCGGTGAATCAATTGGTGTTTATTTGTTTTTGTATCAAAAACCGAAAAATTTCCCGATAATTCTGTGAAAAATATACGTCCGTCATTTGCTACGGCAAGCTCCATTGGATTATTTAAGTCATTTACAAGCACTGTTTTTTGGAATCTATTTTCATCAGGAACAGCCCTAGAATATGATTTTGAGTAATCCAAGCTTTGTTCTTTTCCAATGGCATATTGAATGCCTCCGAGCAAATGTTGTAGGAATAAAGGTTCGGAGTAACTCTCATCTGTATGGCCTAATCCAGTGTAAAAAGCCCTTCCTCCATCATACTCATGATACCAGCTAATGGGGTGATTTCCGCCATTTGTTCCTCCTTCGTAAGTATTTTCATCTAAATTTGCCAATACTTTGATTCCATGAAAGAATCCTTTGTAGCTGTACCATTCGTCAGTTCTTTGCCAATTATCAGGCAAATGTGCGGTGGATAGATGTTTTTTGTCGAGTACTTCAATGGCACCTACTCGTACATTCGGATGATTGGGATGGCTACTAAAATATGCTCCTATCAATTCGCCATACCATGCCCAAGTATATTCGGTATCTGCGGCAGAATGAATGCCCACAAATCCTCCGCCCGCTTGAATATATCTTTCAAAAGCTGCTTGTTGTTCGTTGTTAAGAATATCCCCTGTTGTGTTGTTGAAGATAACGGCACGGTATTGTTTTAGGGATTGGTCTGAAAATACTTCTGAATTGGAACTGGTATCTACCGAAAAATTATTTTCGATGCCTAATTTTTGTATGGCTTTTATTCCAAAAGGGATACTACTATGCTTCCACCCTTTGGTTTTAAAAAAAACCAAGACTTTGCTTTGTCCTACTTGTCCGTAAGTAACCGAAAGAGCCGTGAAACTCAGACAGAGCAAGGCAAGGAGGAATCTGTTGAAGATACTTTTCATGTTTATATTGAAAATAAGGTTGAAATTCTTATGTAAATCTAATAATCTAAAGGTTGAAATCGAAAAGTTATGATGATTTTTTTTGCGAAAATGATGGCATTTTTTGCTGAATTAGGTGCTTTTTTGGATGAATGTCTTTTTAAAATTGTTGTTAATCGAAACAATGTAGTGTTTTATCTATAATTTGAGCTTGCAAAATTATAGATAGAAAATGGCAGAACGAGCAAAATAAAATTTGTAAAAATGTCATACTTCAAGTAATTTCGCTCAATATGTTTAAACAATAATTAGGATGAATCAGCTTAGTAATTATCAATTTTATAAATATCAAGCCACCGGTAATGATTTTGTGATGGTAGATGATAGAGAAGGTCTATTTCCGGCGACAAAAGAGAACATCGCTTTTTTATGTCATCGTCGATTTGGGGTTGGGGCAGATGGCTTAATTTTAATACAAAATGACCCAGAATATGATTTTCGGATGGTCTATTTCAATGCTGATGGCTTGGAAGGTAGCATGTGTGGGAATGGGGGCAGAAGTGCTGTTCGGTTTGCAGAAGACTTAGGTATATTTCAAAATAAAACTAAATTTATTGCGGTAGATGGAGAGCATTTGGCAGATACTACCCAAGAAAAAATATCTCTTAAAATGGGACGGGTGCATGGCATTGAACACACAGACGAATATGATTTTATGAATACGGGGTCGCCACATTATGTACGATTCGTAAAAAACATAGAGCAAGTCGATGTGTACCAAGATGGAAAATCTATCCGCTATGCTCCTTATTGGGTTGAAAGGGGAGGGACTAACGTGAATTTTGTGGAGAGGGTTTCGGAGGATACGATTTATGTACGTACTTATGAAAGGGGGGTAGAAGATGAAACTTTCTCTTGTGGTACAGGAGTGACAGCCGCTGCTTTGTCTGCCTTTTTGAACTTTAAGATGCAAAGTCCTATCAATATTATTACCAAAGGAGGGAATTTGTCGGTTTCATTCAATGAAAGTTTTGATTCTGTTTACTTGGAAGGACCTGCAGTATGTGTATTTGAGGGAAAAATGATATAAAAATTGCTATGCTTTTTGAACAAGAAGAGAACTTAAATAAAAATCATGGGATTCAAACATTTTTATTTAATAGGCTAATCTTTGAGAAAAGTTGGACTTGTTTTTTCGTCATTGATTAAAATTCAATTATTTACAGAAAAGAATGAAGGAAAAATTTGCAAAATCAGCAATAGCTTTATAATTTTCGATTCCCTCAAACTATTAAACATCATAAAATGTCAGACTATGTATTAGCCATCGAATGGGATGGTTTTGAAAAAAACAAATATGTTCATTCGGTTTTGGAAGATAATATCCTGCCGACTTATATCAATCAATGCCGTTGGTTTGCGGGAAAGGCTCGCCAGCTCAAGCAACTCAAAGTAAAAGATTGTATTCATTTTGAAGATTTTGTTTTTATGATATTTGAAGTCAAATATCAAGAAGGACAAAATGAATCTTATTTAATCCCATTGTCATTTATAGACGTGGAATCTGCTGTTGATTTGCCTTCCAAAGGGATTTTGTGTAAAGCTAATTTGGAGGAGCAAAATGGCTTTTTGGTCGATGCAATATACGATTCAAAGTTTAGAGAAGCATTGTTTAAAGCAGTTTTTCATGAACAAAATATCAGTCAAATAGACCAAAATCATTTAGTTTTTCAGAAGGGAAAAGCATTTGTTGAAGACGGTGAGTTCTGTGAGTCCATTTTGCCAAACATCGATTCTTCAAATTCTGCGATGGTATTTGGAGGGAAATATTTTCTTAAATTATATCGTAAAATATTCGACCAAGCCAACCCTGAAGCAGAAATGCTTGAGTTTATTACGGAAAATTCGGAGTTTAGAAATATTCCGAGATTTGCAGGGAGCATCTCTTGGAAAAGAAAACTTGCCCCAGAAATAACTTTTGGTGTAATGGTGGAAGTAGTGGAAAGTGATAAAGATGATTGGAGCTTGACTGGCGATTATCTTAATGATTTCTTGGCAGCTTTTGTTGAAGGAAATTTTCAAATCAAAGAATCTGTTTTTGATAAGGTATCGCAATTGGCAATCAGAACAGCCGAAATGCACCAAGCTCTATTTGCACTAAGAGGGGCAGAATCATTTAATGCCGAACCATTCGATAGGCCATATAGAAGATATTTACACCAAAAATTTGAAAATTTATTAGAAAAAAGATATCATTTGCTCACAGATAATTATTTGTTGCTGGACGAACAAGCCCAAGCCTTGGCATGGCGATTTATGGAGGCAAAAGATATGATATTGGATTTTATAGACCAAGTTTTGACTCGACCACTTCACTCATACCGAATCAGGATTCATGGTGATTTTCATTTGGGGCAAGTGTTGGCAAGTAAAAATGATTTGATAATTATTGATTTTGAGGGAGAGCCAGAAAGTAGTATTGAGGAAAGGAAAATAAAACATTCTCCACTAAAAGATGTGGCAGGAATGATTCGTTCGTATCATTATGCTGTGTCAGCTAAATTGTTTAATTCAACAGAAACAAGTGATAAAAACCCCTTAATTCTCCAAAGAGCCGCAGATAGGTGGTATAAGCTAATCAAAGATACTTATATTGAGGAATATCTGAATGTTTTTGGCTCGCCGCATCCATTGTTCAAAGATAATAATGAAATCAACTATCTTTTGCTTTTTCATTTATTGGAAAAAGCAGTTTATGAAATAGGCTATGAAGTCAATTACAGACCTACTTGGGTAAGAATCCCATTGATGGGGATTGCTGAGGTATTGGCGGAGGTAGAAAAGTTACGAAGATAAGACCCAAAGGCTGCCCAATATCTTTTGGGCGGCTATCATTCCATTGTTGCTTTCTTGAATGATGAAAAAATATTTTGAAAGTTTGTTTACGCACGAACATTGGGCTAATTTGTGTATTCTCGAAGTACTTGTTTCTTCGGCTTCGATTCCTCCCAAAGTTTTAGAAATATTCTCCCACGAAATAGCTATTCAGAGAATCTGGCTGGATAGAATCAATAATACAAACAGTGAAGTTCGTCTGAATGAGGTATTTGAGCTAAATATCATGCTTGAGTTACTCGAAATTAATTATAATGAGATGCTTGCCGTCATCGACAAGCAAGATTATAATCAACTAATTGCTTATAAAATTCCACCTGGGGAGTTTGATTATATTATTACGGTGCATGAAATACTTACGCACCTTTCGTTACATGCGGCACATCATAGGGGGCAAGTTACGATGTTGTTAAGCCAAGAAAAATTAAAAGTACCTGAAGTGGATTTTATTATTGAACTGAATACCCAACAAAAACAGATAGCAAAAATTAATTGAGGAGGAATGATTTTGAAATATGTTTTTTTAAAAATTACTTTTGCTAAATACTTGAAAAATAGCGATTTATATTTGGTTTAATGAAATTAAAAAGGCTTCTCTGATATTTCAGAGAAGCTTTTTTT
>JACCEA012413564.1_pt1 | contig 10560 bp, 11 predicted proteins | sample 7449851 | NCBI WGS metagenome assembly JACCEA01 (sample SAMN15323453, study PRJNA562643) | freshwater metagenome | isolation source: river surface water | place: USA:Blue River Watershed | collected 2017-08-18 | reverse complement strand
TCGCTGATGCGATTAACGTAGTGCGGATGACTATGCCCAATGGAGATGACGGCATGTCCTCCATACAAATCCAAGTATTCCTGTCCCTGCTCGTCCCACAAGCGGCATCCATCGGCTTTCACTAGGGTAACTGGAATCAGAGGATAGACGTCGAATAAGTTCATTTTACAGTCTTTGAAGGGTGATTTTGGAACTGGATGATTTTAGAATGCACTTGATTTTAGGTTCAAGCCCATTTTCTCATCCAAACCAAAGGCAAGATTAAAGTTTTGAACCGCCTGACCAGATGCACCTTTCAGTAGGTTGTCTAGGGCTGCATACACCACCAACTGTCCTTTTTCAACTTGTAGATGAAGGATGCATTTGTTCGTATTGACGACCTGCTTTAAATCGAGTTCCTGACTAGAAATGTGTGTGAACGCAGATCCAGCATAAAATTGACGATAGGCTTCTAAAGCCTCTTCTTGGGTCCCAGTAAAGGGGAAATAGGCTGTAATCCAGATCCCTCTTGTAAAATTACCTCGATAGGGAACAAAAAGAATATCCGAATTATTTGCAGGATTCAACTGCTGGAAAGTTTGGTTGATTTCTTTCAGATGCTGGTGGGTAAAGAGCTTATACACCGAAACATTGCCAGTTCTGTAGCTAAAATGAGAGGTAGCAGAAAGGCTTTTTCCAGCACCTGTCGAACCTGTAATTCCAGTGACATGAACTGTTGATTTAGCCCAACCTTGCTTAATTGCAGGTGCCAATGCCAATTGGATGCCTGTAGCGAAGCAACCTGGGTTAGCAATTCGTTTTGCTGTACTTATTTTTTGTGCATTGACTTCTGGTAAGCCGTACACAAAACCCGCAGTTTCGTCCCGAAAATCGGTTGATAAATCGATTAAAACCGTGGATTCTGGAAAGGAATGATTGTTAAGGAAATTTGCTGTCTCTCCATGAGGAAGACATAAAAAAACTGCATCAATTCCAGAAGATGGTAATTCATCTGTAAATCGAAGGTCACAATCCCCTAACAAGTCCCCATGCACTTCATCCACTCGTTTGCCTTTTTGGCTTGAGGAATGGAGGCAAACTAGCTCACAGGCAGGATGATGAACAAGTAGACGAACAAGTTCTGCTCCAGTGTAGCCTGCGGCACCGATGACGGCGGTTTTTAACTTAGTCATTTGAGTTTTTCACCTTGTGGAAGATGGCGGTTTGGTTACCCAAAATTCGCGTAAAGCCTTTTACATCCTCTCCCGTATAGCCTTTATTCATTTCTCCATAGGAGCCAAATTTGGCCGACATGAGGTCATGGTCGGATGTAATCCCCAATAGGGTAAATCGGTAAGGCTGGAGTAACACGCGAACTTCTCCCGAAACCTGTTCCTGAGTGTTCTCCAGAAAGGTTTCAAAATTGCGCATCACAGGATCCAAGAAATGACCTTCGTGGAGATGGGTACCATAAAACTCAGCAACCTGCTTCTTCCAATACATTTGCCATTTGGTCAACGTATGCTTTTCAATCAATTGATGCGCTTTGATCAAAATTACAGGTGCAGCAGCTTCAAAACCTACACGACCTTTAATTCCGATGATGGTATCACCCACATGGATATCTCTACCGATCCCGAATGGTGCAGCAAGGGATTGGAGTTTCAAAATAGCATCGACTGAACTCGCATAGGATACTCCATCGATTGCTTTGATTTGACCTTGAACGAAGGTCAATTTTACTTCTTTTGGCTCATGTTCGGTCACAGGAGTAGGCCAAGCTGATTCCGGAAGGTAATCAGAGGAAGTAAGTGTTTCTTTTCCTCCCACTGAAGTTCCCCAAATTCCTTTATTCACCGAATAGGCTGCCTTTTCAAAGTTCATGGATACCCCATGCTTTTTGAGGTAGTCAATTTCTTCCTGTCTACTTAGCTTGAGATCACGAATAGGCGTGATGATTTCTACTTCGGGAGCAAGAATTTGAAAAATCATGTCAAATCGAACCTGGTCGTTGCCTGCACCTGTAGAGCCATGTGCTACCGCTTGTGCCCCAATGGATAGGGCATATTCTGCTATAGATTTAGCTTGTACAATCCTTTCGGCTGATACGGATAGGGGATAGGTGTCATTTTTGAGCACATTGCCATAAATCAAGTACCGGATCACTTGCTCGTAGTAATCTTGGACTACATCTAAGATGCGAAAAGAGGCCACGCCTAGGGCATGCGCTCGCTGTTCAACGTCTTGCAATTCTTGCGTAGAGAATCCACCTGTGTTGACCAAGACGGCATGTACTTCATGTCCCAGATCCTTGGAAAGGTGAAGGGCACAAAAAGTGGTATCTAATCCACCGCTATAGGCTAAAACTACTTTTTTCATAAGGTCAACTAGTGAAAGATTGAATTAAAATTGGGGTTGTAATCGAGTCTATTTTCAGTTACTCGTCTGCAGATTTGCTTTTTTTAGAATTTGGATCGTAGAGCATGGCTGTACACAAGCAGTTTTGTCTCTTTTTTGACATCAGAATTTCAAAATTGACACAGCTTTGACATCCTTTCCAAAACTCCTCATCATCGGTCAATGAGGAGTAGGAAACAGGGACATAGCCCAGTTCTGAATTTATCTTCATCACTGCAGCACCAGTAGTTAACCCAAAGATTTTTGATTCTGGAAACTTCACTTGGCTCAGCTTGAATACCTCTTGCTTGATTTTCCGAGCCAAGCCATATTGCCGGTATTGCGGAGCTACAATAAGGCCAGAATTGGCTACAAACTTGCCGTGGCCCCACGCTTCAATGTAGCAAAACCCAGCCCAGTTTCCTGCGCTAGTTAATGCAATGACTGCTTTGCCTTCATCCATTTTGGCTTCCAAGTAAGCAGGACTTCTTTTAGCAATACCCGTACCTCTCGCCTTGGCAGAATCTTCCATCTCTGCAGCGATTTGGTTTGCATAAATTTTATGAGTGCTGTCTGCTACTCGAATAAGGAATGTTAATTCTTCCATTGATTCGTGATTCTAATGCAATCCTTTTCAGGTGAATGCAAGTAAATGGGTGGATAGGATAGGGCTGTGCTAGGGGAGCTTTCCGCGTGGGAATGCAAAATAAGTGTAGGGTTAAACCCTAAGGGACTGCCTCAAGCGTGCAGCTAAAAAAGTGGGGGATACGAACAAACATCCTGCCTTTGTCGAAGACAACATTACAATTGAGGAGATGTGTGACTGGTTATCCATATTTTGAGGGTGCAAATGTTGTATCTCCTGCAATGAATTGCAAGTATTTATTTCAAAAACTTATGCAAATCCCTACTTTTTTTAGTAATCCGTAAAAAAAGGGGGCTAATCCACTCCATCATTGCCCCCTTCATTCATTTTTTCAGGAATTATTTCGCCATTTCTTTCAAGGCCGTTACAAGTACATCACAATCTGCGGTGCTCGTGTAGATATTTGGACTGACACGTACTCCTTGAACTCCAGCTCCATCGATAGGTGCAGTAAAGATCTTGTACTTGTCCATCAATAGTTTCCCCATGTCTGCTGGGCTCAGTTTTTCTACCCACACGTTTCCAATACCACAGCATCGAGCAGGATCTTCGGGAGTATTCACCCGAATTCCAGGTACATTCCGCACTTGATCGGTCCAATATTTTTGGATAAATCGAAGCCGCTCTTCTTTTCGTTTGGATCCGATTTTTTCTTGAAAAGCAATGGAGTCCAATACCGTCAAATCCGTAGCTGCTGGGTGGGTACCGATATGATTGAGGTAAGCAATGCTCGTCAAACCCAAATTAAATGGTGCCAGAAGTGGTTGGATTTTAGAAATCTTATCCTTTTTCACAAAAAGCAAGCCTGCACCTAAGGGAACACTTAGCCACTTGTGCAAACTGGACCCATAATAATCGCAATCCAGGTCTTTCATGCTAAATGTGAAATGCCCCACGGCATGTGCTCCATCCAACATGACTTCTACTCCTAGGGAATGCGCCATGTCGGCTATTTTCCGAACGGGAAGGATATGCCCCGTAATGTTCACAATGTGGGGGACCATCAGCAATTTGGTCTTGGGGGTAATCGCCTTTCGGTAGACGTCCACCACCTCTTCATCTGATTGCGGATCTAGCGGGATATCCACTTTCACGGTTTTGATTCCCCAGCGTTTGGAGGCCAATTCAAACATGGTTTGCATGCTTCCATAATCCTGGTTGGCAAATACCGCCTCATCACCTGCCTGCCATGGGTACCCAGAAATGATCAAATCCAAGGATTCAGTCGTATTTCGTGTCAAGACTACCTCCTCGGGATCTGCACCCACAAAGGCAGCTAAAGCAGCAGCAGACTTGGCTTTGTTTTCAAATTGAACGCCTCGCATGTAATGCGAGGCTTGGTAGTTGATCTCACGGATATGGGAGATGTATTTTTCAAGTAACTCTTGAGGCAGAAAGCAATAGTACCCATTCTCAAAGTTGAGGTAATCTGGTTTGAGTCGATAGCCAGCACGTAATTGATCCCAGATATCTTCGCTCGACCAATCCAAGGCATCGAAATCAAAGGCTTTTAATTCAGAAGGAAGTATAGATCCTCCAAGGCCTAGGGCGGCAAAATATTTTAAAAAGGAACGTTTTTTCATGAGGATGGAGTTAAAGCAGGTAGGAAAGTAACCAAACTACAAGTAAAAAAATAGCCATTCCTGTAATCCAAGGTGCTCGTTTGGGAAATTCAAACTGACAGATCGGACAAATGGAAAGCGAATTTTCAACTTCCATGGCACAGGAGGGACATTCTTTAGTTTTCAAAATCTCGGAACTCTTTGTGGAGTATGCTGTTTATCACATGAAGAAACAAAAAATCAGATGAAAATTGAAATTTGGTCGGACATCGCTTGTCCATTTTGCTACATCGGCAAGCGGAAACTAGAAAAAGCCATTCAGAAATTACCGGATTCCTCCTCGATTCAAATTGAATGGAAGAGTTTTCAATTGAATCCTGATTTAGAAACCAATGAAACTCAGAATACGCTGACCTATTTATCCCATACGAAGGGTTGGAGTAAGGAGCAAACCCTCCAAATGACTGCACAGGTAGCTGCCATGGGTAGGGAGGAAGGGTTGAACTTTGATTTTGAGCATACGCTTGTGGCCAATACGAAACAGGCGCATCGATTGCTTCATTTCGCAAAAGAAAAGGGCAAGCAAGATGAGTTGAAGGAACGCTTGTTTCAAGCCTATTTTGAGGAAGGTAAAAATATCGACCAACAGGAAACTTTGCTCCATTGCGCCGAGGCGGTAGGATTGGATAGGGAAGAAGCAAAACAGGTGTTGGATTCGACTAGTTTTGATGCAGCCATTGACCAGGATGTGTATGAATCCAGATTGATCGGGGTTCAAGGCGTTCCTTTCTTTGTTTTTGACCGGAAATTTGGGATATCTGGGGCACAACCAGACGAGGTGTTTGACCGAACTTTGCAACAGGCCTTGCAAGAAAAATAAGAAGGTCCGACTACTGAATGGCTTCAAAAAAAAGACGGGATCTACTCCCGTCTTTTTTTATAATTATCTGGTCTGGTACCAGTAATCTAAGGAAATAAAATTTGAGGTTCACTTAAATCGGCAGTGGACGGTGGTCTGTCGACCGTGGTCAATTTTTACCAAACCCCTCTATTTTTCATTTTCAAGGTGTAAACTGCGTCCATAGCAGTAATAAACAAAACGTTACGTGTTATAGTCCCAAAAGTGACATTGGCGGTCCAATCTTCTGGAACAGGGATATGGGCGATTTTTTCCCCATTTCGATCAAAAACAGTTACTCCTTTGCCGGTCAAGTACACATTTCCTTTGTCATCAATGGTCATCCCATCGGATCCCATCTCGCAAAACAAGGTTTTGTTGGTCAAGTATCCATCATCCTGAATATCATATTTCCAGGTTTTGGAGGCCCCTATATCCGCTACAAAAAGATGCTTTCCATCTGGAGTACCGATAATCCCATTGGGTTGCTTTAAATCTTGGGTTACTCGGAAAAGTTCTGTTCGATCCTCGGAGAGGAAATACACATGCTGCCCGTCTTGCTGCATCTCTTTTTCACGAATCCCTTCCCAATAGGGACGAGGATACAAAGGGTCGGTAAAGTACAGCCCTCCACTTGGTCGAACCCAAACGTCATTGGGACCATTCAACTTTTTTCCTTTGAAGGAAGGCACCAATACCTTTTCTGTTCCAGTTTTTAAGTCCATTTCCACCAACTCATTGCGTAAGTCAGCAGCGGCAATCAGTTTACTATCCAACTGAAAGTACAGTCCATTGGAACGGCCGGTGCCTTCCTTGGCTAGGGTTACTTGGTTGCTATTGGCATTCCATACGTAAATCTTATCGTTGGGCTGATCGGTGAAATAAACGTCTCCAAAACGATTGACTGCTGGTCCTTCCGTAAACGAAAAACCATCCTTCACCAATTCAAGCTGTGCACCCTTGGCTATGATACCCCGCTTATCTTCCAGCTGAGCGAAAAGTGAATGACATACTAAGGACAGGCCTACACTTAGGCCAACTAGGTAAAATTTAGGGTTCATTTTTTTGAATTTGAATTCGGTTGAGCACAAGAATTAACTTGTTGAGATCTGGACTATAGGCCATGCGTGTAATTCCTTGATGGCTTGAAGATTCAATTTTTCCCAAGGATTGCCAATTATTTTCTTGAATATGTTTGGTAAAGACCTCATTTCCCTTGGCCATCAAGAGGTGATTTTTGTCAATCCATATAAAATCCTGTGAGCCAGAGACAGCAAATCCGTAATCCCTTCTTTCCCCAGTCTTTAGGTTGACCGATGCGATGCCAACGGCTTTTCCTTGATCCGTTTCTAAGAATTTCTTTCGATCTAAATAGGTGATTTCGGCAGTGTTGGGTCGTTTTCTGACCGTTCTCCCAATATCCGTATCCAAGGTATCTACCTTTCCTTTTCCTCGGACAAATACCAAGGAATTGGGTTCGCCAAGGACAAATAGCGCAGCCTTTCCATCGTACCAATCGTAGTAGCCCACCGGAAGAATATCTTCATACAATAATTCGGGGGCTTCTCCGGTCACAGGATACAACCACAATCGTTGGGTACCATTTGGCTCCACCACAATGGCTGAGAAATAAGAACCACACTCCGTAAGGCTAGGAGAATATTCGCTGCGATCTGGAGTCTGGGTAAGGTTGGTAAACCGGTTTGTTCGAAAACTGTAAAGAATTAGGTCATGATTTCCTTTTTCATCTGCAGCAGAAAAAATCAACTCCGAATCGTTGATGAAACTAGGTTGATTGTCGTATTCTGGACGATTGGTGAGTGGCTTGGCTGTGTTGGACAACAGTTTAAGCTGCCTGCCTTTCCCTTCTGTATCCACCACCCACAAGTCGGTAGCTACCTGTGCATGGATTAGGCTACAGTTCAAAAGCATTCCTAGAAAGAAGATCAAATATATTTTTCGCATAGCTATCATTTCTGAGACAACTAAAGTACGGATTTTCGGTTAAGAAGAAGTGCAACTACTTTCTCAATATTCGAACGCTAATTTTGACCAATTGCGGTTAAAAAAAGACCTCTTGGCTGATCAGGCGGTTCAGGTATTGGTTTCAAACCCGCAATTTGCAAAGGAAATCAATTCCTGGGAATCAATTCCAAGTACACTTCCAGCCAATTTTCCGGAGGAATTAAAGCGCTACTTTAATTTTTACCTGTCCAAGGAAAAAGAGTTTAAGGACGGAGAACACCAACTTGCTCAGGCCTATTTTGAGCGGAATGGGGATTTGTACTTAGCCATGCTTGGATTTTATTCCTTGCCTTATTGCTATGCTTTTGCGGATGGAGCCCAAGTGCTTGTTCGTTCCCAGCGGATACTGGACCAAATCGGTGAAAGGCTAGGGGAGACCACTCGCTTTGTATTGGATATCTTCAAGCCAGGAGCATTTAGGAATCAAGATGCGGCCTACCTTACCTGCGCCAAGGTTCGGCTAATCCATGCCTATAGTCGGTACTTTATTCGATTGCATGCAAAGGATTGGGATCCAGCATTCGGTGAACCGATCAACCAGGAAGACCTTTTGGGTACTAATCTGGCTTTTAGCCACATCGTGCTGCGCGGAATGACTAAAATGGGATTACCACCCAACCCAAAAGAGCACCAAGCATTGCTACACTATTGGAAATGGATTGGAGAATTGATGGGGGTCGAAACTAGTCTTTGGCCTACCACTTCGAAAGAAGCCTTTGAACTGGATCGCTTAATCCGTAAGCGACAATTGAAAGCGTCAGAGGCTGGCAAAAAACTCACTCGAGCACTTCTTGAATTCTATCAGAACAACATTCCAGATCCAGTTTTAAAACCACAATTGGAAACTATCCTGGCATTTTTTCTTGGAAAAGAAGCCTCCAAGGCGGTTGGTATTTCATCCAAGCTTCAGGTTCCAGGGGATATTTTGGGCCTAGTTTTAAAGGGGACAGGATTCAAAACTTTTGGGGCACAGAAAAACCATGCTGCATTGAAAAAAAATCTAGAAAGCCAGCAGCTCCTTCAATTTGGTAGGGTCCTGCAACTCCAACTCCCTGAACACAAACGTTCGTAATCGTACAGGTTGCTGTTCGCTATGCTTACAAGAACTGGCATCCAATGATCCAAAAAACGCTGTCACTGCTTTTTTTGGGAATTGGCATCATTTTCGTAAATACGAAACACATGAACGAATTTAAGCAATGGACCAAGCAAATTCCTCTGGAATTAATCTTCTGGATAGGGAGCATTGCAGCTATTCTTACAATCAATCCGGAGGTCGAGGCATTCAGTCTTTGTCCACTGCACAATTTAGGTATCGAATGGTGCCCAGGTTGTGGTTTGGGAAAAGCGATGAATCTCTTGGCACGGGGTGAGTTTCAGGCTTCTTGGCAATTGCATCCCGCAGCAGCCTTAGCTTATGGAGTAATTTTTCATCGTATTTGGGTATTAAGTAAACAACTAAAAAACAGCGCACACTATGGCTAATGTATTGAGACATCTTCCTGAATTGGAGGGAATGGAATTGGGCTACATCCAAGGATTAATGAAATCCATGGATGAAGAAGAGGCATCCTTATTTGCTCAAGTATACCGAGCGAGACGTAAAGACCCGCAGATGATTTTGATTTTGACCCTCTTGGGATTCTTTGGGTTTGCAGGACTGCACCGGTTTATCCTAGGTCAAATTGGACTAGGTATCTTATACCTGCTCACTGTAGGTTTGTGTTTTATTGGTACCATCGTGGATTTGGTCAATTACAAGAGTTTGGCCTATGAATTCAACATCAAAATGGCACATGAAACCTTAAACATGTTGTCCTATTCTTTCCCCGAAAAAGGATCTAAAGAAAGCTAAACCAACGCCCACTTTCCTTTTTGCCTTTGGTTTCCTTGGAAGCCAAAGGTTTTTTTGTGCCTACCAGGAATCGTCTGCTTCTGGATGGGATGCTTGAATTAATTGAATCAAGGGCTCACCTGAAGGAGAAAGCAATAAATGAAATTGAGTCAATCGATGCTCCAATTCTTGTAACTCCTCGTAAGAGCCTTTAGCGAAGGGATAGGGTAGTTCGATCAATTGGGGCGATTTGGAAGTAAAGGGTGGTTTTGCTTCTCCATCAACTAACAAGGGCCACATGGTTTTGGCACAACCTAGTCCCCAAAAATTGAGGGGATATTGCTTGGTATACAACTCCAATCGTTGATTAATGTCTTTAAAAAATAGTTCTGTTTCCTCTAAGCGAATGCGTGAGCCAGCTCTGGACTTTCCCTTGGTTTTCAAGTATTTAAACTGAGACATTCCTTGCTTCTGACGAACTAGGTAAGCCCGGAAAACCTTGTGGTCTAGCAACGTTCCTTGATGGAAATAACCTACCGCAGCTTGTCCTGCTCTCACCAGCGTAATGCAATAATGCACATCATCTGCAAGTTCAAACCTTCCTTCAGGAAGCCAAGTTTGGGTCCAAGGCAAATACAGCTTGGCTAACCATCCCGTTTCGTTTTCGATGAGTAATTGATGCTTTTCGAGGATATAATGGGTCTGCCAGCCCTTCAATTCAGCTATTTCTAAAAGCTGAAGGGCCTGCTTATCACTTAAAACTTGAGTTTGCGGTATTTTCATCGTAAAGCCAGTTGCTTGGCTATCTTTGCACAAAGAAATAAAACTATATGCAGGAAGACATACAAAAAGTTCTAAATCGGATGTGCGACCCTAAGGAAGAGGAAGCGTATCACTTTGCGGACAAACTTGGGGGCATGGCTGATGAAGAGACGAAAGACCACTTGATTACCTTGGTCAAAGGAGATCAATGGGAAATAGCCTATTTGGCTTGTCGTGCCTTATCCAAAACTTCCTGGAATGAAGATTCCTTAGATGCCATTTTTGAGGCCATTCTAGATAAAAAGAACAAAGCAGTTCAAGGAGCTTTCGTTCAAATTTTAGAAGAGTTTAATCTAGCGGAACGCTTTGTGGATGTATTCCGAGTGTATCTTTTTGGCAACTTCAAAGCATCTACACTAGCGAAGGGATATTTGGATAGCGTGGAATTCGACATAAC
>JACCEA010698135.1_pt1 | contig 10560 bp, 14 predicted proteins | sample 7449851 | NCBI WGS metagenome assembly JACCEA01 (sample SAMN15323453, study PRJNA562643) | freshwater metagenome | isolation source: river surface water | place: USA:Blue River Watershed | collected 2017-08-18 | reverse complement strand
TCAAGGACCCGAACTTGCGCCGTGAATTCCTCTCATTGATTCCTGGAAAGAACTGACCATGTTGGTACGCCTGCTTTACGCCAGCCGAGTGGTGGATGCCCGCCCTGAAAGCATCGAATCCATTTTGGCCCAGTCTCGCCAGTTCAACCCCACCAGCGGTATCACCGGTATTCTTTGCTACGGCGGCGGCATCTTTTTGCAAGCCATCGAAGGCGGTCGCAACGCTGTGAGTGACCTTTATGGTCACATCCAAAAAGACGCCCGCCACAAGGATGTGGTGTTGTTGCACTACGAAGAAATTTCCGAACGCCGCTTTGGCGGCTGGACCATGGGCCAGGTGGATGCGTCGCGCGTCAACACCAACATCTTGCTCAAGTATTCAGAGCGTGCCGAACTGGACCCTTACAGCGTCTCGGGCAAAGTCTCGTTGGCCTTGCTCGAAGAGCTGATGGCCACCGCCTCCATCATCGGGCGGGCTTAAACAGCCCCCACCACCAGCCCCGCAAGGGGCTTTTTCACGCCCATGCCCCTGAGTGCGCTTGCCCTGGTTGTTCTGGCCGGATTGATCCACGCCAGCTGGAACATCGCTGCCAAAAAAGCCGGGGGAGATGTGCGCTTTGTCGCCTTCACCTCGGTGGTGCTGATGGTGTTTTGGGCCCCGGTGGGCTTGTGGGTGGGCTGGCAGCAAGTGCCTGTCTGGGGTTGGCTCGAGTGGTCCTTGGTACTGACCAGCGCCTTGCTGCACATCGTTTATTTCATTGTGCTGCTGCGGGGCTACCGCCAAGCCGACCTCACGGTGGTTTATCCCTTGGCGCGGGGTTCGGGGCCCTTGCTTTCGTCCATGGTGGCGATCTTTTTTCTGGGTGAGCAGATTTCGGCGCTGGGTTTGCTCGGCATTTTGGGTGTGGTCGGTGGGGTGTTCTTGATTGCAGGAGGTCCCGGCTTGTGGAAGGTCGCGCAAGACCCGCAGCAACAAGCGCGTGTGCGCACGGGCATTTTTTACGGTGGCATCACCGGCCTGTTCATCGCCAGCTACACCGTGGTCGATGGGTATGCCGTCAAGGTGGCGCTGATGTCGCCCATCTTGGTGGACTACTTTGGCAACCTGGTGCGTCTGGTGTTTTTGACGCCCACCTTGCTGCGCGATCGACCCACTGTGTGGGCGTTGTGGCTGCAGCAAAGGCGTTACGCCTTGATTGTCGGCGTCTTCAGTCCCGTGTCCTATGTGCTGGTGCTTTACGCCCTGCAGGTGGCGCCGCTGTCGCATGTGGCTCCGGCGCGTGAGGTGTCCATGCTGTTTGCGGCTTTGCTGGGCGGGCATTTGCTGGGAGAGAAAGACCGGGGCCTGCGCATCGCTGGTGCGGCGCTTATCGCCGCAGGTGTCATGGCTTTGGGCTTAGGTTGAGTGGGCATGAAACAGACCGCAACCCCCGCCAACTTGATCGGCTGTGACTTCTCCAGCAGCCCGTCCAAACGCAAACCCATTGTGTTGGCGCTGGGCCAGGCCCGGCAGGGCAGGGTGCAATTGCAGGCGCTGCAAACCTTTGACACACTGGCTGCGTTTGGTGACTGGCTGGCGCAGCCTGCCGACTGGGTGGGTGGTTTTGATTTGCCCTTTGGACTGCCGCGTGAGCTGGTCGAGACCCTCGGCTGGCCCACCGACTGGGCCGGCTGCATGGACCATTACTGCTCCTTGGAGCGTGCCCAGATTCGCGAAGAGTTTGCGGCGTTTTGCAACGCCCGACCTGTGGGCGGCAAGTTCGCCCACCGCGCCGCAGATCAACCCGCAGGCTCCAGTCCTTCCATGAAATGGGTCAATCCGCCCGTGGCCTACATGCTTCACGCGGGCGTGCCGCTGTTGCGCCAAGCAGGCGTGCACCTGCCCGGCTTGAACGAAGGCGACGCCCGCCGCGTGGCGCTGGAGGCCTACCCCGGCTTGCTGGCGCGCGAGGTGTTGGGCAACACCAGCTACAAAAGCGACGACAAAGCCAAACAAACGCCTGAGCGCTGGATGGCACGGCGCGAATTGCTGAGTGCGCTGGAGCGCGGCCAGACCCGCTTGGGCCTGCGTCTGGTGGCCAGCAATGCGCTGCTGGGCCGTTTGGCAGACGACGCCAGCGGCGACGCGCTTGATGCCACCTTGTGCCTGATGCAAGCGGCTTGGGCGCAGCAACAGCACGAGGCTGGGCATCCCCAATACGGTTTGCCGCCTTTTGATCCGCTGGAGGGGTGGATCGTGACGGCCTGATTCATTGCCTCCTGTGGAGCCGTGCCCTCGCGGCGAATGTTTATTGTTGAGCCAGGGTAAACCAACGCCCGACACCTGGCGGTACAAAAACAGCAAAGCACGGAGTGCTGGCTTGTGAGTGGAGGTGGATAACTTGCACTCATTGGCCAGCATGGAAAAAACGCTTCCACATTGGGCACAACCAACATGTGCGGGTGACGCATGCTGCCTGACTGCATTTCACCCAAGAGGATAAAAAAGAAACCATTAGATTTCATTTTTTCGATTTTGAGGCTATAGTGAAATCATCTAATCTACGCGCGCGGAACCGATTGAGCAAGCGGTTGGACTACAAGGAAGGGGCACAGGGTTTCATGCCAAATTTATTCTTGTATGAGATTGCAACATGTGAGTCTGTAAGCCAAGGTGCAAGCGGCTTGCTGGCAATCCATCAAAAAAATGTTTCGACTGTGCCCGGATGTATCAACCGGGTTTTGCGGTCTACATCGCGTTAGGCAGACATGGTGACTTCTTCTTCGGAAGCGCTGCGCGATTCGATCGCGGCGATGTCTACGATCCGCTCGTTAACGCAGCGAAGCGGCGAAAACGCGCTGGAGGAGGTCGCCGCTGTGCTTCAGCGCCTTGCGCGATCGCCGCACTGGAGGGCGACATCATGGCGCGCGGCGACTCCGAGCGAGGAACTCCTCTACGAGTTGGCCGGTCTCGCGGGTGCCCGGTCGCTGTATCTGGTGTCGGACGGTCATGGCGTCACAAGTCCGCCCCACGAGCACGGAACCTGGACGGTTATCGATGGGGTCAGAGGGAATGAGGCCAATGATCTGTATCGGAGGGTTTCGGGCAGCCGCGTCGCGCCGATCAACCGCGTAGTAGTCGGTCCCGGTGAGTCAATGGTTCTTGCGGCAGATGCCATTCACTCAACAGAGGTCGTCGGAGAAGGACCGACGTTTCATCTTCACCTTTACGGCAGGCCGTTAAGCGAATTGGATAGTTTCGCCTCTCGGGTCTTTGCAAAGCATGATTAGAAAAGAAAGACCATGGAGCCCCTGGTCTGCATACCCAGTACCACGCCAATTATTACGGTGCTTTCGTGATTGATCTGGAAGGTAATAACATTGAAGCCGCATGTCACCTGCCTGAATAAGTGTCAACACCAACGTGGTTGACAACACATTCAATGCGAACACTCAAAGGTATTTTTTCAACCGTTCAACAAACCCAAGGAGAGGCCCAGTGTTCTCACACATCATGGTGGGCGTTAGTGACTTTCAACGTGCGATGGCTTTTTATGAGCCCGTGCTGGCATCGCTTGGCATTGCCTTCAGATTTCAAGAAGACGAGCGCCCTTGGGCGGGTTGGCAGTCGTCGCCAGATCAGAGGCCCTTGTTTCTCATCGGGCGTCCCTTCAACCAACAAGCGCACCAAGCAGGCAACGGTCAGATGGTCGCATTCTTGGCCAGTTCGCGCCAGCAAGTCGATCAAGTGCATGCGCTGGCTTTGGCCAGTGGCGGCACTTGTGAGGGCAAGCCGGGGTTACGGCCCGAATACCATGCCCGCTACTATGGGGCATATTTCCGTGATCCCGATGGCAATAAGTTCTGCATCGCTTGTCATCAGGCCGAGTAACTGGCTTCAATCGGGCGTTATCTGAAAAGGAACTGTGCATGCACACCGCCATCCTTGTCATCGATGTTCAACAAGGCCTGTGCGAAGGCCCTGATGCCGCGCACGATTGTCCCGGCACCATAGAGCGCATCAACGTGGTCACGAACCGGGGACGCGTTGCGGGCGTTCCGGTGTTTTTCGTTCACCATGAGTCGAGCGCAGGCTACCTGGAGCACGGCAGCCCTGAGTGGCAATTGGCAACAGGCTTGCAGGTACAGGCCAGTGATCGGCGCATTCGCAAAACCACGCCAGACTCTTTCTTGCGCACAGGACTTCATGAAGCGTTGCAGGCCTTGGGTGTCAAGGACTTGGTGGTGTGCGGTATGCACACCGAGTTTTGTGTAGACACCACCACGCGCAAAGCCTTGGCCTTGGGCTATCCGGTGGTGCTGGTGGCAGACGCGCACACCTCGGCTGGCAATGCCGCCATCAGTGCTCAGCAGGTCATTGCGCACCACAATGCCACGCTGACCAATATTTCCAGCTTTGGCCCCAGAGTCATGGCCATTGCGCACGGCGAGGTCAGCTTTGCCGACTGAACACAAAAGGATGGAAGCAGACCCACAGGCCACTGTTGCGATCGACCCTTTGGCCATGGTCATCCGCAACGCCCGGGACTCTGATGCTGCCCGCATCGCCGTCTTGGCCACGCAGGTTTGGCTTCACACCTATGCCACAGAGGGCATTTCTGCCGGAATAGCCGAATACACAAGGTCCGAACTCACCCCGGATAAGTACCTGGCCATCCAAAACGATGCTTTGGCCCACATCTGGGTGGCCGAGCGGGGCGCCCACCTCATCGGTTTTGCGGTGCTCAACATGGGTGTTCCGTGTCCGACCAGCGCATCGACGTTGGCGGAACTTCAGACGCTGTATGTGCAAGCGCATTTTGTGGGAAAAGATGTGGGGCGGCAGCTTTTGTCTGTGGCCGAAAAAAGGGCCTTCGATCTGGCAGGTATGCCGCTTTGGTTGACGGTCAATGCCCAGAATGCGCAGGCCATCGGTTTTTACATGCACCAAGGCTACACAAAGCAGGGAACGATAGATTTTGTGCTGGGCAACCAACGCCATGAAAATCAAGTCTTGATCGGTCGCACACCAGCATGCACATAAGTACTCTCGCCCCCGCACACGCCATGGCCTACAAGGCCTTGATGTTGCATGCCTACGAGCATGCGGCCGATTCATTCACTTCCACACCCCAGGAGCGTGCTGTGCAGCCCGACAGTTGGTGGTGCCATCGCATTGCCGATCCAGCAGGTCTTTCGGTGGTTTGGGGCGCTTTTTTTGAGCAAGCGCTGGTCGGTACGGTGTCGATTGAATTTTCGGCCCAAGTGAAGACGCGCCACAAGGCGCTGGTCGTCGCCATGTTTGTGCATGAAAATTTTCGTGGACAAGGTTTGGCCAGGCAATTGATGCAGGCCGCTGTTGCGTATGGCATGGCGCGTCAAGGTCTTCGCGTTCTTCAGCTAGAGGTGACCCAAGGCAATGCTGCCGCTGAGCAGCTGTATCAAAGCCTGGGATTTCAGCCTTATGGTGTCGAGCCCATGGCGGTTTGGACGGCCAATGGTTTCAAGTCCAAAGTCCATATGTGGCTGGATTTGGCCTTGGCGGAGAATCAAACTTGAAAGTTTCCTTAAGGAGATCCGCCCCATGACCATCCCCGAAAAACCCAAAGGCCCCGCATCCTATTTCCCCGCCATCGAGAAAAAGTACGGCCAGCCCATCGCGCATTGGCTGGCGCTGCTCAAGTCGTGCGACGGGATGAAGCACATGGAGATGGTCGCTTGGCTCAAGACTGAGCACGGCATGGGACACGGACATGCCAATGCCATCGTGGCGTATTGGATGGCCACAGACAAGTGACTGGACTTGGATACTCGTCAAATCGGTGATTCTGGTCTGGATGTGAGATTTTTATGTCATGGCTGAATGCGTCCGTTCGAGAAGCTGCGCGCCGCAGCGTCCTGTGTTGGCTGGCCACAGTGGATGGCGATGGCCAGCCCAATGTCTCGCCCAAAGAAATTTGGGCCATTGCAGACGACGAACATGTGGTTGTGGCACCCATCTTGGCACCCAGCTAACCTTTCTTCCCGGATCAAACCATAGAGGCTTCGCAAGTTGATGCCGCCATGCGCGCCTATGGTGTGAAGCCCCGGGCCTGAGTCCATCTGAAGACAAGTCGCCTCGGCACAAGCCGCTACCATAGCCCATCATCACGCCATGCGGGTGGTGAGTCACTCAGGAGATGCAGATGACGACACAAGGTTTTGTGGTGACCCACGCCAATGACGCGCAGTTTGAAAAAGGGCTGCGCTCGTTTTTTGAGTACCGCGACCTGGGTATGAAGGCGGCAACGGGCGGGCGGGTCACGGCCAGCGTGATTCGTGCTGCCGGAGGGCAAGATTTTTCGAGCCAGCCGCATTTTCACAAGACGCAGTTCCAGCTGGTTTATGTGCTCAAGGGTTGGATCGAATTTGAGTACGAGGGCCAGGGCGTGGTGCGGCTGGAGGCGGGTTCGTGCGTGCACCAACCTCCCGAAATTCGACACCGCGAGTTGGGCCACAGCCACGATGTGGAGCTGCTCGAGGTGGTGTTGCCCGCCGAGTTTGACACTGTGACGGTGGACGACGTCCACCCCAAAGAGGCCTGAGCCGATGTTCCGCAGTTTCTTTCTTTCGCGCCGCTGGGCCTTGTGGGCCTGGGGTGGTTTGTTCGTGTTGGTGGCGCTGGTGTTCATCACGGTGCAGCAGACGGTGAAGCTCAACACCTGGTATGGCGAGTTTTATGACTTGCTGCAAAAGCCCGAGCAGGCGGGTGGCTTGGAGAAGTTCTGGGGCTTCATGCTGCAGTTTGCGTGGATCGCTTTTCCTTTCATGTTGCTGCGCAGCCTCGAGACGTATCTGGCTTCTCACTTCGCTTTCCGGTGGCGTCAGGCATTGACTGAAGAATACCTGCCGCGCTGGCAGCGCACCGACGCGGCGGTGGAGGGGGCTTCGCAGCGGATTCAGGAGGACTGCATGCGCTTTGCCCGCCAGACCGAGAACCTGGGGCTGGGGCTGGTGCGTGCGGTGCTCACGTTGGTGTCATTTATTCCAATTTTGTGGCTCTTGTCCAAAGGCATGGCGATTGCGTGGCTGCAGTTCGAAGGATCGCTGTTCTGGGTGGCCTTGGTCACGGCGGTGGGGGGCACGGTGATATCTTGGTTTGTGGGCATTCGCTTGCCGGGCTTGGAATACAACAATCAAAGAACAGAAGCCGCCCTGCGTAAAGATTTGGTCTATGCCGAAGACGAGCGCAGCCGCATGGATTTAACCACCGTGATGGGTTTGTTCACGGGCGTGCGCTTGAACAACTTCCGACTGTTCAACCACTACGCCTACTTCCATTTGTGGAGCAATTTTTACAGCCAAACCATGGTGATTTTTCCCTATCTGCTCATGGGGCCCTCGTTGTTCACCGGCTTGATCACATTGGGCGCTATCCAGCAGGTGAGTAACGCCTTTGGCAAAGTCAATGACGCTTTTTCTTACCTGATCGAGCGCTGGACCGACATCACCGAGCTGCGCTCCATCTACAAACGCTTGTCGGAATTTGAAAAGGCGTTGGCTTAGACCCACGCTCAAAAATTCTTTTTTAGATTCTTTTGATTTAATTTTTGGCGTGCATGGGTACACTTGAAGGCCGTCTCAACCTTCAGGCAGACCTCACATGCAATCCGCTTCACGCTTTTTTCGCCACACCCCCCTGGTTCAGGGGCTGCCGCAAGCCACGCTGATTTGTGCTTTGGGCTGTGTGCTGGCCTGGGTCACGCCGGTTGAGGCGCAAACCGGGTGGCCTCCCGTCTCCTCCTCGCCGCCGGCACCTGCTGTGGTGGTGACGCCGATCCCTGAGGCCCTTGCGCCTGCGGCCCCGGTGCAGACCGAGGCCCCGGTTGATGGCGGATTACAACTGTTTGGGGTGACCTTGAGCACGGCCACGCGTGCCGAGATGCGTCAAGCCATCCGCCATGAGGGTCTGAAGCCCCAGCGAGAGGACGATGCCTTCCAGGAAGACATTTACGAAGCGCTCAACTGGATGCCTGGTTTGCTCCAGATGAAATTCAGTTACGCCCCACAAGGACAAAGGTTGGCCCGGCTCGAGTATCTGTTCATGACCTTCTCCGACAACGCGCATGTGGAGGATGTGAAACTGCGCATCGAGGGCCGATTTGGTCGACCCCAGCGCGTGTCGGGCCGCGAACAAAGTGGACCGTATCAAGCGGTTTGGCGCTTGCCAGACCAGATGGAAATCTTCGTGGCGCGGGAATGGCCTCAAAAAACCACCCAACTGCGCTTGACCAACCTGTCCGTTTGGGGCCAGGTGCGGACCGACTCAGCCCGTGATGACGGACAGACGGTCAGGCGCGAAAGAAACCAGAACAACCAGGCTTTGCCCATGTGGGTGTCGCGCTGATGTTGTTGCTGGTGTCCTAAAGGCCATCGCAAAGAGGGCTAAAAAAACGCTCAGATGGCTGCTGCCGCGATGTCGTCCGGCAATGGGGTCAGTTGGGTCAGGGCATGCAGGGCTTCGGCGTCGGTGCGGTAGAGCTTCAGGTGAGGGCCCTCGGCCAGTTCACCCGCTTGGCGCAAAGTGCTTTCTACCGGCAGTTTGATGCCACTGATGTGCAGTGTGATGCCGCGGCTGACCAGTTGGTGGTGCAGCTGGCCAAAAGTCTCCACGCCCGTCACGTCGATGCGGTTGATGGGCTGGGCGAACAGGCAAACATGCAACACATCGGGGTGACGGGCCAGGTGGTCGGTGATGGCCCGATCAAAGTCACTGGCGGCAGCAAAATCGAGTTCGGCGTCCATGCGCAGCGCGTACAGCTGGGGGGCTAAGGGTGGTAGTTTCCACAGATGCCGGTCGCGCAGGCTGCCATCCGGGTGCAGACCCACCTCGATGATGCGGGGGTGCAGGCGGGTGTGCAAAAAGTGACTCAGGCCCACCAACACCCCGGTCATCACGCCCCAGTAAATGCGCGGTGCGGTCAACAAGGTCATGGCAAAGGTGATGCCGGCCGTCATGGTCTCGATGCGGCCCACGCGCCAAAGGCTCAAAAACTGGCGCGGCTGGAACAAATTGAGCACGGCCACGATCACGGCCGCCGACATGACCGAGCGCGGCACAAATTGCAGCGCGGGCATGAGGATGAGCAAAGCCAACAGCACAAAGCCCACCGAAGCGACCACCGCCCAGCCCGAGCGTGCACCGGCGTAGAGCATGAGGGCCGAGCGTGAAAACGAGGTGCTGGTGGCAAAGCTGCCCGAAAAAGCCGAGGCGATTTTGGCCAGGCCTTGGGCAAAGAGTTCGGTGCTGTCGTCCCAGCGCTTGCCGTCGCGGCGGCATTCGATGCGGGCGCTCGACGCTGTTTCCAGAAAACTCACCAGCGCGATCACCATGGCAGGCACCCAGAGCTGGTTGATCCTGTCCAGGCCCGGCCACTCAGGCCCATAAAAATCGGGCAGACCCGAAGGCAGCAGGCCGACCACTGCGCCGTGGTCTTGGTAATCTGTGGCGTAGGCGATGGCCGAGGCCAGCCCCATCACCATCATGATGCCGGGCCAGCGCGGCTTGAAACGCCGCAGCAGCAAAAGCACGGCCAAGCTGCCCAGGCCAAACAACGCGGGCCAACTGCTCAGCCAAGTAGGCCAGGTTTGAACGTCCCAACTCCAAGCCTTGACCCCCAACAAACCGGGCACTTGCGAGGCCATGATGAGCAAAGAGGCGGCTTGGGTGAAGCCAGTCATGACCGGGGCGCTGACCAGGTTGATGAGCCAGCCGTAATGCCCCAAGCCCAGCAGCAGCTGAATGGCCCCTGACAGCAGCGACAACCACACCGCCAGCGCCACCCATTCGGGCGAGCCCGGTTCGGCCATGCCCGTGAGAGACGCACCAATCAGCACGCAGGTGAGCGCAGCCGGGCCCACCGACAAGCGGTTGGCGCTGCCAAACAGCACGGCCAGCAAAGCGGGGATCAGGCAGGTGTAAAGCCCGGTGACCAGTGGCATGCCGGCCAGGCCCGCGTAGGCCACGGCCTGCGGGATCATGACCAGCGCCACCGTCAAGCCCGCCAGCACCTCGGTGCGGGCCAGAGGTGCCGTCAGGCGGGGCCACTGGCGGAAAGTCAAAAAGCGTTGCAAATCGAGCATGCCCGATCTTAGCCGCCAGAGCCTCAGCGCTGGGGCATGTCTTTGACCGAGTAGCCCAGGCTGATGGTCGCGTCTTCGGGGATGGCGGGCACCGTGGCGTCCCACGCCTCCCAAGCTTGGCGCATGGCGTCCAGTCGGGCAGGTTCGCGCTGGGCCAGGTTGGCCCGCTCGCGTTCGTCTGCCGGGATGTTGAACAAATAGTCGTTGCCGTCCACCCGCAGGTATTTGTAGTCGCCCAAACGCAGGGCACGTTGGCCCCGGTGGTTCATGCGCCAGTACAAGGGGCGCTCGAATTGGTGCTGGGCGTCGCGCAGCAGAGGCAGCATGGACACACCGTCAAAGGGCAAGTCGTCCCGAGCCTTGGCCCCCGCCAGTTCGACCATGGTGGCCGACCAGTCCATGGTCATGCAGTGCTGGGTGGAGGTGCCGCCGGGTGCGATCATGGCGGGCCAGTGGGCG
>JACCEA011288821.1_pt1 | contig 10565 bp, 9 predicted proteins | sample 7449851 | NCBI WGS metagenome assembly JACCEA01 (sample SAMN15323453, study PRJNA562643) | freshwater metagenome | isolation source: river surface water | place: USA:Blue River Watershed | collected 2017-08-18 | reverse complement strand
TCATCGATGATACGCGTGTGGATATGGAAAGACAGATGACCGGACTCGTCCAATCACTGGCAGCTGCACATATTGGGCTCAATGTCTCTGGCGAGGTTCGTTATGGCACCGTGATCGATGTGATAGAAAGATATGTCGAAGAGAACAACCCACCCTTCATCACCATTATGGGAAATACCAACACGCGCGAAAACTCAGTTTGGATACTAAGTACACTTAGCGACGCTTCCGGCAACATGAAACAGCCGGTGCTCGCCGTTCCACCCGATGCGAAGTTCAGATCAGCCCCTGTTATGTGTTTGGCAATAGACCTGAACATGAAAGACATTGACCGTCCCCTGCGTCACGTCGCGGATATCGCCACAGCACTTCGCGCACAACTACACGTTGTCAATGTAGGCAACAACGACGCACAAGGCAACCGGCTACTATCCGACAGTATTGAATTGGCCTTATTGCCTGCACGTCCTGCCTATCACTTTATCCCCGGCGAGGAGGTGGAAGAAAACATTCAGAACTTCTGCGAACAGAACCACGTAAAGCTACTTGCGGTCATTCACGGTAGTCACTCCTTTTTCGAAAGCCTGATACATCGCAGCCATACCAAACACATGGCAAAGACCATGCAGATTCCACTACTGGTGCTTCAGGAGAGCGCGAAATAAAACTACTTACCCACACTCAGCATGTTCATCAGCAACCTGATAGCGCCCTTGTTCCCCGCTGGCAATTGCCGGGAGAACGAAAGGGTGGTATATATGTAATGCCCCGACCCGTATTTTGCATACAGCACACTACTCTCCAAAGGTTGCTCTCCCGCATCGTTCATTGAGAAGATAGTGGTGTAGTTTTTGTCCCAATTCACCGGGAAGTAAAGCCCGCGCTCCTGAACCCACTCCGCCATATCAGCCTGAGTAAGCTCATTGGGGTAATGAAGTAATCGGTGGTCAGGCGCTGTAAATGTCACCGCGGCATCTTCCTCGGTAACCCGCTTGGCCGACAAACTGAATGGATACGGCCCCAGCTTGGTAGTCGCCATATCCTGTAGTGTGTTATACTGCATCACCAGCGTCCCGCCCTCGGTCGCATATTGCAGCAACACCGGCATCCACTGCGCCATTTTCTTCTCGGCATTCACCGCCCTTATGCCCGTAATAATCGCATCATACTTCTTAAGCCCCGCTGCTGACACAAGGTCACTTTCTTTCAACACATCCACCTCCAGACCAGCCTCACGCAGCACGTCCGGTATCAGATCTCCGGCTCCCTGCACATAGCCTATACGCTTAGCTGTGCACTTCCAGTTAGGCACCAGCACCCTTGCTATACTACGTGTAAAATATTGCAGTGCAGGCAAGTGGTCATATTGTATCACGTGTTGCTCCTGCACCTCTGGCACTGCAGTTTGCGGCACTATCATAAAGTCCTTCAATTCGGTTGTAGTAGGCTTGAAAACGATAGGAATGACGGTATCAACTCCCTTCCGGAACATTGGAACATAAATGTCTTTCACCGGCTCCCGGGTCAGGCTCGATACCACACGCACACTCATGTTAGGCAGGTCCTTATTGGCCTTCAACCGAAGATCTGCATGTACCGTTCCGTCTACGTCAGCGAATAACAGTTTATTGGTGAACGACGCTACCATATCAGGCACTATTCGCAGCTGCTCCACTACATCTCCCTTCACAGGATCCAGTTTCTTGAACGACAATGGCACCGGCATCTGAAATGACTGTCCGCCAATATTCAGCTTTACCGTTGCCTGCAGTCGGTTCACCGACTCTGGAAGTCCCGCTGTTGTGTCAGCCGGCATGTAGTATGTCGCATTGCTACTCGCAAACTGCAGCCAGTAAGGTTGGGTTAAAGGTACTCCTGCAGGGATTGTTATCTTTTGATCGAATGTCAGCAATGTATCCCTGCTCATCACCAGATTCATTGTGGTATCTCCGCTTCCTGCCCAGTTTATGCCTTCCAGCTTCACGCCGGGCGCCCTCGCTACCACTCGCAAGGTGAACGGCAACACTTCTCCCCTCGCGGCCTCAGCCTGCTTGCTATACAGCTCGGCCATTACACCCGAACAGTGCAGTATCACTTCATCAATTTCTTTCAGTTTTTGCCCGCGCCAGTATACATCTTTCACTTCAGCTATTTTTTTCCTCACAGCTATCAGCGCCGGGATACTCGCTTCGGGCTTTCTGAAGTCGAACTTGCTCAGGATCCCATCCAGCTCTTTACCGATATCCGCACGGCCAACCCTGTTCCACGTAATGTCTATCCCATCAAAGATCGACTTGCTGAATGGCTCGCCAGCCACAAGTTTGAAATACTCGGTCTGCAATCCTGGTATGCTGGGTGTACCTGCACCCTGACTTTTGTGCACGCTCCTGCTTTGCCCCGCCAACTCACATACACCCATGCCCAGCGACGGTACATACTGCCCCACCTGCATCTTAAACTGATCTTCAGATGTTGTGTTCCTGCTTCCAAACCTGAAGGTGTTGAACAATAGGCGCTTGGGTTGCCATGCTTCATAAAACCGCAATTGTTCAGTATACTGCCTTGCGTCACCACTCATTTTAAATGCCATCTCTGCAATTATTGCCGATGCTGCATGCTGCCCATGTCCGGCATTGGTGTCCGGCGGAAAACGGCATATAACCACATCAGGTCTGAAACGACGCATCACCCAAATAGCATCATCGGCCAGCACTTCCTTCGGCCAATGTTTGAATGTCTCTTCATATGTCTTAGAAAAACCGAAATCAACGGCCCGGGTAAAGTATTGCTCTGCGCCATCAAGTTTACGGGCTTCAATCAATTCGTGGGTCCTAATCAGCCCCAATGCCTCACCCTGCTCCGTACCCAGCAGATTCTGGCCACCATCGCCCCTCGTCAGCGACAGATACCCTGTTCTGATGTGCTGGTCATTTACCAGATAAGCCAGTAAACGCGTATTCTCATCATCGGGGTGGGCAGCCACATACAGCACATTCACCAGATTCCGCAACCTCGATATCTCGTGGTAAATAGTGCCCGATGATGCGGGCCTCACCTGCTGTGCGTCAGCAGTGACAGCAGTTGCAAAAAACACACACAACAAAAACAACCTTCGAACCATATGAAAGCAGGGCATTTTAGAGGCATCAAATGTACACACGATTATCGTTACAGTTTGTATCTTGCAGCCTTATGCAGGCCCACTCAATGAAAACCACTGTTATTATTGCGTTACCTGTGGCTGCAACCTACCCCTTGTTTGGCGATTCACTTACTAACTTTTACTTTTAGAGCAACATTTACATCGAATGTGCGGAATAGCAGGGTATATAGGCCGTAGCAAAGAACAAGGCCTTGATTATTGCAGAAATGCCGGGGTGCTCATCATGCACCGGGGCCCCGACGACAGCGGCATACTCAACCTCGATGAGGTGACACTGCTGCACCGCCGCCTCTCCATTCTCGAATTATCTGAATTGGGCCACCAACCCATGACGTCTTCTTGCGGACGATACACGATCGTTTTCAACGGCGAGATATATAACCACCTCGAACTCAGAGCAAAATTCCTCCCCAACCATCCCTTTCGTGGTCACTCCGACACCGAAACGATCATAGAGCTTTTCCGCATCATGCAGGAGAAAATGCTCGCGGAAATGGTGGGTATGTGGGCCATCATTCTGTGGGACCATCAAGCAAAGAAAGCATTTGTCAGCCGCGACCGCTATGGACAGAAACCATTGTACATCCGCCACCGTAACGACGCCTGGCTGCTGGCAAGCGAAGTGAAACCATTACTGGCTGCCGGAGAAAAACCTGCTGCAGACCCAACCGCTATTGTAGAATACCTCGCATTAGGCAACTATGGTCACCTGGGCGCGCATACATTCTTCCGCGATGTAAAGCACTTCCCACAGGGATGTTACGCATGGATAACCCCTGGCCAATCCGACCTGTCGCCCGCCAAATACTGGGAGCTGCCCGATGTGCCGGCTGCTGCCAAACGTCCCTTTGACGAAACCGCACGCAAACAACTCCACGACGCCATTGTAGAGGGCGTACTATCTCAAACACTGGCTGATGTACCTGTAGGCATTACCCTTTCCGGTGGTATCGACTCGTCTATCGTCGCAGGTATCCTTGGCAAACACTATAACAAAGAAATTCACATCTTCACTGCCCAGGCTCCCGGCAGCCGGTTCGATGAATCGAAATACGTTGACGCGGTGATTGCAGCCAACAAAAACGGCAACTTCATCGTTCACCGCAAGGACCTGCGCGAGCTCTCCATTAAGGACGACCTCACCCGATACATCAGGATACAGGAAGAACCATTCGGCGACCCATCTATAATAGCCCACGGCTTCCTCATGAACATGGCAGCCGAGGCCGGCATCAAGGTCGTCCTGAATGGCCAGGGCGCCGATGAGATCTTTTTCGGATACAACAACATGGCACAGGCCATATTGCTGCAGCAGCTGAAAACACTTCGCTTCGGCCGCTTCTACGAGAACCTTAACAAGATGAAATTGGGCAAGACCTACATGATGCGTACCATGCTCAAATCGCTGCTGCCATCGGTTGAGACAAGCATGCGCACCAACTCGCGCATCAAACGCCGCGACATCATCGACAACTCGTTGCTCACAGGCGTCGATAATAGTTTGGTATCCCTGTACGATTACAACAAACCATACGACGTATTGCTGGAAAGCATTTACGGACTGCACATACCACACCTCGTTCACTACGACGACCGCAACGGCATGGCCAATAGCCTCGAAGGACGTATGCCATTCCTCGATCACCGCATAGCTGAATTTGTGGCCACCATTCGCCCCGAAGACTTCCTCATGCATGGACTGCGCAAGTACATGCTGCGTGAATCATGCCGCGAATACCTTCCGGACATCATCTACAACCGCACCGACAAGATCGGCTTCTACACGCCTTTGATCGACGCAATATACCGCGACGCAAAATGGGTAGAGAACAACCTAACTGCACGCACACTGTTGGCACATGGCCAGCGCGATATGCTGATAGGCAAAATGAATGCAAAGACACTCACCACGCCCGATGCGCTTCAGATATGGCGTGCCATGTCCGTGAATATCTGGATGAATGAGTTCAGTGTAGCCGGATAGGGGAAGACCTTCCGGCCTCCCCTACCAGTTACTATTGCCTTTCTGGAATTCTTTTGGTTTCACCACCGTGAACACCCTCGAAATGTTGAACCCGAAGTGCAGATGCCCCTTCTCCCACGTGTCCGTGGTCTGGTTCACAATAATACGCTCGTTCATACCCACCGAGTTGGTGAAGAACAACTGGAATACGTGCCCGCCTGTCTCTATATCACAACCCAAAGAAAGTGAATTATAGGTCTTTGCACCAAAGTTCAGCATGTCGGCATTGTTCACGCGGTAGTAATACTCAGCCGTTATGGCCATACGCTTGCTCACCTTCATGCGGCCACCCACACCCAGCGCAAACGTATTGTTCGACCATGCCGAACTGTCTACCAGATTCTGATGCACCAGAGTAGGCATCAGCTGCAGCGACAGATTGCTATTGAACTTACGCGCAATAAGCAATTGGTGGGAATACGCCAGCCTGTGTGTGAAGTAATACTCCATACCCGGCGGCAGCACCGGAGCCTTATCGCCCACAGCACTCATCCCGGCAAAGTACGACACCGTCACAGGGGTGCCATTGGTCTTTTGTGCCAGCAGCTTCGCCTTCAGAAACGCGTCGTTCGATTTATACAGCGTGCTATGCCCCAGTCCCACCATCAGCCACTTCGTCACGCCATAGTCCAGACCTATCCTCGTGGTAGCATTGTCAAACCCGAAGAAGTTATCCACGCCATCGCTCACACGACCAAAACGGTGCAGGATACGGAAGTCCAGCACACCTGCAGCCAGGTTCTCTACCGTGCTGCTGTTAATGATACGGGTGGCCTTGAATGTATTGGTCACCGCTTCTTTCTTGTCCGACTTATCGTCCAGTTCCTCCAGCAACTTGTCGGCTTGCGCCGATGATACCGTAGCCACAGAGACAAACAAGGCACTCAACAGGAGTGTTCTAAGCATTGTATTGATAGTTAAGTTTTGGTAGAATTCTATTTCTGGTTCAGTACACCCTCCATCGAGATCACTGCTTCCTTACCCACCTTGTCCGAAACCATATTCGGAACACTGATCTTGTAATCGGCCAACTTCACAGTGAACTTAGCCTTCAGCGTCACAGCAGTACCCTTTACAACTATTGTGCCCGGCACATTCACGTCATTGCTCACACCATGGATCGTAAGTTTACCTGCAACAGTCGTCGGGTAGCTACCGTCCTTAGCAAAGTTCAGCGCATCAAGGTTGCCCACCTTGCCTTTAAAGTCCGACTTGGGGAATTTATCGCTCTCCATGTAGTTCTCGTTAAAGTGGTCCTGCATCAGCGCCTTCTCAAACTTAAAGCTCTTTACAGGCACCTGAAACACCACATCTCCCGTCTTAGAATCCAGGATAGAGGCCACCTCATTGTTCACCGCCGTTATATCCTCCGGCGATCCTTTAGACGTTGCATCAAATGTGATACGCGCCGTACGCGTCATGTATTTCTGCGCAAACAGCGCTGTCGATCCCGCAGCCAGTATTGCAGCGGTCATTATGAACTTCTTCATTGTTGTGTTGTTTGTTGTTTCGATTATAGGTTTCAGATCGTGAATCTTAATTGTTCAGAGCCCCCTGGTTTACCCACCGAGTGATCTTGTTGATCTCGCAGCTCGATAGCTTCGGCTGGTTCTTCGGCATAGCGCTGAAGCCCGGCGTCCAGTTGATGGTACCCAACAGCTTACCCGCCGTCACCGATGTCACCGTACCCGCATGCGTGCTCAGGTTATAGCCTGCAGCCATTGTGCCCGCATCGTGGCAACCCGCCGTGGCGCACTTGGCATCTATTATCGGTTTCACCGTTGCCATATACGTCACAGTAGTAGTATCGCACACTACCGCGCCTGTAGGGTAAAGCTTGTCGTATTTGTCGTTATAGCAGCCCGCCATCACCACCAGTGCGCCGGCCATTACTATCAGTTTCTTCATATCGTTGTGTGTTGTTGTATTCCGATAGGTTTACTTGGTTACAATACAATCTGTGAGAGATACCCCCGTGATGCCGCTGCCCGAGCAGAACCCCTTCAGCGTCACCTGTGCGCCCTTGGCCACCTGCACACCCTTGTCGCGCAGCGTGCACTGTATGTCCGCATCAGGGTCGCCGGTGGTCAGTATCACCATCAGTCCACCGTCCTGATTGGTCTCAGTGCTGCCCACCGTGCCGCTCACCTCTATTACCTGATTCAGATAAAGCGAATCCGCAGCCCGTTCGTTGGTGCTATAGGCCTTTGCCAGGTCGGCAGCGGCAATGTTGATGCCCTTCTTGTCATCCACCGTTTCCGGCTTCTTGTTGAACAGGTAGATGCCTGTACCTACACCTATAAGGCCAAGCGACAAGACGATCATTATAAGCTTTTTCATTACCGTGCGGATTTATCAGTTATACAAATGTAGGGAATTACCATCTCATTCTGCCGTTTCGTTGTCGTCGGCACATACCGGCTTTGCTGTGCGGTAGCCCGTCCCCTTGAACGACGCCACCAACTCGTTCTGCTCATTCGTCAGCAGGATGTCGTAAAAGCCCGTCCTGTTGCCCGAGTGCAGCTCCTTCGACTCCACCGTTATCACCTCGCCCGCCTTCGCCGCTTTTATAAAGCTGATCGACGCATCCAGCGCCACCGTCAGCTTCCCCTGACCATTGCACGCAAACGCGAACGCACTATCTGCAGCCGAGAACAACACACCGCCATGCACTATCCCGAACCCGTTCAGCATCTCCTCTCTTATGGTAAAGTGCAGCTTGCAATACCCTACCCTGTATTCATCAATAATGATGCCAAGCCAACGGCTGTAGTGGTCCTTGTCCAGCATGGCTGCCAGTACCTTCTGTTCTGCTCCCATTACTCAAATATACTACCCGTAAAACTATGCTTGTTGGTAAAACACCGTTAAATGATGGCTGCCGACCGGCCTAAAAAGAAAAAGAGCGTGTTAACACACGCCCCTTTTTTTTCATTTCAGTTCTTGATTAGAAAAAGAAGAACCATTTACCCCTTGTTGAAACGAAACTCTTCAGATATCATTAATGCCTTTGTTCGGCTTTCTTACATTGTTTGTGACACAAATATAAACACAATTCCGGATTCTTAACCACCAATTAACAAAATTTTTTCACCTCCCATGTCCTCCTGCACCCCCTGTTTATTGACCAACAGTTAATACAAACGCCCTCATATGCCCCATATTACCCTGTGTCACAGCTGTTTAACATTTCCTACACACTCCCCGCTGACCTCCATCATCTATTCAAGCCCCGCACATCCTACCTTTGTTCAACATTAAAAAATCATTAACCTTATGAAAAAGACCAACATCCTAACAACAGCCGCCGTTCTTTCTGCAATGGCACTCATCGTTTCCTGCTCCAAGAGCAAAGACGCCAACACCGACCAGACCGCGTCGCTCACCAAGGCTACCATCACAGGTCGCATCACTGCAAAGACAGTAGACACACTGGGCGCAGCAGCTATGCAGTACGCACCGGCAGGTACTGTTATCCAGGCCTGGGTAGATACCAAAGACTATGTCCTCGGCCACACCGACACCAACACTGTCTACGCCAAGAAGTACTTCACGGCTACATCCGACGCTAATGGCTACTACACACTCGACATCATGGTGTCTTCATACAACCCTGCTCAGGTGCACATCGTTCCTTCAGACTTCGAATTCAACGTACTGAAGAAGAACAACATGGTTACACCGGCTACGCTCTATACCGACAGGAAGGTGTTCCATGCCGACGGTGCTGCACACACACTGCATGCAGGTCAGAAGCTGATCAACGACATCAACTTCAACTAAGCTCTAACCTATTTCATAACCACTAACAGATCAGAACAATGAAACATATAGTTGCATTATGCACTTCCATGCTCATGGCAGGCAGTGCCGCCTTCGCGCAGACCGAAAATGCCAAGGCTGAAGACCATTCATTCAAGTCAGTTCGCGGCCACGAGGTACTCCCTCAGAAGGGCGAGTGGGCACTGGGCGTTTCCGCTACAGGCTTCCTCGGCTACATGGGCAACCTTATGAACAATACCGCCGGCAACATCCCGCCGGCATTCAATACCGCCAACTCTGCCAACGCCTTTGCTGTGGGCAACCTCGGCGGCTGGGGCATCTCCGGCAAGTACATGAAAACCGCTACCATGGCCTACCGTGTGCGCATCCTCGCCAACATGGGCAACTACTCTTACAGCAACTTCGTGGCTAAGAACACCCTCACGCCCGATCCGCTGAACCCGCAGTTTGTAGAAGACAAGCTCACTATCAACACCTCTATGGTGATGGTGGGTGCCGGCTTCGAGAAGCGCCGTGGCAGTGGCCGTGTGCAGGGCATCTATGGGGCCGAGCTGCTGGCCGGTGTCAATGGCACCACCCGCGACTTCACCTACGGAAACGGCTTCAGCGCCACCTTCCTGGCTCCTGTGTCCACTTCCGACTTCGGCATCGGTACATCAGGTGCCAATGCCGTGCGCAACAGGTTCTCTTCTACTGGCACATCGTTCCTCTTTGGTGCGCGCGCCTTTGCAGGAGTTGAGTACTTTATAGCTCCCAAAATATCGCTGGGTGGCGAGATCGGCTATACGCTGGGCTTCTCTACTACAGGCAAGGGCTACGAAACCACCGAGCAGTGGAACGGCGGCACAGCGTCAGTATCAACTGTCACTACCCCAACCCACAGCAACCGTGTAGGTCTGCGCTCTATGGGCCTTGGCTTCGACAATACCAATGCAGCCATCAACCTGCATTTCTACTTCTAAGCAACAACCCGATTACAGATAAAAAAGACACCCTAAACGGTGTCTTTTTTTTATGCTCTTGGGTGCGTTACTTGCTCAAATTCATCAGCATCTCTTCCGTCATCCTGTCCAGGTCATACTCATGCTTCCAGTGCCAGTGCTCGCGGGCAGTGCTGTCGTCAATGCTCTTGGGCCAGCCGTCTGCTATCTGCTGACGGAAATCCGGAGCATAGTCTATCGTGAACTCAGGTATGTGCTTGCGGATAGATGCCGCTATCTCCTTCGGCGAGAAACTCATGGCCGACAGGTTATAACTCCTCCTCGTCTTTATCTGCTCGGCAGGTGCCTCCATCAGCTCTATGGTGCCGCGTATCGCGTCATCCATATACATCATAGGCAGGTACGTGTCCTCGCTCAGAAAGCTCGTGTACTTCTTGTGCTTCAGCGCCTCGTGATAGATCTCCACCGCATAGTCGGTAGTGCCGCCACCCGGGGCCGACTTCCAACTGATGAGGCCCGGATAGCGCAGACTGCGCACATCAAGCCCCCAGCGCTGGTGGTAGTATTGGCACCACAGCTCACCCGCATACTTGCTGATGCCATATACCGTGCGCGGCTCCACCACCGTTTGCTGCGGTGTGCCGTGGTGCGGTGT
>JACCEA010656017.1_pt1 | contig 10571 bp, 10 predicted proteins | sample 7449851 | NCBI WGS metagenome assembly JACCEA01 (sample SAMN15323453, study PRJNA562643) | freshwater metagenome | isolation source: river surface water | place: USA:Blue River Watershed | collected 2017-08-18 | reverse complement strand
TGGCGGCGCTGTGCGACCTGCCGCAGGCGACGTTCGCTTCCAAGGTCGAGGTTGCCGATGGCAAGGCCACGGTCACCCGCGAGGTGGATGGCGGCCTGGAGACGCTGGCGATCACGCTGCCGGCGGTCATCACCACCGACCTGCGCCTGAACGAGCCGCGTTACGTGACGCTGCCCAACATCATGAAGGCCAAGAAGAAGCCGCTGGACACGGTGACCCCGGCGGACCTGGGCGTGGATGTCACGCCGCGCATCAGGACCCTCAAGGTCAGCGAACCGCCCAAGCGCGGCGCCGGCATCAAGGTGCCCGACGTGGCCACGCTGGTGGACAAACTCAAGAACGAAGCCAAGGTGATCTGAACATGGCCGCACTCGTCATTGCCGAACACGACAACGCCTCCCTCAAGGGCGCGACCCTGAACACCGTCACCGCCGCTGCCGCATGCGGCGGCGAGGTGCATGTGCTGGTGGCCGGCCACAATGCCGGCGCGGCTGCCGCTGCCGCCGCGCAGATCGCCGGCGTGTCCAAGGTGATCCACGCCGACGGCGAAGGCTTCGCCCATGGCCTGGCCGAGAACGTGGCCGCCCAGGTGCTTGCTATTGCTGGCAACTACAGCCACATCCTGTTCCCCGCCACCGCCAGCGGCAAGAACGTCGCCCCGCGCGTGGCCGCCAGGCTGGACGTGGCGCAAATCTCCGACATCACCAAGGTCGACGCCCCCGACACCTTCGAGCGCCCGATCTATGCCGGCAACGCCATCGCCATCGTGCAGAGCCTGGATGCGACCAAGGTCATCACCGTGCGCACCACGGGCTTCGACCCGGCGGCTGCCACGGGTGGCTCGGCTGCCGTCGAGGCGGCTGCGGGCGTGGGGGCTTCGGGCAAGAGCGCCTTCGTGGGCAGCGAGATCGCCAAGAGCGACCGCCCCGAGCTGACCGCCGCCAAGGTGATCGTCTCCGGCGGCCGCGCCCTGGGCAGCGCCGAGAAGTTCAACGAAGTCATGACGCCGCTGGCCGACAAGCTGGGCGCCGCGCTGGGCGCCTCGCGCGCTGCGGTGGACGCCGGCTACGCGCCCAACGACTGGCAGGTCGGCCAGACCGGCAAGATCGTGGCACCGCAGCTGTACATCGCCGCCGGCATCTCCGGCGCGATCCAGCACCTGGCGGGCATGAAGGACTCCAAGGTGATCGTGGCGATCAACAAGGATCCGGAGGCGCCGATCTTCAGCGTGGCCGACTACGGCCTGGAGGCGGACCTCTTCGCCTGCGTGCCCGAGTTGGTCCACGCCCTGTGAGGAGCCATCGATGACGCAAGTTGACCTGAAGCAGTGGATCGGCCGGACGGCCGAAATCGACGACCTGGCCAGTCCCGCGCCCATTCGCATGCTGGCCGCGACCCTGGATCGTGACGTCGAAGACTTCGCCCCGGGCGGTGTGGTGCCGCCGCTGGGCCATTGGATGTACTTCCTGCCCAGTGAGCGCCAGTCCGGGATCGGGGCCGACGGCCACCCCAAGCGGGGCGGGTTCCTGCCCCCGGTGGACCTGCCTCGGCGCATGTGGGCGGGCAGTCAGCTGGCTTTCCATCGCGACCTGCGGGTGGGCAGCACCATCCGCCGCGTCTCGCGCATCGTTGATGTCAACGAGAAGAGCGGCAGCACGGGTGCGCTGGTCTTCGTGAAGGTGGGACACGAGATCCACGACGAAGCCGGCCTGGCGATCAGCGAGTTCCACGACATCGTCTATCGGGAGGCTCCGGCGCCTGGCCAGGCGGCAGCGCCCGCCAAGCCGGCGCCGGTGGACGAACAGTTCTCCCGCACCATTCACCCGGACCCCGTGCTGCTGTTCCGGTACTCCGCGCTGACCTTCAACGGCCACCGCATCCACTACGACCAGCCCTACGTCACGGCGGTGGAAGGCTATCCCGGCCTGATCGTGCACGGCCCCCTGATCGCCACGCTCCTGCTGGACAACCTGCGGCAGGCCCATCCCGGTGCGCGCATCGCGGGGTATGAGTTCCGTGCCATGAGCCCCTTGTTCGACATCGCGCCGTTCACCGTCTGCGGCCGTGTGCAGGGTCAGGAGGCCACGCTGTGGGCGCGTTCGTCCACGGGCGCGCTGGCCATGCAGGCCAAGGCCACGCTGGCGTGAGAGGTGCAACCATGACCCAATTGCCCCTGTCTGGCATCATTGTCGTTTCCCTGGAACATGCAATTGCTGCGCCGTTCTGCACCCGCCAGTTGGCCGACCTGGGCGCGCGGGTCATCAAGGTCGAGCGGCCCGGGGTCGGTGACTTCGCGCGCGCCTATGACGAACGTGTGAAGGGCCTCGCCTCCCACTTCGTGTGGACCAACCGGTCCAAGGAAAGCCTCACCCTCGATGTCAAGCAGCCCGAGGCGGCCCAGGTGCTGCACCAGCTGCTGCAAAAGGCCGACGTGCTCGTGCAGAACCTCGCCCCCGGCGCGGCGGCGCGGCTGGGGCTGTCCTACGAGGCGCTGAGCCCGGTCAATCCCGGGCTGATCGTCTGCGACATCTCCGGCTACGGCGATGACCCGCAGGCGCCCGGTCCCTACCGCGACAAGAAGGCCTACGACCTGTTGATCCAGAGCGAGGCGGGCTTCCTGTCGGTCACGGGGTCGCCCGATGCGCCGGCCAAGGCGGGCTGCTCCATCGCGGACATTGCCGCCGGCATGTATGCCTACAGCAACATCCTGGCGGCTCTACTTGAGCGCCAGCGTACCGGCCGAGGCAAGCGCATCGACCTGTCGATGTTGGAAAGCATGGCGGAGTGGATGTCCTACCCCATGTACTACGCCTACGAGGGTGCGCCGCCGCCCGTGCGTGCCGGTGCCGCCCACGCCACCATCTATCCCTACGGCCCCTTCCCCGCGGGTGACGGCAAGTCGGTGATGCTGGGCCTGCAGAACGAGCGGGAGTGGGGGGCGTTCTGCGACAAGGTGCTGGGGCAGCCTGGGCTGGCCCGGGACAAGCGATTCGCGTCCAACTCCCGCCGTGTGGCCAACCGTGATGCGCTGCGTGACTTGATCGTCGAGGCATTCCAGCCCCTGACGGCGCAGACCGTGATCGAGCGCCTGGAGCAGGCGCAGATCGCCAATGCCCGGATGAACGAGATGTCGGACCTGTGGGAGCACCAGCAACTGAAGGCCCGCGGCCGATGGGTCCAGGTGGACACTGCGGCCGGTCCGGTGCCTGCGATGCTGCCGCCTGGTGTCCAGGATCCGGCGCAGGCGCGGATGGACCCGGTGCCTGCGCTGGGCCAGCACACCGCAGCCATCCTGCGCGAACTGGGTTATGCCGATGGCGACCTGTCGCGGCTGCGAGAGGCCGGGGCCGTCTGAGCGGTGGGAAGATCGCGGCCATGACACTGAATGCCCAAGACTGGCTGTCCGCCGCAGGCCGGACGCACACCCTTCACCTGCCGGGCGCCGCGGGGACCATCGAGGTCCTGGTGGATGCGCCAGGCACGGCGCTGCCGCGCGGTGTCGCGCTGGTGGCACACCCGCAGCCGTTGCTGGGCGGCTCGGCACACCACAAGGTGCCGCACCTGCTGGCCCGTACGCTGCGTGAGATGGGCTGGCTGGCCGCACGCCCCAATTTCCGTGGCGTGGGACAGTCGGGCGGCACGCACGACGAAGGCCGGGGCGAGTGCGATGACCTGCACTCGGTGTCGCGGGCACTGCAAGCGGCCTTTGGCGGGCTCCCGCTGGCGCTCGTGGGTTTTTCCTTCGGTGCCTTTGTCCAGTCCCAGGTGGCGCACCGGTTGGCGCAGGAAGGGCATGCCCCCCAGGCCGTGATGCTGGCGGGCATGCCGGCAGGCGTCGTGGCCGGCGGGCGCGTGTACGACCCGGGCCCAGCCATCCCTCGCACGCTGGTCGTCCACGGTGAGCACGATGAGCGTGTGCCCCTCGCGTCAGTGCTCGACTGGGCGCGCCCCCAAGGGCAACCCGTGGTGGTGGTGCCCGGTGCCGACCACTTCTTCACCGGCCGGCTGCCCGCGCTTCGTGAGCTGATGCAGGTCCACCTGGCCGGGTCGGTGGGGAGCGCCCGGGCGACTTGAGCGACGAGCGGATCGGCCGCCGGACGCGGCCCGTCATGCCCAGGCTTGATCGATTCATCACAAATTTCTATTTTTCTAATTTGAATATCACAAATTAAGATTTCTCATCGCGCATGCGGGACGGAAAAGCGCCTCGTCGAGTGTCGATCAACAGATGAAATTCAGGAGACAAGTCATGAATCAAAGCCCCGTGTCCCGCCGGACCTTCGTTGCCGGCACTGCTGCCGGCCTGCTCGCGCCTTCCCTCGGCTGGGCGCAGGCACAGCCCCAGGCCCAAACCCAGGTATCTCCCGACCTGCCCAAGGGGCCCATCGTCCTGGTGGTTCCTTTCGCCGCAGGCGGCGCGACCGACGTCGTCAGCCGGCTGGTCGCCCGCAAGGTGACCGAGCGCACGGGTCGCATGATCGTCGTGGAGAACGTGGCCGGCGCCGGTGGCGCCGTGGGCGCGCAGCGTGTGGCGCGTGGCGCCAAGGATGGATCCGTCCTCCTGATGGGAACCGTGGCGACCCACGCGATCAACCCGCTGGCCAGCAATCCCGCGCCCTACGATCCCCAGCGCGATTTCACCCCGGTGTCGCTGCTGGCGACGGTGCCCAACGTGCTCGTCGTCGGCCCCAGCGTGAAGGCGCGCAACCTGCAGGAACTGATCGCGCTGCTCAAGTCCCAGCCGGGCAAGTTCAGCTACGGGTCGTCCGGCGTGGGAACGCCGCCCCACCTGTCCGGAGAGCTGTTCAAGTCCATGGCCGGCGTGGACATCACCCACGTTCCCTATCGGGGCGGCGGCCCGGCCATGGCCGACCTGGTGGCCGGCCATATTCCGCTGCTGTTCGATGTGCTGACCGGCGCGGCCAGCCACATCCGCAGCGGCGCCGCCCGCGCCATTGCGGTGACCACGGCCACCCGTTCGCCGTCCTTTCCGGACGTGCCCACGTTCGCCGAGGCCGGCCTGCCGGGATACGAGACCTACACCTGGAACGCCATCTTCGGCCCTGCGGGCATGCCGCCCGCGGTGGTGACGGCCCTGAGCCGGGAGTTTCAGCGCGTCGTGGCCGATCCCGAGGTGCAGGCCAAGCTCAAGGACATCAGCGCCAACCCCGTCGGCTCCCCGCCGGAGGCCCTGGCAGGCCAGGTCAAGGGCGAAATCGCCAAGTGGGGCCCGGTGATCAAGTCGATCGGCGGCCTCAAGTTCGATTGATACCCCGTCGCGTACCTGCATGGCCGTGAACCTCGACACTTTCCTGGAACAGGCATCGGCCGTGGTCGGCGCCAGCCGCGTCCTCACCGATCCGCGCGACACCGATGGCTACCAGCGAGACTGGCGTGACCGGTACCACGGCGCGGCATGTGCCGTGCTCCTTCCGGGGAGCACGGTCGAAGTCGCTGCCCTGGTCCGCGCGTGCAGCCAGCATGGCATTGCCATCGTTCCCCAGGGGGGAAACACCGGGCTGACCGGCGGCGCCATCGCGGACGTCCAGCGCCCCTCGGTGCTCGTCAATCTCTCCCGGATGAACCGGGTCCGGGAAGTGGATTCCGCCAACAACTCCCTGGTGGCCGAGGCCGGCTGCATCCTGGAGCATGTCCGCGCTGCGGCGCAGGAGCATGACCGGCTGTTCCCCATGCTCCTGGGCAGCGTGGGCAGTTGCGAGATCGGCGGCCTGGTGTCGACCAATGCGGGTGGAACCGGCGTCCTGCGTTACGGGAACATGCGCGAGCTGGTGATGGGGCTGGAGGTGGTGCTCCCCGACGGCCAGGTCTGGGACGGCCTGCGCGCATTGCGCAAGGACAATACGGGCTATGACCTGAAGCAACTGTTCGTCGGCGCCGAAGGGACCCTGGGCCTCGTGACGGCCGCCGTACTCAAGCTGTTCCCCAGGCCGACCGCCAGTGCCACCGCCATGGTCTCCCTCGATTCCGTGCAGCACGCCGTCGACCTGCTGAACTTCCTGCAGGCGCGCATCGGCCAGCGCATCGAGGCGTTCGAGATCATGTCGCATCGCCAGGTGGAGATCGTCCTGCAGCATGGTCCGCAACTGGTGCAACCCATGTCGGGCAACAGCCCCTGGTACGTCCTGATCGAAGTGGCGGACAGCGCGGAAGGATGGAGCCCGGGGTCGGCACTGGAGGGGGCGCTGGAGGCCTCCCTGGAGCGCGAGCTGATCACTGATGCCGTCGTGGCGACCGACCTGGGCAAGGCCGAGCGCATCTGGGCGCTTCGCCACAACATCTCCGAATCGAACAAGCGCGCGGGCTTCACGGTGTCCAACGACACCTCGGTGCCGATCTCACGGTTGCCGCAGTTCATCGACCGGGTGAACCGGCGGATCGCGCAGGAGGTGGCGGGTGCCGATGTCTGCCATGCAGGGCACATCGGCGACGGAAACATCCATGTCATCGTGGTGCTGTCCCGGGCGGTCCACACCACGCCGCAAGCCTGCGAGGCCGCCGCGGCGGCAGCCAACCTCATCGTGCACGAGGAAAGCGTGGCGCTGGGCGGCAGCATCAGCGCCGAGCACGGCATCGGCCGCATGCACGTGGGCCGCCTGGAGCGTTTCAAGCCCGCGCTGGACCTGTCGCTGATGCGCGCCATCAAGCAGGCGCTGGATCCCCAGGGCCTGATGAATCCGGGGAAGATCCTGCGCGAGCAGCCGGTCGCCTGAGCCAGCCGGCCTCAGGGACTGGCGTCAGTGACCGGCATCCGCTGCCAGCCACCGGGCGGCTGGCCAGGCTCCCCGGCTGACCGCCAGGTGGATGCACTCCTCGAGCAGGGGAGCAACGCACCGCACGGGGGCGGGGATGTGGCGGTTCGCCGGCATGGCGAGGACGACCTTGCGCTGGATCGCGGGATCGGCCAGGGGCGCCGCCGAGAGGACGCCTCGTTCGACATCATCCACCACGGCGATCGACGGCAGTACCGTGACCCCCAGCCCTGCGAGGACGAGGGACTTCTGGACGTTCATCGCGTTGGTCTCGGCGACGACATGAAGCGTCTCGCCGCTGAGGGCGGCAGCCTGCTCCACCAGCGTTCTCAAGCCATGGGGCGCCGTGGCCAGGACGACCGGCTGCCTGGCAAGCCAGGAAAACGGAACGGGCTTCCTGGCTCGCAGCTTGTAGGAAGGCAGACCCACCACCCAGAGGCTTTCCTCCAGCAGCGGCTTGACCTGGCGCGTGGGCGTGGGCTTGGGGTCGTAGAGGAGGGCGATGTCGACCTCGCCAGACTCCAGCCACTGCTGCAGGTAGCCGTCATACCCCACTGAAATGCGGACGCGGATGCCTGGGAAATGGGCGGCCACGGATTGCAGGAGTGCCGCGGAAAGAAGGTCGGACGTGCTCGGGAGCAGGCCCACCGTGACGATGCCGCCGACCGGCCCCTGGCTGGGCTTGACCTCCGCGCGGGCGCGGTCCACCTCCGTCATGATGCGCCGCGCATATTCGATCATGGACTTGCCGGCGTCCGTCAGCTCCATCCCGTGGCGCCCACGTTCGAACAACAGCGTGCCCAGGTCTTCCTCCAGCAAGCGCAATTGGCGTGATACAGCCGGCTGGACGATGTTCAGGAGGCTGGCTGCCTTGGTGACGTTGCCGGTCTCGGCGACCGTGATGAGCGCGCGCAGTTGTTTGAGATCCATGGATGCCTCGGCGTGATGGGAGGAATCAACAAATTGTATTGGTTATTCAATTCAATAGCTTTTTAGAATTTGTCGGTCCAAACAAGGAGTTCCCGCATGAACAAGACCCCCTTTGCCCTCGCCGCCTGCGCGCTCCTGGTGGCCTCCGTGGCCCAGGCGCAGCCTCGTGACACCCTGCAGAAGATCAAGGAAACGGGCGTCATCGAGATCGGTTCCCGTGACGCCTCGGTCCCGTTCTCCTACATGAACGGCGGCAGCGAACCGATCGGCTTCACGGCCGACCTGTGCAAGCGCGTCGTCGATGCGGTGAAGGCCAGGCTTGCCATGCCCCAGCTGACGGTTCGCTACACCGTCGTGACGCCGACCAACCGTATTCCGCTGCTGCAAAACGGCACCATCGACCTGGAGTGCGGAACGACCACCAATACCAAGGCTCGCCAGGAACAGGTGGCTTTCGCGCCGAGCCACTTCGTGGCGGGTGTCGGCGCGGCGGTGAAGAAGTCCGGCAAGATCGAATCGTTTGCCGACCTCGATGGAAAGACCGTGGCCACCACCGCGGGAAGCACGTCGATCCAGCTGCTGCGGGCTTACCGTCGCAACGAGAAGGCCGACATCAAGGAGGTCAGCGGCAAGGACACCTCCGATGCGTTCCTGATGTTCAGCAGCGATCGGGCCCAGGCCCTGATCCTCGACGACGTCCAGCTGGCAGGCCTGATCGCGACGTCCCAGGCGCCTGGCGACTACAAGATCCTGGGTGAGCGCCTGCGGGACGAGCCCTATGGCATCGCTTATCGCAAGGACGATCCGAAGTTCAAGGAGCTGGTGGACCAGACGCTGGTGACCATCTACAAGTCGGGCGCGATCAACGAGATCTATGCCAAGTGGTTCACCCGGCCGATCCCGCCCAAGGGCGTGAACCTCAATTTCCCGATGACGGATGCGATCCGGGAAATCTACAAGAACCCCAACGCCAACGGCGTCTGAGTGCGGTCTTCCTGCTACCGGGCGCCCTGATGGAGTCTTCGTTTCTCTTTGTACCCGGCGATCGGCCTGAGCGCTTCGCCAAGGCCCTGGCCAGCGGGGCCCATGCGGTGATCGTCGACCTGGAGGATGCCGTCGCTCCCCAGGACAAGGATGCGGCCCGCCAGGCCGTGGCGCAGTGGTTGCAGCCAGGGCACCCGGTCTGGCTTCGCATCAACAGCGCGGAAACGCCCTGGTTCGAGGCGGATTGCGGCATCCTGGACCGTCCCGGCATCGCGGGGGTGATCCTTCCCAAGGCCGAGCGTGCCGAGGACCTCGCGCGGGTCCACCGGTGCGCGGGTGGGGCGCCGGTCCATGCCTTGATCGAGACGGCGGCGGGCTTCAGCGAGGTGACGCAACTGGCGAAGGTCCCCGGTGTCCAGCGCCTCGTGTTCGGTTCGATCGACTTCCAGGTCGACCTGGGCATCGACGGGGAGGGGGAGGAGCTCCTCATGTTCCGGTCGCAGCTGGTGCTGGCTTCCCGCCTGGCGGGCTTGTTGCCGCCTGTGGACGGGGTCAGCCTGGCGATTGACGATGCCCAGGCGCTGGAGGCGCAGACCCAACGCAGCCGGCGCATGGGGTTTGGGGCCAAGCTGTGCATCCATCCTCGGCAGGTCGAGGTGGTCAATCGCGCCTTCCAGCCTTCGCCGCAGGAGGTCGACTGGGCCCATCGCGTCCAGGCGGCCTGTGCGGCGTCCAAGGGGGCAGCGGTGGCCGTGGACGGGAAGATGGTGGATCGCCCCATCCTGTTGAAGGCGCAGGCGATCCTGGCGCGCGCTTGATCCATCGAGCTTGCGGAATTCCATCGGCGCTGCCTCGTGGAATCCCGGCTCATAGGGCTTCAAGCTTCAACTTGAATCGTCGTCCAACCAGACAATGTGGCCATGACCGGCCTCGTTGAGGCTGGCCACAAGCCCCGCAGCCACGTCCTGCGGTAGCGGGAATGTCATTTCCACGTTCGCTGAGTGCTGCACGTCACCGAGCCTGGCGCCCGCCAGTTCCAGCTCCCGGCGCACCAGTCCTTCCAGGGCATACGGGAAGGTGCAGCGCAAGGCCGCCTGCTTGACGATGGCAAGCTTCTGCGCCCCCGCACGGTTTCCCCATGGGCTGAACGAACCCGATGAAGAGGCTCTTCTTCATCAGCAGTTCCCTGGCGGCGGGCCGGGCGAGGCTCAGGGGCATGGGACCTGCCACGCTCGCGGCGATCGGGCCTTGCGATGGGTGCAAGCGCCCCCAGATTCCCAGCAACCCCACCCATTCCGGACAAGGAGGTGATCCATGAGCCGTCCCATCGACGATCTGATGCACGAGCACGAAGCCATCCGGTTCGCGCTGCAGATCCTGGAGAATTTCGAACGTCGAATCGCCTCAGGCCAAGCGGTGGAGACCGACGACTTGGCCGCCTTCCTGGGGTTCCTGAAGGAGTTTGCGGACAAGTGCCATCACGGCAAGGAAGAAGGCATCCTCTTTCCCGCCCTGGTGGCGGCCGGTGTCCCGCAACAGGGCGGGCCGGTGGATGTCATGCTGGATGAACACGTCCAGGGACGACGCTGGATCGCCCAGATGGAAGCGAGCCTTTCACCCCGGCTGGATCTGGACGGTTTCGCCAAGGCGGCCCGCGGCTATCGCGAAATGCTGCTGGCCCATATCCAGAAGGAAAACGAGGTGCTCTTTCCGATGGCGGAGCGGGTCCTGCCGCCCGAGGAACTGGAGCTCATCTTCGCGCGGTTCGAGGCGCATGAGGCGCAAGTCATCGGGGCTGGGCGGCATGACCAACTGCACGCCTTGCTGAAGGGACTTCGGGCGAAGTACATGCCGGCGGCATGACTGTGGAAGGCCTGCTGGAGGCTG
>JACCEA010864784.1_pt1 | contig 10573 bp, 9 predicted proteins | sample 7449851 | NCBI WGS metagenome assembly JACCEA01 (sample SAMN15323453, study PRJNA562643) | freshwater metagenome | isolation source: river surface water | place: USA:Blue River Watershed | collected 2017-08-18 | reverse complement strand
TAACTAGGGAGTATCACGTTTTTAACGCTCCCTGTTGGAGACAAGACGAGTTATGCTGTCATTTTTCCATCTCCATCGAAGTCGGCATTGTACGGTTTAGTCTGTCAACTTAACATTTTGTTAAGTTTCAATGCCATACCTTATGTTTCCATAAGGAATAGACTATATCTTATCCCACATCAGGTTGGCTAGACCATCATTTGTGAGCCACCAGCGTTTAGTCGTTGAACCTTCTCCATAGTCTTGCCTTTAATCAAGTGTATTCAAAACAACTTAACTAATAACGACGTTAGGAGCTTGGCTGCGGATTACCCACATATACGCCACATTATTACCATACCCGAGTTCTAATCTCGGCCGCCTGAAAGTTTCCAATCAGGTTTGGTAGTGGTTCTGCTATTTATTAGATAGCATCGTCTTTGGAGGGACTTTCCGAACAATTTGGAGGTGTTGCTGCAGAAACACTTTGTTCTCTGCAACTAGGAGGTGGCACGTTTTTAACGCCTCCTGTTGGCGACACCAAATTTATCGCACACATTCATTCTAAAAGTATCCCCTTTTTGCATAATTTTGGCAATATGGCACATCATACTCATGCGATGCAAACTGGGTTGTCTATTGAATAACACAGCGTCGCCATCCATCATATGTCGATGAACAATGTCGCCGTTTTCCAAAACAATAGACATCCGGTCTCTATATCGCAGCGAAATATTGTCGCCATTTTTCTTTTCCAAAATTTTTGCACCGGGGTAGACATCTGGTCCGTTTTGAACCAGTTTTGTCAAGAAATCACGATTGCGGTCATTTACCACAATCGGTTTCGTTAAATTCATAGCAACTTTTTTAGGCACACCCAATTGTCTAGCAGATAAATTTGGGTCACCAGTAATGACCGACCGCGCACTAAAATCTACGCGTTTTCCCATTAAATTACCACGAATACGACCATTTTTAGAATTTAGTCTGTCAGTAATGCATTGCAATGGGCGACCAGAACGCTGCGCCATAGGCACAGCACCTTTTACCTTATTGTTTGCAATCATTGCTACAAAATACTGTAATACCTTTGTTAAATTATCAATTACATGGGGTGCGGAGTTTTTTTGTATACGTTCTTCTAAATCTTTATTGGTTTTAATAATATGACCATAAATATGTGTTAAATCGTCTTCACTGCGTTGATTTGCGTCTTGCGTAACTGAGGGTCGCACAGATGGCGGCGCAACAGGCAACACTTGGCAAACCATCCAATCCGGACGTGACCAAACAGGACTAAATCCCATAAAATTCACATCTTCGTCGGATATGCGCTTAAATATTTTTAACACAATTTCTGGGGTAAACCGCATACTGTAATTGTTTTTTCCTTCTGGTGCGGTCGCTGCAACCGCATCTTCGTTATCAGCAGATAGTGCTTCCCAAAACGCAATAATCGTGGCCATTTCTTCTAATTTAATTTTATCAGGTTGTTTGCATCCGCATCCGTTTTCAGTGGCCTCGCCACATCTTTTAATGCCTGCGCATCTTTTACTTACGTAATCCCATCGCGCTGAAGCTGGCATATTTGTTACATGTCTATGTTCGTCCTTGCTAATAAGCAATTTGCTGCATTTAAAACAAACACATTTTAAAATACCCATAATATCTTTAATATGTTGAATAAAGAACACAGGACGGGCAAGTTCAATATAACCAAAATAGCCAGGTGTATTAATATAAGTAAGCCCATCCGTAGGGCAAACTGAGCCATGTCCAAGGACACCCATGCGCGGGTCAAATAACCCGCCGGGCACTTCTTTATTGTTAATATAGGTGTCCTTGGATACAATTTCAACAACGCCCTTTCTAATCTCCTCTGGACTCATCATACCGAATTGGATGCCGATAATCCTAGAAGGATTTTTAAAACTAACATTGGATAAACTGGACATGTTAAAAGTTGCTATAAATATTGTAAAGGTGTTTTTATATGGATTTAAAAACATGTTTTTAAAACCCGACTGCAATCAATTTTTTGGGGTGAACATACTAAAACCATTTACAGAGTGATTTATACCAGTGTATACACAATGCCAATTAAGCTTCGCCCTCGCAAAAACAAACCTGATACGGACAGCGATAGTAGTTCAGATTCCGACAGTGGTAGTTCTGCCGGCGACTTTAATGAACTATTAACAGAGCTATTTCCATCTAAATATATAAAACATAAAGGCAAGGGTAAAAAACGTAAGCAAGTTGTTGAATCGTCTGATGAAGATGAAGACGATGATGACTATGAAACAGTAGATGAAGACGACGAAGACGATGACGATGATGATGAGGACGAGGACGAGGACGAGGACGAGGACGAGGACGAAGACGAAGATGACAATGAGGATGACGATAACGATGATGAAACACCCACTAAACGTAAACAAAAAAACCCATTAAAAATTACGTTAACTATTGGTGGAAAACAATCATCCGCGTTGCATGAAAATGATAATGCCGACGACGACTATTCAACAGAAGATGAAAAAACTTTTATGCGTGAAGCATACGAGCCAATGCCAAAAACCACTTCACAACAATCATTAAATACCTTAGCCACAACTTCTCCGTCATCTGCAAAACAAAAACAAAAAACAAAGACAAAACCAAAAGACGACTTTTTAACAGTAGATATTGAAGAAAAATATAAAGAAATTAAAGATTTAAAAAAAGTTCTTTATGACAAATATAAAAGTAATCCTAAAAACAAAATTATTAAACAAGCAATTGAACAATGTGACCAAAAAATCCAAAAACTTATTAAACATGCACGTAATAAAAACGCACGCACATTTGAAGAATTGCTTTATAAATCAGACATGCAAGAAAATACTGATGAACTAGGATATTTTAAACGTAAAATGTCAAATAAAGAACAGCTCTCTATTATGAACGATTTGCGCGAACTAAACAATAAAATTTATGTGGATAAACCATACAGACTTGCCTTGTTGCAATCGTCATTGCCTGCAAATTTAAAAGCAATTGCGTTTCAGCGACTTAATCAATTGGCCGCCATGGAACCTGGCGACAATGAATATTACAAACTAAAAAATTGGGTAGATGGCTTTATGCGCATACCATTTAATAAATATAAAAACATATCTATTAATATTAACGACGGCATTGATAAATGCAGTGAATTTGTAGAAAATGCAAAAAAACAACTAGACAATTGTGTTTATGGGTTAAACGATGCAAAAATGCAAATTATGCAAATGATTGGACAATGGATTTCAAATCCGTCATCACTAGGAACAGCAATTGCAGTAAAGGGTCCCCCAGGAACAGGTAAAACGTCACTTATAAAAGATGGTATTAGTAAAATATTGGGTCGCGAATTCGCCTTTATTGCGCTTGGTGGATGCGGCGATAGCAGCTACTTAGAAGGACATAGCTACACTTATGAAGGCAGCACATATGGAAAAATAGTTCAAATTTTGATGGACAGCAAATGTATGAACCCTGTTATTTATTTTGATGAGTTGGACAAGGTATCAGACACCGCGCGCGGGCAGGAAATTATTAGTTTGTTAACACACTTAACAGACACTACGCAAAATAGTCAGTTTCGGGATAAATATTATTCAGACGTGGATTTTGATTTAAGCAAATGTTTGTTTATTTTTAGCTACAATGATGAAAATTTGGTAAATCCAATTTTAAAAGACCGTATGTATAGAATTCAAACAAAGGGGTATGACCTTAAAGAAAAACAGATAATTGCACGAAATTATTTGTTGCCAAAAATTAGAGAACAGGTTGGGTTTGAAGAGGGACAAATTATTATTCCAGATGATGTGCTTTCCCATATTATTAGCAATCAAGCAAAAGGCGAATCCGGCGTTAGAAATTTAAAACGGTGTTTAGAAATTGTTCATACAAAGTTAAATCTTTATCGGCTGGTAAAATCAGACACAGCGTTATTTGAAAAAGAAATGGGGCTTAAGGTTAGTTTTCCATACACGCTTACTAAAAAAGACGTAGATACATTGGTAAAATCCGAGGAAACTATTAGTCAAAGCGTATTATGTTCTATGTATGTGTAAACCAAAAAAATTGATTTGTTTTTTATTTTTTTAACACATAAAAACCAAAATTATTATGTTTAAGTAAAATGACAATTGAAAACACGTTTGTAAATGCATGTAAAACCGGTAATTTAAAAAAAGCTAAACTTTTATATAAAAATAATAATAATAATATTAAACCACGAAGTTTAGAATTAGCAATAGGACATGCTAATAATAATAACCATTTTAAGGTTGCGCAATGGTTGGTAAATGTAGCAAACACAAATTCTTGTTCATTCACATGTTATTATGGCGCATGTCATTATGGCAATTTAGAATTTTTAAAATGGCACATGTCAATGCATAATTATAAAGTTTGTCAAGGTCAGTTTGAGCGTATGTTTGAAATTTCATGTTTTTATGGGAATTTGCATATTGCGCAATGGATTTATCAAGTTAATCCATCAATTAATGTGTTTTCAAACAATGGATATGCATATAATTATGCTTGTAGAAATGGGCATTTGGAAGTGGCGCAATGGTTAAAAAACACTTTTGGGTTTAATATGTTGTTTTATCATTGCACAACCACGTTTACGTCCGTATGTGAAAATGGTCATTTAAAGGTTGCGCAATGGCTTCTTACTGTGCAAAACAATATTCAAGATGAATTTGTAATAAAAATGGCATTTGGTTATGCATGTGAACATGGTCATTTAGATGTTGCGCAATGGTTATTAACAATATGGAATAATTTAAAACATAAAACCATGCTTAGTGTTGATGCCTATACAATTGCAAGAATGTGTAAAAAAGGGTATTTTAACTTAGTAAAATGGTTGGATACATTATCCATTATTAACAATTTCGATAGCAAACTTTGTATATATTATACAAGTGCACTATGCGGCGGCAACATAAATATTGCAAAATGGCTAGTTAATAAAAGTTCAACCACGTTAAGCCAAGACAATATTCAACATGCATTTATGTCAACACTGGAAAGCGGTTCATTACATGCCGCTCAATGGATTTTGCATAAACACCCAAATATAGACATACGCATAAACAATGATATGCTTACAACGTTTTGTGAAATGCGTAAATATAAAAAATTAAAATGGATACTACAAATTTATAAAAAACGCAATATGGCTATTAACATTAGACATATTCAAACTGGTCTTAAAACCGCGGTTTTAATGAGAAACTTAAATATATTACAACTTGTTTTGTCTGAAATTCCGAATTTTAATGTTTGTTATGAAAACAATGTATTGTTTAAAACATGCCAAACAATACATATATTTAGATTTTTACAAAAAATGTTTCCATTTAAATACGGTAATAATATAAAAAAAAGAACTATAAACAAACCCAACGTTGCAAATAAATTGTGTTTGTTATACATGTTAAGTAAAAAAAAATACACTAATAACATAACACCCAATTTAGTGTTTGCGTTTGTATAAAATATTTAAAAACGCAAACCATAATACTTAAAAATGAAATTAAATAAACAATTATTAAATGCTTGCAAAAACGGTAATTTTACATTGGTAACCCAGATTTTTTTACAAAACCGCGTTAAAATAAACACCTTAAACTTAACAAATGCTTTTACAACAGCTTGTAAATATGGACATTTAAAAATTGCAAAATGGTTTGTGCAACAAAAATTTTTATATAATTTTTTTAAATATACTACCGCATTTACACCCTTGAAGATTTAAATCCGCACCTTTAAAGTATTTCAGAAAAACAACTTAAAGAGACAACATATATTAATATGTCCTTGGGTGTATTCTCATTTGGACATTTCAGGGATTTACCAGTATCATTCTGGATGAAGAAATCGGTTTAATCAACCCATACATTTAGTATGCCTACCCAAAATTTACACGGAATTGATTATGTCCAACCTTTAAGGTACTATTTTAAATCTTCAAGGGTGTAAAATGGCTTGTTACAATGGTCAGCTTAAAGTTGCAAAGTGGCTGTTATATAAAAACCCATCTATTAACATTTCTGAAGATGAAAACTGGGCTTTTACACAAAGTTGTGTTTGTGGACATTTGCAAATTGCAAAATGGTTGTATTCTATTAACCCAAATATTAATATTTCAAGTAATAATGAATATGTTTTTAGAAACAGTTGTTATAATGGACATATTAAAGTTGCAAAATGGTTGTTAAAAATAAAACCAAATATTAATATTTATGCAGACCATGGTTATGCATTTAGATTGTCGTGTGAAAGAGAGTATTTTAATATATCAACGTGGATATGGTCTTTATGTAAAAACCCCAAAAAGGAATTGTTTAAATATTGCAATATGTGTTTTATAGATGCCTGTAAATATGGAAAACTAAATATTTTATATTGGATTTTATCATTGTTTAACAATAATGTAAATTTGTTTAATATAGAAAATGGGTTTATAAACGCATGTGCGCATAACAACTTATCTATAGCAACATGGTTACAAAGTTTAAAACCATTTATGTATAGTTTTAATGTTAAAAATAATATAATTATAAATCAACAACGCAACTGTGCGTTAACTGACACTATATTATTTATTATTTACAGCATAAAATATAAAGGCTATATAAATAAAATAACAGCAACATTATTAACAACAATTTGTAAAACGTGTTTAAATATACACAATGTTAATTGTTTTGTAAAAAAAAGCCTAGTTTTGCAACCAAACATACATGTTGCAGTTGCAGTTGCTATTTAAGTAAAACCCTTTAATGTTTACACAAAGTAAAGGCTTCAAAAAAAAAGGTTCCAAAGGAAACGTAGTTTCCTTTAAAATTGAACCGTTTTTTATGCGGGCACATAAATAACAAAACAAAACAGAACAAAACAAATAAAATGCAAATATTTGAAACAGTAGATACAAATGAAATTACATTGGTTTATGACAGGGAACATCCATCCTCTCATAAACGTTGGTTTATGAAAACCTTTGACAATAAAGTTTGGGAAGAAGATGCATATAATGGCGATGCCTTTTTTGGAAATAAAAATTATTTTGCTTTATTGGCTGAAACAAATATGTCGCCATCGCGACTAAAACAGTGTAAATATTTGGCAACGGAACTTGGACACAAAATATATAACGGCCAAGTAAAATTAATAAAAATGCAAAATGGGAAACCGGTTGATATAGAAATAAAATGGCCTGAAATATGTGCAGATGATGAACGGCCATGGAAAAACCGAAAACCGGTTTTTAAAACAGTGGCTTCATTATATTATCCAAAAATGAAAGAAGAATGTGAATGTGATTATTGTTGCAGTAAGCTTGCTCCGTAATAAAAATAATTGCAACAACCTGTTTAACAAAGTTGTTACAATAAAGAAATGTGTGATTTTTAAAGGTTCTTTATTTATAAAAAGATTTGCATTAGTAATTATATGTTTTTATCTATGTTTTTTTTATAATGGACACTAAAAAAGAACGTTGTCCAAAAGGCACAAAACGTTATGCGCCGGTTGGAAAGGATTGTTATACACAGGCTTATATAGATAGTTGGCAACAAGCTCGTAAAACAAAGAAAAACGCGCATTCTTTAGTTGAAAAACCTTTATCCCCACCTAAGGAAAAACCTTTGTCCCCACCTTTGCCAAAACCTTTATCCCCACCTTTGCCAAAACCTTTATCCCCACCTTTGCCAAAACCTTTGACGCCGCCCGTGGAAAAACCTTTATCCCCACTTGTGGAAAAATCATTGTCTAAAACACCTATAAAAAAACATAAAGACAACAAAACAAAGAAGATAAATATGTCAGCAAAACCAGCAGTAACAAAACACATAAAGGCTTATTTAACAGAAGGCGTAACATATTTGGACACGCTTAGTGAAAACATTTTAAGTCAAATGTTGCTAAAGGCAAATGAAGCATATCACACTAAAGGCACACCATTAATGAGTGATATTCAGTATGATTTATTAAAAACACATATTGAAACTAATTATCCAGATAATACAGCGGTTATGCAGGTTGGTGCGCCTGTAAAAAAAAACAAGGTAACCCTTCCATATAATATGCCATCCATGGATAAAATTAAACCAGACAAGGGTTCTTTATCGGCATGGATGCAAAAATATCAAGGACCCTATGTTATTTCTTGTAAATTGGACGGCGTAAGCGGGCTATATGATACAACAGGGGTTAACCCGAAGTTATATACGCGTGGCGATGGAATTGTAGGTGGTGACATTTCTCATTTAATTAAACCACTTAAATTACCAAACCACAAAGGCGCGGTTGTGCGTGGTGAATTTATAATAACAAAAACTGTATTTGCAGAAAAATATGCGGACAAATTTGCAAACGCACGAAATTTAGTAGCTGGATTTGTAAATTCAAAAACACTAGACAAAACAGTATACGATGTGCAATTTGTATGTTACGAGGTAATTGTTCCGCAAATGACACCTAGTGAGCAAATGATATATTTGGAAACACTAGGCCACAATGTTGTTCAAAACACGCTAGTTTCGTCGTTATCGCAAGACTTTTTAATGTCTACATTAACAGCATGGCGGCAAACATCAAAATATGAAATGGATGGAATAATTGTATGTGACGACCATGTGCATCCACGCCCAGCGCCAAGTAAAAATCCGGAATACGGATTTGCATTTAAAATGGCATTAGACGACCAAACCGCAACTACTGAAGTGCAAGACGTATTATGGATGGCAAGCCAAGACGGATATTTAAAACCGCGCATAAAAGTAAAACCAGTAAGTATTGGGGGCGTAACAATAGAGTATGCCACAGGATTTAATGCAAAATTTATAGAGGAAAATGTAGTGGGTGAAGGTGCGGTTGTGCAACTAATACGTTCAGGTGACGTAATACCTTATATACAAGCGGTTTTAAAACCAGCACCACATGGTGCAAAAATGCCCACCACAGAATATGTGTGGAATGAAACACATGTAGACATATTAGTAGCCGACATAGAAAATAATGCAGACGTTAAAGAAAAAAACATTGCTGGTTTTTTTAAAGACTTGGAAGTAGAAGGATTGTCAACAGGAAACGTAAAAAGAATTATAGCAGCTGGATATAATAGTGTGCCAAAGATTTTGCATATGACAATAGAGGATTTTCAAAAAGTGGATGGTTTTAAAGAAAAAATGGCAGAAAAGTTGCATAGCTCTATTGCGACTAAAATGAAAACGGCAACACTTGTGCAAATAATGGCTGCATCCAATAAATTTGGCCGAGGTATTGGACGCCGTGTTATACAGCCGCTTATAGATGCGCATCCAGATTTTTTGGTTTCAAACAGCGGGCGTGAAGTTAAAATCGCACAACTTAACCAAGCAGGTATACATAAAGGCGCTCAGGCATTTTACGAGGCAATAGAGCCATTTAAGGCGTTTTTAACAGAATGTGGACTACAATACAAACTTACTGCAGTTATTGTTGAACCCATCAGCAAAGTGCAAGTTATTGACCACATTTTAAATGGCAAATCAGTGGTTATGACCAAAGTTCGTGACCAAACTATTATAGAGTTTTTACCAACGGTGGGAGCCGTGTTAGAGGATGGTATAAAAACAAATACGGCAGTATTAATTGTGAAAGACAAGGGCGATGTTACAAATAAAACCAAAGACGCAGAAAAACGCGGTATACCCATAATGACTGCGGATGAGTTTACAGCCCAATATATGCAAACTAATTACAATAAAGAAGTTGCATTAAACACCTCTGCGCAGGCAAATCTGTTGTATAAGAGATAAACGCATTGCTAATTTTTTATCAACAGTTGGCGCAGTATTAGACGATGGTATAAAAGAAAATACAGTAGTTTTGGTTGTTAAAGATAAAACAAAAGAAACAACAAAAACCAAGGAAGCGACCAAACGCGGTATACCCATAATGACTGTGGACGAATTTACAAGAACATTTATACCTTAACATAAAGACCGCAATCAAAAACACGCAAATCGCCAAAGTTAGCAGGCGGTTTATACAATCCGTGTTTAACAAAAAGTCCTTGATGCGTAAATATTAGCGCAGGTTTATACATTGTATAATAAAGAGTTATACAATGTTTATATGCATTCGCATCCAAAATACATAATGCGATTGGTGGTTGTTTCTATTATTACGTTACCTTTTTTCCCCCATGAATGAAACCGCCATAACCCATCCGACGATAAAGCGTATCCTACGCATATAACGTCAATAAAACCTTGTTTTAAAAGGATTTCGCAATTATCATGACAACCGCTGGTTTCCATTGGGTTACAAATAACGGTGTTATTAAATACGCGGCCTTTTTCACAGAGATTATTCAAATCCATGTGTTCAAATGGCATTCCAACAATATGCGTGTTTGGCACCAAGGATTGTAATACAACATTAACTTTGTAATGTATGCCTTTGAACCACGGACGACTGGTAATCCATTTAACTTGGTTTTTATCTGGATATGAGGTTATCATTTGGTTATACTAATATAATAAAGACCTGTAAATGTGTTTTA
>JACCEA012484511.1_pt1 | contig 10574 bp, 8 predicted proteins | sample 7449851 | NCBI WGS metagenome assembly JACCEA01 (sample SAMN15323453, study PRJNA562643) | freshwater metagenome | isolation source: river surface water | place: USA:Blue River Watershed | collected 2017-08-18 | reverse complement strand
CACGCCGCAAGAGCACATCAATTTGCCACCGGACATGGATCAGCGTGGCCGCGCCATGTTGCCCAAGAGCAAGCGCGGTCCCAACATCTGGGACTTGGTGAACATATGAAGGCAGGTAAGAACGTCGTCGCAAATCAAGTAGCCAGTTATCGCACTTGATCTGCCCGATACTTTTATTTTTCGACTGCTGACGGTTCGATGTATCGGCGCATGGATCGCATCTTCAAATCTTTGTGGATTTGCTGATCAATTTCACGGTTGGATTTCTGATTGACCGCTGCCCACCACTGTCTGGCATCCGCCTCTAGCTCGTAACTCCAAGGGCGAGGCTCACCCAAGCCACCGCTTACTTTGCCTTCTATATCCATGTCGCTCGGAATCGCGACACACTGCCTGTCTTTTGTTGACTGAATGAATTCATCTGGGGTTGTGGACAGATACACATCCCGATTGCACACTCCACACTGCCTGACTCTTGCGTCGTCAGTTTCAGCCAGCGACTCCCACTTCAGGGGACATTTTTTCTCGAATAAGTCATCGGTCTTCAGGGCGCAGCGCCAAATGGTGGATTGCACATCTACCTCAACTTTCGGACTGTAATAAAAAACTCTGTGGCTTCAAGCATTCATTGTTCGATTCTGCGCTGTCGCCCTGGAAGAGCGTTTTCTTGGCAAGACCAATCCGGACCGATGCACCATTTGGTCAACACGGCAGACACTATGTGGCCATGAATGAGCGTTACCGCAGTAACGTTACCGAGTGTCGATCGCACCTCTGCAAGGGTAAGCTGCATCGTGTCACAAAAGACCGGGGGGGGGGGCTAAGCTGAAAATTTTTACTGCCCACCTCTATAAACCTCTCTTGCTATCAGCAGTGTGGCGATCATCCAAGCTAGCAACCCGAAAAAAAGTCCCGAAACAAAGATATCCCATTTGCTTAACGGCAGCTCTGCAACTACAAATAAACTCGCCACCATTGCCAAAACGGCAAAAACCGCACTGCCAGCAAGCAAAAGAAAGCGCAAAATTTTCATTCGAATTCTGTTTCTACACTCATGCTGACGCAATGCATATAAGTAGCATCCAGCTGTGATTAGATAACTCGCTGCCAAGAGCACTATTGACTTGATTTCGTTTAGCTCAAAGTCAATCCGCCCCCAACGATTATGGACGTACGATTGCCAGATTGCTTCTTCATAGGCAAACCAGCTCAACAGTACGAGCCCACTCCAAAACAATACCGCTGACCGACTAAGGCTTAGCATGAGATTCAATGACTGTTACTGCACAGTTGATCGAATTGCCTACCAGCATGTAAGCCAACAGGATAAAGATTAATCTTTTTGCCATTACTTATCCGAGAATCAACGATGACGGCAAGTTGAGTCCCAAAACTCAACATCCATCGATCTCAAGCAACAGGACATCTTTAGTAACTTGTGCAGTTAACAAACATCCCACTTCCTGTGCATTGAGTTCTTGTTGGTGTGCGTTGCTGTGGTTGCCCCGCTTTTTGCAGATTGTTTAGGGAGTTCTCGTATTGGGCATCAGCTTCGCGACGTGCCCTAGCCATACCCATATATTCTTGGCAATTTTCTCCACGTCTCGCCAATTCTTGTGCTCGCGCATTCTGATAGATGTTGGCGGATGGATATGTAAGATAGTCCATGCAAAGTTTTGAAGAAGGGGCGGAGCTATAGTCTTTGTTTACAGCGCAACCATTCAGGATAAAAATTGAGCCAACAATGATTAGTGATTTCTTCACAATTTTCCCCAATAAATCATCAGTCATAATTTGGAAAAACTTCTTTGAGACGGTCAACGGTTTGACGCCAATTGGGTGTAGTTGGTTTGCAGATTGAGTTTTGATTCCCAAACATACCTATTTCTTGTACAGCTCGATCTATTGGAACTGTCTGTAGCCATTTGACCGGTACGAAGTACTCACAGTTCTGCGTATCGTCAGCCAATTGACCGTGATAGCTAGCTCGCCTTGCGACTTCAAGCACTGGCTTTAAACCATCAGGGGTGTTCACACAAAAGGATTTGGCAGGCTCAGATCGCCCCTGTACTCTGCCCACACCGACAAAGCCAGTTTTCGGAATCTTTGCCCAAACACGATCTCCTGGCGCAAGAAGTCCCAACGTTCTGCTGTACCAGGGTGCGCCACCTGCACAGATGAACCCGTATTCAACAGCATCCTCCCATGATCGCTCACTACCGTGCCCGAACGAATGATAGAACTCTCCATTCCATGGCTCAGCATGACGATCAGGTCTAGGTATTGCATTGATTTGCGTTTCTACTGGATCAATCAACCATGACCGGCTTATGTACTGTCCGTGCTCACTAGCAAAAACTTGAAAGCACAACACGTTAATTGGTATATCGCGATTATTCAGATAGCCAATTATTCGCTCCGTACCTGCATCCAACGAAGATGCGACAATGATGATTTGATGGCTCGCATTGAGATTTTCCTCATCAAGCGCGACGCCGAACCTTGTTTCAAAATCAGTTGGCAAATTTCTCCCTGAAGAATATCTGGCGTAGATCGCCGATATGTCTTGAGGTTGCAATCTTTCTACCCACGTTGCATAGTCCAAAGATTGAGCTACAACATCACGTGGCGTCTTGTCTCGCTTCAACTCAATCAACACCAACGAGCTGTCGGGTGCGATTGCCAACAGATCAATGATGCCACCATGCCCAGTGCTTTCTTGTCGTCCAATCAACATCCATTCGTCTGACAGCATTCGCGGTGCTGCAACGATCATGTCTTCAAGCAATTTCTCGCTTGCCAGCACTGACTGTCTAAGCTCTTCCGGTTTTGCGGCAACTTTCCACAGTGATGTCTGTATGGGCATTAAGTCATCTCCAAATTAATAAGAATGATAATTGAAGATCGGTGTTACCGCAGTAACGGTCACTCCTCCGCAACGTCCTCATCCTCGCCCGTCTTTTTGCGTGGCTTGCGCTGCTTCTTAGCCTTGCTTGCATCAAAGGTGTACTGCTCGTCGATGACTGGTCGGGCCTCGATGATCTGCAACATTTGATCGTTGCGTAGCTGGTCAATCGCCCTCTCAGCCGTCAAGTGGCTGTAGTGCTTCTCCAGCATGGCAATGCTGGTGCCCATCTGCTTGGCCAGCGTGTGGATGGGGTACAGGCCGTTGATCAGTGCCATAGTGGCGTACGTGTGGCGCAGGCTGTAAAAAGGGCGCTCTTTGCCCGTGACAGGATCAACCAGCAAGTTATGTTCTTCAAGGTATGAGTGGAACAGGCGGTTGAAGCTGGTGGGGCGAATCATTTTCGGCTTCACCCCCTCGGCCTCCTGCTCATCGTTCAGCCACTCCCTGTAGGCAAAAACGTACTCCCGCTTCTTTTTCTTGAGCACGTCCTTGAGCTCCATGTCGGGGTAGTTGCGTTTAGCAATGGCCCCCAATGCACGATGCGTCAAGCGTTTGCCGATGGCGCTGCGATGCTTGGTCTTGCCTGTCTGTATCTTCAAGACGTAGGCTACGTTGTACTGGATCTCGTACTCGTCATCGCCCAGCTCGTCCTTGCCCGTATGGATGAACTTGGGATCTGGCCGAAAGTCAATTTGTCCCCAGCGTAAGTCCAACAGTTCGTAGCCGGGTCGTGCGCCGGTATCCAGCAGCATCTGCACGTAGTTCTTGAGCAGCGCACGGAGGGCAACCGTGTCAGCCCTGCCGCGTTCGATCCATTCGTCAAATTTCCCCAGCACCGCACGTATTTCTTCCACCGTAAAGCTGGGGCGACGCTCACCACTGCGCCCACGGGTGTGCAGGGTGGGCCGAGCACTTTCGACCATGAACCCTCGTTGCACCGCCTCGTCAAACACCCTGTTGAGGGCAGCGTTATGGGTCAGCAGGGTGCTTTTGGTCGGCTTGCGACCCATGCGCCGCTCCCGGTCCGCATCAAATTCGGCCAGTACGCTGTGGTTGATGTTGTCCACGAGGTACTTGCCCAGAAACGGGATCATGTAGCGGACGATGACGAATTTGTAGTCCTCGAAGATGGCTTTGCCCGTCCCAGCAGCCAGCTCGTCGTCCATGCGCTTGATGGCATGGGCTGCAACGTCCTTAAAACGCCTTGTAACGGGCGTGTAGTCCATTTTGAGGCGGACATTGGCCTCGATCAGCAATTCGTGCGCTTTGGCCTTGGCGGCCTTCAAATCGCGCTTGCCCGTGCTTACACTCTGCTAAACAACCCCAACCTTGTACCGGCACTGCCAAACATCGCTGTTTTCGCGCTGAGCCAGCACCAACTGACGCTCAATCAGTACGTGGGTCGTGTCTTTTTTTTCCGTCACGGGCTGTTTTTCGAGGTTTTTGGGGGTGCTGCGCTGCACCCAGACCCCTAGCCTACAGCCGCACCTTTACAAAGTCAAAAACTGTGTAGGCACTGTGTAGTGTGATTTTGGGTAGAAAAAAAGCACTTAGATTGCTCTAAGTGCTTGATTTCATTACTAATTTTGGTGGCCTGGGGCGGAATCGAACCACCGACACGCGGATTTTCAATCCGCTGCTCTACCAACTGAGCTACCGGGCCGTGAGACTGAAATTATAGCAGCTTGAAGTGCGCTGCGAACGGTTCAGCCTGCTTTTTTGCTGCGGGAGAGGTCTACGCCCAGTTGCTTGAGCTTTCGGTACAGGTGCGTGCGTTCCAGGCCCGTCTTTTCGGCCACGCGGGTCATGGAGCCTCCCTCCTGTCCGAGGTGGAATTCAAAATAGGCTTTTTCGAAAGCGTCGCGCGCCTCGCGCAGGGGCTTGTCGAGGTCGAATTGCTGCTGCACAAGCGCCAACGGGTCCAGACCGTCGTTGGCTGCATCCACGGGGACTGCTGCAGCCAGCGACACGATGGCTGCAGCAGCGGTCTGAGCGGCAGCCCTGCCCTGTGTGGCTTGCGCAAGACCTTGCTCCACGGCCTTGAGGAGTTTTTGCAGGGTAATGGGTTTTTCGAGGAAAGCCTGGGCACCAATGCGAACGGCCTCGACGGCCGTGTCGATGGTGGCATGACCGCTCATCATGATGACAGGCATGCTGAGCAACCCGCTTGCAGCCCACTCCTTGAGCAGGCTGACGCCGTCGGTGTCGGGCATCCAGATGTCGAGCAGGACGAGGTCGGGGCGCATGCGCTGGCGGGCTTCGCGTGCCTGGGCCGCGTTTTCGGCCAGCTCGACCTGGTGGCCTTCATCAAACAGGATTTCCGAGAGCAGGTCACGGATGCCCAGTTCGTCGTCAACCACCAGAATGTTTGCCATGTTGCCTGTGCTTTGCTTGTCGTGCGCAGCGGGGTCAGCCCACGCCTGGCGCGTTGTTCAGGTTGAATGATAGCGAGACTTGGGCACCGCTGACCTGACCGCCTTGCATGACGTTGCTCAGGTCGATACGGGCATGGTGGTCGTCGGCAATTTTTTTGACAACGGCAAGGCCCAGGCCGGTGCCCTTGGCCTTGGTGGTGACGTAGGGTTCGAAGGCTCGCTGCAGGATGTGTGGCTCGAAGCCGGGGCCGCTGTCGATCACCGACAGGCGCACGCGCTGTCGCTGCGCCTGCCACTCGGTACGGATCACGATGCGGGGTGCGCGCGCGGGCATGGCCTCGCAGGCATCCTGGGCGTTTTGCAGGAGGTTATGTACCACCTGGCGCAATTGCTGGGCATCACCCTGAACGAGTGGGCATTGCGGGTCGAGTTCGCGCACGATGTCGGTCGGTCCCGCACCTTCAATGCCGTAGAGCGCCAGCACGTCGCCAATGAGTGCATTGAGGTCCAGCGGCAGGAGTTCAGCCGCCGGCAAGCGGCCGTAATCCCGGAACTCGTTGACCAGACGTTTCATGGCATCAACCTGGTCGACGATGGTGCGCACGGACTTGTCCAGCACCGCGGCATCGCTGTCGGCCAGTTTTCCGTCGAGCTTGCGCTGCAGCCGTTCGGCTGAAAGCTGGATCGGCGTGAGCGGGTTCTTGATTTCGTGGGCCAGGCGACGCGCCACCTCGCCCCAGGCCTGCGCACGTTGCGCAGAGACGATTTCGGAAATGTCATCGAACACCAGCAGGCGCATGCCGTCGGGCAGGATGGCACCACGCGCCAATAAGGTCACGGAGGTCTGGCTCAGGCCCTGCCCGGAGGCATGCAGATCGAACGATTTCTGCCAGTGGTCGAGCTCGTGGATTTCGTTGGTTACCCCCATCTGGTCGAAGGCCTGCTGTACGCCACGGGCGAAATCATGCAGTTGCGGCAACTGCAGCAGGGATTGCGACTCGTAGACCGCCACTGGCACACGCAGGATGCGCGTGGCGCCGGGGTTGGACGAGAGGATGCGACCTTCGGGGTCGAGCACGATGACGCCTGCAGTCAGGTTGTCCAGAATGGTTTGCAGGTTGCCGCGGGCCTGATCAAGTTGCTGCAGGCTTCGCAAGGCGGCGCTGCGGGCATCGGAGAGTTGCTGCGTCATGTCGGCAAATGAGCGGGTCAGGCCACCGAGCTCGTCGCGGCTTTGCAGGGCAAGCTTGGGCGTGAGGTCACCGGTCGCCACTTGGCGCATGCCTTGAGCCAGCAGCAGCAGGGGGCGCGCGAGCTGGTTGCCCAGCAAGACCGCCAGCAAAATGGCCCCGAGCACCGCCAGAAACAGGCTCAGGGTCAGCGTGCCGATGTACATGTTGCGCAGGCCTTCACGGGCGAGCGCACGCTCCTGGTATTCGCTGTTGGCCGCCTGTACCTCCAGTGCGTTACTCACCAGTGTGGAGGGCAGGTCCTGGACCACCTGCAGCAGACGGGCCTCTTCGCGCAAAGACAGCCCCAGCAACGGGACCGTGGCGAGCACCTTGATGCGGGCTTGCTGCACGCCGGCAGCGCTGTCGTCGAGCCCTTCTATCCAGGCCAGCACGGTTTTCTGGCGAGCCTCACGGATCTGGCTGGTACTGGGTTTTTCGGGCCGAATCAGGAAACGGGACTGACCAGCGCTGGCCACCAGGTTGCCGTTGCCGCTCCACAGCAGCACGTCGCGCGCGCCGAGCTGCTCGCGCAGGCGCTCCAGCGCCAGGCCAGCGCCAGCATCAGACACATCGGCCAGGGCGAGGGCTGCCTGCCGGGATTTCTGCGCCATGTCCTGGCTGAGGGTATCGAGCGTGACACGCCCCAGCGTCAGGCCAGCGGCCAGCGCACCTTCGACCTTGACGTCAAACCAGTTTTCGATCGAGCGAGACACGAACTGGTAGGACACGGTGTAGATGAGCACGCCGGGCACAACGCCCACCAGGGCAAAGATGGCCGCCAGCTTGATCAGCAGCCGCGAGCCGAACTGCCCACGGCGCAGACGCACCAGCAGGCGCACCGTACCCCAGACGATGGTCAGCAGCAGGCTGGCTGCCACCACCACATTGGCCATGAGCAGCCATTCGAATTTCTGGTTGAAGCGGTCGAGCTTGTCGGTGGCCTGGGTCAGCAGGACCAGCAAGCCCAGCCCAATGGCGGCCATGGCAGCCATGCCCAGCCCCAGCATCCAGCGCGTGCTGCGCGAGGTCAGCACGGTCTGCTTCAGCAGGTTCTGGCGCAGGCTCATGTCAGGGCCGTGCCTCGGGGACGATGCGCAACTGGCGGCTCAGACTGAGGTTCCAGTCGGCCTGGTTACCTGCGCCGATCTGGAACGGTCGGGGCAACTGGGACATGTCGAGCCGGAATCGGTAGAGCACGTACTGGCGTGACTCGGGGTCGAGATCCGCCGCGTCGACCAGCTTCCAGCCGGACTGCCGGCGCACCACATCCAGCGCCGCTTGCAGGCTGTCGAACGACTGGGCAATGGCACTGCCAGCGCCGCCGGCATAAATCGGCTCGCTGGCGACCTGCAGGCGCCACTGGCGCGTCAGCGGTTGGTAGGCCAGCCGGTAATAGCGGCTGATGTGGCCGATTTTGCGGTCGTACCAGTACCAGCGGTCGCGCAGGAATTCGGCCTCGGCCACAAAGTGCACGGCCACGCCTTTGGTCAGCGCCTCCTCGACAGCAGCCCCCAATTCGAGCCGGAGGTGTGCGTGCAGCAGCAATTCCGACTCCTGGCGCTCGACGCGCAACTGCTCGAGCTCGACACCGGCCTGTGCCTGCAGGCACGGTGCGGCCAAGGCCAGCGCCAGCAGCAGGCGGACCAGCGCCTCAAGGGGCCGACGCAGTTTTTTCCAGCAGGGCGTAATAAAAGCTGTCATGCTCACCCAGCGCATTGTCTCCGACAGACCCCCCTGCAGGCGTGACACCGGCCAGCAAATGCCCGTGCGAAGGCAGCAAACGGGCCTGGGTGTTGCGCTGAAGAAACGCTGCCATGACCTGATCGCCTTCGGCCCGGAACAGAGAGCAGGTGCAATACAGTAGGCGGCCACCCGGGGCCAGCAGCGGCCACAGCGCATCCAGCAACGCCGCCTGGGTGCGGGCCAGCTGGTCGCTGTCTTCAGGGCGTCGCAGCCAGCGCACATCCGGATGGCGGCGCACGATACCCGAAGCGGTGCACGGCGCATCGAGCAAGATGGCGTCGAACGGCCGACCGTCCCACCAGGCCTGCGGCTGACCGGCGTCGGCCTGGCGCACCTCTGCGTTCACCGACAGCCGGCGCAGATTCTGGTGGATGCGCTCACAGCGGGCGGCATCGATCTCCAGTGCCACGACCTGAGCGTCAGGACGCATTTCAAGCAGGTGGCCGGTCTTGCCTCCCGGGGCGGCGCAGGCATCGAGCACGCGCAGGCCGGGGCGCTGCGGCATCCCTTGCAACAGGAGCGGGGCCGCCAGCTGCGCCGCGGCGTCCTGTACCGACACATCGCCAACATCAAAACCGGGCAGCTGGTACACCGGCACCGCTTGCTGCAATTGCACACCACAAGGCCCAACTGCCTGCCCTGGTGCCAGGCCTGCGGCCAACAGGCGCTGCTGGTACTGCGCCACACTGCCTCGCTGCAGGTTCACCCGCAAGGTCATGGGCGCGGGCTGCTGGGTCTGTGCCAGCAGATGCATCCAGTGTGTCGGCTGTTCGCTCTGCAGGCGCTCGATCCACCACAAAGGGTAGTTCCAGCGGGCCTGCAAATCACCCTGAGTCTGCGCCAGCAGGTTGTCGCGTTCACGCAAAAAACGGCGCAGGCAGGCGTTGATGAATCCGGATTGCGCCTGTGTCTGCCGCTGGCGGCGCGCAGCCTCGACGGTCTGGCTGACCAAGGTGTGGCCTGGGTAGGGGGCTTGTGTTTCGTCCCAGCCCAGGGCCAGGGCCGTGCAGAGCAAGGCTTCAACCGCGGGCGGCGGCTTGCGCGGCGCCAGCAAAGCGCGCAGTGCACGCGCGCGACCGAACTGGCGCATGACTTGAAAGCTCAGCGCCTGCACCCCCGGGCGCAAGTCGGAGGGCACCGCGTCGAGCTGGGCCGTCAAGGACTTGCCCGCCATTGTGGCCTGCACCGCAGCCGCGGTGTGCTGCAGCAACTGCCACAGCGGCGGCGCCTGCACGGGGGCGTTCATGCCGAAGCTCCGGGCCGGATCGGCAAGCGCAGCGGCAAGGCCGGGCGCAGGCGCAGACGGCGCGCCAGCCAGCGGGCCGGGGCCTGCGACACGGCCGTGTTGTACTGCTCGACCGCAGCGTGGTAAGGGACCAGCGCCAAAGGAATGTTCTGCAGGATGCGCGATTGCGCGGACAACAGGTGCGGACGCATGGTGTCGGGCACGCGCTGTGAAACATCGTCGATGCATTGCATGAGGGCTTCATGGCGTTCCAGCAGCTTTTGCAGACTGCCCTGATCCAGGGTCTGCTGGCGCGCCTCGGCCAGGGCCTCGACCATGGCCTCGCAGGCATCCTGCAAGGCCTGCAGGTCATCGGATTCGGAGGCCCAGGCCAGAATCTGGCGCGCAGACACCGAGCCCTGGAAACGGAGCAGCCATTTGAGCCAGATGGTGTCGACCGTGCCCCACTGACGCAAGACTTCGGCCCTCAGGCGGGTCATGCGGTTGTTGGCCCCCACAGCCCAGAACAGCATCAGGGCCAGCACCACGCTCAGGATCAGCCAAGTCATGCGATCGTTACTCCAGCGGTCAAGAAAAAGCCCCCGCACCGCATGCGGCACAGGGGCTGGCAATCATCACCGGTTCAGCGGTGATGCGGGGCTTCAGGCTTCGCCGCCTTCGGCTGCGGCATCGACCGATGCCTCACCCGACAGCTCGGCCTCTTCGGCCTCGGCGATGGCGCGGCGCTCGGCTTCGTCCATCTCGTCCTTGGCCTTGCGTGCCTGGTGGTAAGCCAGACCGGAACCCGCCGGGATCAGGCGACCCACGATGACGTTTTCCTTGAGGCCACGCAGCTCGTCGCGCTTGCCCATGATGGCCGCTTCGGTCAGCACGCGGGTGGTTTCCTGGAAGGAAGCCGCCGAGATGAACGAGTCGGTCGACAGCGAGGCCTTGGTGATGCCCAGCAGCACGTTGCTGTAGGTCGCCGGGATTTTGCCGTCTTTCTGCAGCGCTTCGTTGGTGTTGAGCAGCTCGGAGCGCTCGACCTGTTCGCCAGCGATGTAGGTCGACTCGCCCGGGTTCTCGATGAT
>JACCEA012197002.1_pt1 | contig 10574 bp, 6 predicted proteins | sample 7449851 | NCBI WGS metagenome assembly JACCEA01 (sample SAMN15323453, study PRJNA562643) | freshwater metagenome | isolation source: river surface water | place: USA:Blue River Watershed | collected 2017-08-18 | reverse complement strand
TTAGGATAGATGCTGATACCTTCGATCTTAGCCATTGTAGATACGCTTACAGAACCAACCGGTACTGACCATACTGACTGGAGTACTGACTTAGTAGCGTCGTCCTGAACCCATGCGATAACCTCGCTGCCTGTGAACGGATTGTTCCAGAATTTGAAGCTATTCTGAGTTGGATAAGCAGAGCTGCCCAAAGTGTAAGCAGTGTTGGTGTATGTGATGCCGGTATCAACAAATGATTGAGCAACACCATCAGTCCATGAAGTTACCACACGACCTGAACCTGAAGGGAGCATCTGACGCATTACGTGGTAATATTTCAGCTGACCAGTAGTGTTGGTAGTGTTCTCGTAATATTTGTCCATTACAGCAGTGTACACGTGGTAAGAACCAGTCTTAGTGAACCTTGGAGTTACGTTAACGATAGTACCAAGTTTCTTACGAACTGTATCAACAGTGTAAGTGATAGACATATCGATGAACGCTTTCAAAGACTTAGAACCTGTAGCTTCGGCTGAGTAGTCTGTTGCAGTGCTTGGCCTTCCGTTTACAAAGTGATCAGGGATACCAGATACACCATAATAAGTACGACGTGTTGCGCCATCAGTGTTATAGCTGCGGTCTGTACCTGGTGAAGGCCAGTTCATCTGATACTTGATAACGTTGATGTCAGTACCTGCAGTGTTCACGTTCAGTGAAATACAAAGCGGATCATACATATCGTTGAAAGACTTACATGGAGGACAAGTTGAAGAAGAGAACTCTTCGATGAAGCCCTGACGGTTTGTAACCGCAGACGCCATTGTGAATGAAGAGTTTTCAGTAGAATCAACTTCAGTGTTAGGAGAGCCATTCACTTCGACGATAGAAACTTTCAGCGTGTTCAGACCAGCAATAGCACCTGCCATTGGTGTAGTGAACGTGAACGCCTGAGAAGCATAAGATGCAAGGCTAAGGCTTGAGAAAGTCTCAACAACAGGTGCACCACCATTGATAGTGTACTGTGCTTTGATCGAAGTTATAGGAACGCCGGTGTTCTGAGCAAGGAACGCTACTGACTGACCGTTTGCAGAGATACCGATATTGATATCGTTGTAACCGATAGCAGTTGCAGCAGCCTGTGTAGCAGTAAGGTTGATCACTTCAACGCTATCCAGAGCGCAACCCAGCAGGTGGTCGGCATCGTCAGAGTATTTAAAACGAATTTGAGCTGCAGAAGTAGTTCCTAATGGCGCAAGACTGGTATGCCCCCTGTGCCAAACCTCATTGAATGCCCAACCCTCGAGTGTATCAAGCGGGATCCAAGTAGTACCATTGTATCCTTCAACTATGCATGTTTCAGTATTACCTGAAGAAGTCCTTGTAGCGTTGAAGAAGTAGTAGCTGTAGTTCAACCAAGCTGACGTAGAACCAGAGAGGCTGAAGGATGGCGATACAAGTTTGTTGTCCAGGTTCGAAGTAGTAGAGTCATTCCAATCGTCTACAAGACAGATCTGAGTAGAGTGTGCAGGAGACGTTGTTCCTGTAGCAGTTCCCCAACCCGTTGTTGTAGGAGCAGCAAACATAGCTGTCTTCCATCCCGGAGTACCGCTGGATACCTGAGACCAACCTGATGGCAGAGCTCCGCCCGAAGGGCCGTCGAAGTTCTCTGTCATGATTACCTGTGCATCCGCCTGGAATGCTAACGCAACAAATGCTGTTGCTAAGGTCAATAGAAATTTCTTCATTGTTTGTTTACTTAAAAGTTACTAAAGAGATTTTATGCAGTAAAACTAAGGAAATGCCGTCGATTTGAAAAAAATTAATTTTGACGCAACGTTCAAAATGTCAGAACTAAACGATAGCAATAATTGAATAATATATATGAATTTTACGTTCGACTACACCTGTTATTACCTGCCATTTATTATTCAATGGTATAACTCACGCTTCCGTCTTTCTCGTCCTTTAATAACACACCGCTGGCTGCCAGTTGATTGCGGATAAGGTCGCTGGTGGCAAAATCTTTCCGCTTTTTGGCATCCTTGCGGATATCTATAAGCAGAGAAAGCACTTTATCCAACTTATCGGTCTGGTGCACCTGCAACGGCTGCATCCCCAGAATATCTACCAGATAAGTGCTGAAAGTATCTTTCACCAAGGCGAAGGTAGTAGCTGAAAGGGCACTACCGGATACCTGACCGCCCTTCATACCGTTGATGACCGGAGCCATTTCAAACAGATTGGCGATGACTTTGGCGGTGTTGAGGTCGTCGTTCATGAAGTCGGCGCATTCATGGCACCAGGCAACAACTTTGCCGTCCAGCTCCTTGTCAGCTGCATCAGTATTTCCTGCGTGCGCCAGGTTCTGCAGTACTTCAAAAGCTTCCCACAATCGACGGAAGGCCTTTTCAGAACCCTGAAGCGCCTCGTTGCTGAAGTCGAGTGTACTGCGGTAGTGTGTCTGCAGAATATAAAAACGAACCACCATCGGGTGATAGGGCTGCGCCAGAAGCGGGTGCTGCCCTGAAAAAAGCTCTGACAACTTTATTACGTTGTTGTAGCTTTTACCCATTTTCTTTCCGTTGATGGTGATCATATTATTATGCATCCAATAACGCACCGGCGGATGCCCGTGAGCGATGGTGCTCTGTGCTATCTCGCTTTCGTGGTGCGGAAACTGAAGGTCCATGCCTCCACCGTGAATATCAAATGTCTCGCCAAGATATTTGCTGGCCATTGCCGAGCACTCGATGTGCCAACCGGGGAATCCTTCGCCCCAAGGGCTTTTCCACCTCATAATATGTTCGGGCGGCGCCTTCTTCCAGAGGGCGAAATCGGCTTTGTTGCGTTTTTCGTCTTGTCCGTCCAGCTCGCGGGTGGTCTCCAACTGGTCTTCCAGCACCCTACCCGACAGCTTTCCGTATGGGTAGGCAGCGGCATATTTAGGCACATCAAAGTATACGGATCCGTTCACCTCGTAGGCAAAGCCCTTCTCAATGATGGTCTCAATCATGGATATCTGCTCTACTATGTGGCCTGTGGCAGTAGGCTCAATAGACGGTTCATCACAATTGAACAAAGCCATACCCTTGTGGAACATGGAAGTGTACTTGTGCACCATCTCCATTGGTTCCAGCTTCTCGAGCTTTGCCTTTTCATTCACTTTATCTATGGCATCACGGCCTTCCTCTTCAAAATGGCCCGCATCGGTAATGTTGCGTACATAGCGCACCTTGTATCCAAGATGTTTCAGATAGCGCTGCACAACGTCGAAAGTGACGTATGGGCGGGCATGTCCCAGGTGAGATTCGCCGGAAACAGTGGGTCCGCATACATACAGACCGGCATGACCGGGTGTAAGCGATTCGAATCGTTCCTTTTGGCGGGTATATGAGTTGTATATGTGAAATTCAGACATAAAATTCAATTTTGATTCCGTGCTGAACGTATGCTCAACTGCGGAACAGGATGTAAAAATAAGTGTGTGCGGGAAATTGCAGAAACGGTCAACATCGGGCTATTAAACAACCTTGTGGCCCGGGCAGTATTGGGTCAACCAACTGAATGGAATATGTATGTTGTGCGCTGATCAATTTGCATGCATTTAATGCAAATGTAACTAAAGTGCGGGATTTTGGTGAGGTCTGCTGAGCAACATTTGTTCCGTGAAACTACTTTGCTTCTCCGCCCACGGACCGCTTGCGACCGGCAAGGTCGTGTAAAATCTCATCCAGTTGCTCGGCACTCTCACCGATCCGCTGGATGGCAAACTTTGTATTGGCATCAAGGTTGGTGGTGTCAATAATATCGACGAGACCCAGAATATTAGCAACAGGTTTACGCACCTCATGAGACTGAATGAACTGCAATCGTTCAATAGTCCGGTTTTTCAGTTCTATCTGATCCAGCAGCTCCGATACCTCATACCCGATACACATGACACCCTCAAAAACACCTTCATCATTCTTCAGTGCAACGAAATCCCAATCGGTTGTGGCATATGCGCCGCCTTTCACGGGCTTTCTGATGATAATGGACCTGAACTGACCGGGAGCCTTCAAACAATCTTCCACAACACGATAAACCTCGGGCGCATCTTCGGGGTGCACATCTTCCATACAGGTCTTGCCTACAAAATTGTTGGTAATAAAACCAAACCTCTCTGAGAAGGCGTTATTAACATAGGTGTAATTCCCTTGCATGTCAATAGCGATGAGGTAAAAATCGGACATTGAGTCCAGCAATTTCAAAAGATATTTCTGCCCGTTCTGCATAATTCAACTGTAAATAACCGGGTGACGGGCAACTAGTAACGTGCAACGCATAGACTGCATCTACCCTATTGCGGGTGCAAATTACCACTTTTTCAATCATGTTTCTCTGAGCGTTATACTACTCATCTTTGCGGGAAGTGATATCATTCAGCCTTCGAACGATATCATCGAGCCGGGACAGGGCACCCCGAACACCGCTAATAAACACGGCGAGATCGTCCTGTGTAAGATGAACACCGTCAATTACATCAGAAACGCCCATGATAGTGGAAAGCGGGCCGCGAAGATCGTGTGACACCATCATGGAGAATTGTTCCAGTTCTTTATTCCGTTCGAGGATCACCTCCGACATCTGCAGAATGTTCTCTTCCTTCTGCTTTTGTGTTGTGATATCTTCCGCAATACCCAACACTGCATACTCTGTCTGCCCTTTCGGAATGTAAGGGATCTTAATAATGCGCCAAACTTTTTCAACACCCTGGTGGTCCTTCTGGCGAAAATCTGACACAACCAACTTCTTGCCTGACGACAAAACCAAATGATCCTGCGCTGATAACTCGAGATACTCAGCCTCCGACCGAACAAAGTCCTTCAGATTTTTGCCTTTCAACTGTTCGGCTGTAATGCCGTAATGACCCAAAAACACATGATTACCGAAGATATAATCGCCGTTTGCCTGCCGGGCATAAAGTGACAGTGGAATCAGATCCAGAATCAGCTGCAAGTTTTGTTCGGTGGTATAGAGGTCTTTCTTTGCTCTAAAAGTATCGGTAACATCCTGCGTTACGCCATAGATGCTTTTAAGGCTTTTATCCGATGCATATTCGCACTCCACGATACAATGTATGTGTCTGATCTCTTTGTCCGGCCTCACTATCCTGCAATCAAAAGTGACGCTGCTGCGGTTAGCTCTGATAACTTCCAGACTCGCGCGGACAGAACCTATATCGTCAGGATGCACCATGGCCTCCCAGTCATCATAGTTATGAACGTTGTTTGTCACCTCAAGGCCGTGTATCCTGCATGCCTCTTCAGACCATACTGATATACCTGTAGAGAGATCCAACTCCCAACTGCCGAAACGAGCCAGCCTTTGAGCCTGGTTCATCCGACGGAGTTCTGATGAAAGGTTGGGTTCAATATTCATGGTGTGTTTAACTTTTCACAGCAAAAATATCAAATCTTTTAAACAAAATTATGTAATCACGAGGCCGGCAATGCTCTACCTGTCAAACAAAAATTAATAGGTGCACCAATACTCCATAGACGAACACTGTGCCAAAACAGGCGTGCTGGCGGTGCAAGCAGCGGTGTTACTATTGGAATACCTGAACTCGAGTGTATGCGAACCTGCGGCCACAGTATAGGTGGAACTGGTAACACCGGGAGCCAACGTGGTCCACACAGAGCCATCCCAGACAACGGTATAGGTGCTTGAAGATGAACGATTGCTGAACTGAACTTCGGCCGTGTTGTTCACCACACAACTCTGCACCTTGGTTTCACACCGGGTACCGGTATACCCTGAAGGGCAGATACATGCACCGGCGTCGCAAGTGCCACCGTTCTTACAATTCACGTCTTTACACTTGTCCTTGGTACAGGCTGTGTAAAGGGTTGCAGAGAATATGCCTATTGTGGCAAAAGCCGATAACAATACATAGCGCTTCATAACGGGATGACTTTGTTGTGTCAGTAACGCAAAGTTCATCAACCATTCTCCGCTACTTGCTGACTGTGGTCAGCCGGATGACTGTTATGGGTCAAGTACAAGGCATAACGTTATTCGATCGAAATCTTTCTGGTGACGCGACCTTCTCCGGGTATGTCTACCGACAGAAGATAGGTACCCTGCGCCACCAACGGCAAATGAATGAGCAATGAATTGCGACCGGCAGAGAGCCGCTCGTTAAAGCTCATAACCTGACGACCCGTGATATCGCACAACGAGAAAGCAACAGGACGATCAGGCGCAACAGGCGCTGATATATCCATACGCAACCATTCCTTGCACGGGTTAGGATAAGGATCAGATATTGCCCATGCCCCCATTGTATGGCCACCTGTCGCAACAGTGTAGTTCGTAGTGTCATTGTTCACTATGAGGTACTGTGCATTGAACGTAGTGTCGAACACGTTGTTTCTCCATGTGAGCTTGCTATTGCCGGAAACATACTGCAACCTGTCTGCGCTGTCCAACTCAGCCCCCCAAGTATTACCGAAGTCACCGGTGGCGCGCTTGAACAATCGGAAATTCCCGGCCTCATAACCCGGGTAGGTGATATTCAGCCTGCTGAACACAACACTGTCGGGCGATGAGAAACTTTTGGTGATGCCGTAATTATTGATGATGAAATAACCGGGAACTGCCGGGCGATAATCAGGTCGGGTATCGGGCCCGCTCAGCAAATGGAAGGCGACCACCTCTCCGTCCGGGTAAGTACCCGAAGCCGGCAAATACTGATCAACATCGGCCGGGCCAAATGACGTAAGTCCGCTCGCAGCTACCATCGGCAATCGAAGCACACGGCCCGTTGCCACCGGTGCGGATGAGGTAACAATGTTGGCTGACGGAACCAGGACATTAAAATTCCCCTTTACATCATATACACTGCCGCTAACGGGATCGTACTGATTGAACTGGAAGTACTTGAGTAATCCCGGTTCTGTAGCGGGGTCGGTTATGAGGTGCATCTTCTCTCGCACCTCCTCCTGTGTGAGCGCGTAGTCGTAGAATTTCACCTCCTCTATCAGGCCTTTATATTTAGAACCCTGTCCGTTGTGAACATCATAGTTGATCTGGAACGGAGTCTGTGAGAGGTCTATGACCGGCATGGGACCGTTATTGACCGTGTCTCCTACCCCATTCAGGTAAAGCACCACCCGCGACGGGCTATAGGTGAGTACCACATGGTTCCAGCGGGTACTATCGCATACCAGTGTGCTGGTGCCTGAGTAGTTGACAGTACTGTCGGTATAACACAAAATGAGGTTTGGTGTGTAGCCGTTGAACTTAAATCCAAAACCAAATCCGTAATTGGCCGAACCCGGATAGGCCGGATGTCCAACGATCTGAGAGAAACTCTTTTGGCGACCCTCGGGCTTTATCCAGGCGGAGATAGAGAAATTGTTGCTATTGATGTTTGCTACACCAAGGCTTATTGTCTGAGACGTACCGTTCATTTGCAAGCATTTGCCCGCAACGGTATCGGGGCTGCAATTGTCGTTGGCAACAATTACCATGTCGGGGATAGTCTTTGTGTGCGTTTGTCCCAGTGCATTGGTCACCGTAAGAGATACCGTGTAAGAACCTGCGGACGGATATACTACCTGCGGACGCAATGCTGTGGTGCTGCTGACCCACAAAGCACCGGGGAATGCCCATGTGCGTGTTGCACCGGCATGATCGTACATAGAATAATCGAAAAAGTTAACCGTATCGCGGGGGCAGCCCACATTCTTTCTGTCGGCCATAGGCTGTGCAACAGGCGCACCGGTGGTATATAACGGACTCTCCCAGATGCTGCTGTTGCCGGCCAGACGCAGCTTGCTATCGCGATAGAAGATCAATCCACCCACACGTGCCTCAAGCCCTTGCGGCAAGCCGTCGCTGAAGGCGAACCAATCGGACATGGTAGTGTCGCGGTAATATACTTTTGAAGGACGGTTGTTGGTAATGGCATACACACCACCGGCGCCGCCTTGATACTGCAGGAATGCCACCTTCTTACCGTTGAGCGCAGTGCCGGTAATATTGGTCCAGCTACTGCCACCATTCACCGACCGGAACACCTTGTTCGCAGCGGCACCGTTTGCCATACACAGGTAAACGTCGTTCTCGTTAAGCGGATTTACAACGATATCAGAATTATAGTACTGCCACGTTACGGGCAGTGTGATTGAAGACCACGTTGTTCCACCATCAGTCGTTTTATATACCCCGTTGGTGACACACACATAGATCACCTGCGGATTGCTGCGTGCTATGTCGAACCTCCACACCTTATTACCGGGGCCAAAGTCATGCAATGCCTGATAGGACGAACCTCTGTTGGAAGACTTCCACAGAACGGTGTCTTTGCCCAGATAGAATACATTGGCATAACGCGGGTCTGTCATGAGCTTGCTGGAAAACTGGCCATAGTAATTGTCTTGCGGCCACATAGAGTTAGGCACGTTTGCTGCCGAATACTGTGCCGCACCTGTGAGTGTAGCGGGAATGATAACGTTGCCGATATCGCGGAAGCCGGTGGTACGCGAAAAACCGTGATACACATGACCGGTAGCGTCTTCACCACCGCCCAGCGACAAAGCCTTACCACCACCATATACGTCGAACAAAGCGGCATTACCGTTGTGGTAACGGCCACCTACCACAATGTCCTCATCCCATCCCTGGCCAAAGCCCCAGTAGTCGGCACTTCTGAGACCATTGTTGCGCACAGACCAATTTGAAGTATTTGTAAAGAAGTCGTTTGAATAGTTGACACCACCATCGGTAGCGATGTAGGCATCGCCGCCCAATGCCACTGCCTGCTGAATATCGGGATGCAGACCGAACGGACCTGAATAACCACCCAACGGACTGAAATTCACGCCACCGTCGGTGGACTTATAGGTGGTAGTGGTGCCTACAATAACGTGGTTGGCATTGGACGGTGATGCCACGATTCCAAGATCGTAGAAGCCCTGTCCGTTGGACATGCCCAAGCCTGTTGTTGCAGAAGTTCCCGTTAGCGATGTAGACGTAGATGTGGCTGTCACAGACCAACTGGCTCCCCTGTCCGTACTGCGAATAATGCGGGGAGGAGTTGACGAGCTTCCCAGATTCACACAGTACACATAATTCGTACCGGCAGGCGTAACTGCAAGACGAGCACCGGCAGTACCCGTGCCCGCTATTGTTGATCCCGTTACATCGGTAAACGTAGTACCGCCGTTGGTGGACCGCAGCAATACCAACATACCGCCGGAAGCTCCGGCTACATAAACGGTGTCTGTACCTACAGGGTTAATGACTATATCGTAGAGTGATCCGGTAACGGTGCTACCTGAGGCTGCGGTCCAGGTAGTGCCGCCATTGTCGCTGTAGTAGACTGCGGTAGATCCTGTAATGAACACACGTCCGGTATTTGGATTTACGGCAATGGCGTTGCCTCCGCCACCCGTGTATGATGTGAGGGCCGACCATGTAGCACCGCCGGAAGTAGTTTTTAAAAGCGTAGCTGCCGTTCCATCGTAGGCATAGACAACGTTCTCGTTCCACGGATCGACCGCTATAGACCTGTTGCCACATGTTGTAAGCGAGTTGCTCACAGAAGTCCAGTTAAGACCCTTGTCGGCTGAACGGTAAAAATTGCCTGGCTCGCTGGCAGCATATAGCACCGACGGGTTGGACGGCGCGATAGCGATACAGTAAATGTTCGTCTGATAATTTTTGAGCGCCCCGGTGCCTACATTATAGGTCTGCGAAGGTCCGAGTAGTGACCAACTGGCCGCGGCAGTAGTCTTTGCTGCTGTGCCGGGCTCGGGTTTTGTGTGTTGTGCCTCCAGCGAACGGATCAGCTCGTTACGAGCATGATCGGGGTCGTAGCTGATGGTTCCGTCCGGCTGAATGAACGGAGACATGCCTGTGCGCCACCGCACATACGCATTCAGATAAGGATCTTCGTGAAACTCTTCTCCATCGGCATCAACGGTTTCTCTGCGCTTCTCTGTAGCCTTATAGACTTCGATAAGGGAATCGACTTTAAATACATTTACATTCTTCCAGTCGGTTTGGCGGACCCAGGCGGGAACTGAAATTTCGCCAGGCAGACCAAACGGGTCGGAACTCTGCGCGAAACTTACGGAAGCTGATAAAACAGACATTGCTAAAGCCCCGATGAAGATCGCGGCCGGACGAGCATTAAAAGAGATCATGTGTTGCTATTATTCATTAACCAAAACTTAAAGTTAAATATAAATAGCTGGCAAACAACCTACTACCGCTGTTTTTTGCGCAACATCCTCATTATGCGTACGCGGAAATAGTCGTAAAACAGGGCAATGACCAACAATATTGCCGGTACCAGAAATGCGTGAAAAGAGAAATGCAAAAATGCAATGCCGCCGGCAATACCACCCAACAGAAAGAAAGAAATGATGGTCAGCCTCAGTACTATACGATTGTTGACAGCCTTATTGGGGCCTGCCGATGAAAAAACGGAAGCCAGATCTATGCCCAGATCGGTGAACATGCCGGTAAGGTGGGTTGTGCGCACAACAGACCCTGAAATAACGGAGACCATTGCATTCTGCATACCCATCGCAAACAGGAGC
>JACCEA010339566.1_pt1 | contig 10576 bp, 16 predicted proteins | sample 7449851 | NCBI WGS metagenome assembly JACCEA01 (sample SAMN15323453, study PRJNA562643) | freshwater metagenome | isolation source: river surface water | place: USA:Blue River Watershed | collected 2017-08-18 | reverse complement strand
TTTTCCACCTATAATGGGTAAGCTTTTGATGCAATTTTTTAGAAGCGTTTTTTTCATTGTTTTATTTTTTGTTGGAAACGCAAAGTATTTAGTGTTTAATTTAATATGTTTTAAAAGCGTAAATTCGCTCTTATTTAATACAGGTAACTTTAGTACTTTTACGCTCATAAATTTATTAAATTTATTTTACAAAGAACTCCAGATGGGACACAAAGGCTTAAAAATTGACTAAAATTGCTGATATTGGGGAATACAATATCAATCAATTTTTTGTAAATTTTAAGCTGAAATGTCTCCCTCGAGTCTTTATTAACGTGAGGGGATCTCAACACGCAAAAAGTTTTCTTTTTTAATGGCATTGAAGTCACTTGAGAAATTTTACAACTTTCTCTAGATAAGCTATTTTTTATTGTTAAAACAGCTTTTTTTAAATTTTTTGAGCTAAATGCTTGAAAGAAAATTCTAGCTTTCATAACTATAGTATTTTGCTAATTAAACCTGAACCTATTGTTTTACCACCTTCTCTAATAGCCAGACGCATTCCTTTTTCAATCGCTACTGGGTAAATTAAATCTACGGCGATAGTAATATTATCCCCTGGTAAAACAACTTCAACAGTTTCACCATTATTTTTACATGAAGTTACTGTTCCAGTTACATCTGTAGTTCGCACATAAAACTGAGGTCTGTATCCAGCTTCTATTGATGTATGTCTACCTCCTTCTTCTTTTTTTAAAATATATACCTCAGCCTCAAATTTAGTATAAGCTTTAATTGAGCTTGGACATGCTAAAACCATTCCACGAGCAATGTCTTTTTTTTGAATTCCTCTCAGTAAAATACCTATGTTGTCACCAGCCATTCCAACATCTAGAGATTTTTGAAACATTTCAATACCAGTAACAGTTGTTGCTTTTGTTTCTACTAAACCGACAATTTCTATAGTATTGCCTATAGAAACAGTTCCCCTTTCAATTCTTCCTGTAGCAACAGTTCCTCTACCCGTAATAGAAAAAATATCTTCAACGGCCATTAAAAAAGGTTTATCAATTTCCCTAGTAGGGGTTGGTATGTATTGATCAACTTTATCCATTAGCTCAAAAATTTTATCCACCCATTTATTTTCTCCTCTTTGAATAGAAGGCTTATTGGTAACCTCCTGAATTGCTAAAAGAGCTGAACCGACTATAACAGGCACGTCATTTCCAGAATATTGATAATTTTCAAGAAGCTCTCTAATTTCAAATTCTACAAGTTCAATAAGCTGATCATCATCTACTTGATCTGCTTTGTTTAAAAATACTATTAAATGTTCAACTCCTACTTGTTTAGCAAGCAAAATGTGTTCACGGGTTTGAGGCATTGCCCCATCTGCTGCAGATACAACTAATATTGCTCCATCCATTTGAGCTGCTCCAGTAATCATATTCTTAACATAATCAGCATGCCCCGGGCAATCAACATGGGCATAATGCCTTAATTCAGTTTCATATTCTACATGAGCCGTGTTTATAGTAATTCCTCTTTCTCTTTCTTCTGGAGCTTTATCAATATCTTCATACTTCTTTAAAACAGCTTTTCCTAGGGTAGATAAAACTGCTGTAATTGCAGCAGTTAGTGTTGTTTTTCCATGATCAACATGACCAATTGTTCCTATGTTTACATGAGGTTTAGTTCTTTCAAATTTGCTTCTTACCATAGCTATTGATCGTAAACTCCATTTAATATATTATTTTTTTGGTTTGCAGCTGCATTTTTGTAAAGCTCTATTTTTTTTTTAAAAGAATTGCCTATTTTTTGATAAGAGTCCAGTATTTCTGACCCCAACCTAATAAAAAAATGCTTTTCAGATCTTTTTTCCGAAGATGCCAAAATCCATCGAATCGCTGTATTTAGTGAGCGATATTTATTTAGAAGAATGGCTATTTGATAACTAGAGCCTTCCTTAACTTTAATAGTTTCCATCTTTATTTTAGGGGATACATTTTGAAAAGCTTTTTCTAAAACAAATAAAGGACTTATAAATGTTTTAGTCTTTATAAAGGTTAAAGTGTCTGTTACTATTTTTATAGCTAAAAATTTTTTTCCTTTTTTTAAGATTTTATTAAGTAAAAACTTAGTTGCTACCGTTCTATATAAGTTAGGAGAAGTTGATACTCGTTTTTTTAAAAAACTTCTTCTAGCCATATAAACTTTTTATTTCACGAAGCACTAAAAAGTTTACGACAAACCAGAACGAGCAAAAGGACAATTTTTGTTTTCAATTAAATGCAAAGAATAAAACAATTTATAAAAAGTTAACAATTATCTTAATTGTACCTTTTTCTAGCTAACTATATTTTTTTATTCTTTCACTAGATATATAGTATTTATTTATTTTTTTTTATTTTTATTTTTATTTTTATTCTTTCTAGGTCGTATATTCTTTTGTGCCGGTATATTATCTTTTGGTGGTATTACGTTCTCAGGTGTAATTCTTGGTCTAGGCTTATCAGGAAACTTAGGATTCTTAGGGTATTTACGATAATTACCATTAATATTATCTGTAGGATTAATATTATCTGCTATAGCAACTTTTTTTTTTTTAAAAAGAAATAGCATTTTAGAAGTTTGAAAATATTTTGTTATAAAGGCTATGTCAGCAATTATTAAATAATTAATTAAAGCTTTTAAAGCTTCTTCTATAGATTTTTTAAGAAGCATTATATTCAGCAAGATTTTAGAAGGATTAAAGATGTATTTAATATTATAGTATAATATTAAAAATATAGAAATAAACTCTATAATAGAAAAAAAGAGTTTTTTTATTTTATCGACTGAAGTTTTCTGTTTAATTTCTTTAATTAGCTGAATTACGTTTTCAGCTTTTTTCTTATAAAAAAGAATAAAATATTTTAGAAGGTAATCAATCAGATAGCCAATGCTTTCATTATTTTTTTTTGCATTGATTATAATTTGAAGAACCTTATATACAAGGCTTGGTAGTAAAACAAACTGACGTTTTTTCAAAAGTCTTATAATTATCTCTGAAAATATAGTTAATCTATTTTCTAGTTTTAAAAGGTAAAATCGCTCATTATCAATAGATGGGATGTATAGACTTTTTTTTGCTAATTTTATATACTTTTCCATGTAATTTGTCTCAAGGCCTACTCGTAAACTAAAAATCTTAAGTTTTAAAAATTGTAATAGTTTTCGAAGTAGAAAAATGAGAAGAACAACTATATCTCCAAACCACATGCTTAAACAAATATTAACAATTTTTTCCGAAAAATTAATCAATATTTCTAGAAGTTTTCTAAAAAACCAGCCAAGCAACCAAATCAAAATTGCCCAAAATTTATGAAAAAAATGGTAAATCAGATTTAATAAATAAAGCAAATATACTATTAGTTTTTTAAGAAGGCTTACAAAAAATTTGAGAAAATTATGACACCAATTAGTGTCATTTATTAGACCCTCTTCTATAAGATACTTATACACTTTATTTATTCTCTCTATGATCTGATTTATATTTAGAAATGATTCGTCTACTGCTACTATATGGTTATATATATAACCCATTAAGATAAAAACTAGAAAAGAAAATAGTACTTTCTTTTTTAAATCTTTAAATTTATATAAAACTTTTGTTATAATACTAAGCTTAAAAAATGCTGAGTTATTATTTTTTATTTTGTGATTTGGTAAAACATAATGTTCAAATTTTTTTTGCAATTTTAAGGATAGAGCTATGTTATACCCTTTTTGAAATTTATTTATTTGAGAAAATTTTTGTATTATTAAAAAATAAGAACCTTTGGCGATACTTAACTTTTGAATTTTTGTTTTTATGTTTTGCACTACTACATTTTTAATATCTAAAATTTTTTTTTTCATAATCTTTTTTTTATTTATAGCACAATTATACCATAATTTTTGTAAAGTCATACCGCCCGCAAGTTTGTGAGTTCTAATCATTTGATGATAATTTATAAATTGTCACTTGCACTCGCAGGCGGTATGGTATTATTATATAAAATAATCTAAAATTAGATTATTTTATATTTTTTTCTTTTTTCTACGAAATTTAAGCATATTAATACTTCTTCTCCCTATTCTATTATAAGAATAGTAATATATAAGCATAATAAAAAAAAGCTATTGGTCGTAAACAATTTAATATATTATTTGTTTGATTTGCAGGCTTGTTTTTTTATGAAATTTTTTATGAATTATTTTCAGGTTTAGTATTATTAAATTTAAGCAATTTTTTTGAACCATATTTGGAACGACCTTGAGTTCTATCTTTAACTCCAAGACAATCTAAAACACCTCTAACAACTCTATATCTTACCCCTGGTAAATCTTTAACTCTTCCTCCTCTAACTAAAAGAATAGCATGCTCTTGAATTAAATGCCTTTCACCAGGAATATGCGCACAAATTTCAAAACCAGTAGTAAGCCTAATTCGAGCAACTTTTCGTAATGCTGAGTTAGGTTTTTTTGGTGTAACACAATATAAGCGCGTGCAAATGCCTCTTCTTTGGGGACATTTTTTTAACGCTGGTGTTTTATTTTTTTTAACTCTTCTTTTTCTTTTTTTATTTATAATCTGATTTATTGTAGGCATAATGACTACATTTTGTCTTTTATGTCACTTGCTTTAGATTTTGATATAGTTATATTATTAGTGAATGATGTGTGAACTCCGGACCATGTAGTTACATTTAATTTCTCTTTTGTACTTCCAACTTCAAATATAACTGTTCCATGAAAAAAAACTTTAGCAGCAAACCATTTTGGATGCAAATTTTTTTTTGGCATAACTAAAATAAATTATAAAAGATTTATTAAACTAATTTTTTATAAATTGGAAAATCCTCACAACTAATTCTACTTTTTCGCTTAAGTCTTATTAAGCGTGATGTACTTTTTTTCTCAAGCAAATGACTTTTAAAAGCGGATTTTCTAGCAAAGAAATATTTTTTTTTTTTAATTCTTTTTAAAGCTGATTTATTTGTTTTCATTTTTGTTTATTACTATAATATATATATATATATATTACATATATTATTTTTTTATTTTTTTTTAATAGAATAAGGAAAAAAAATAAGGAAAACAAAATTGCATAGAGACGATATCCAGATTTGAACTGGAGTTTAAAGAGTTTGCAGCTCTTCGCCTAACCTCTTGGCGATACCGTCAAACGATATCGTCTCTTTGCAAAATGAAATTCAATCAATTTTTTTTAAGAGGAGAAATTAAACCCAAAAAATTATAAAAAAAAAAATTAAACTCAACTATAACAACCAAAAACTGTAGCAAATTTAAAGCGGGGATATGGTGAAATGGTATACACTGTAGACTTAAAATCTGCTGATTTTGAAAGATCGTAAGGGTTCAAGTCCCTTTATCCCCATTGATACATATATGCATATTGTGAGTGTCAATAATAGACACTGTAAGATAATATATATTATATTAAGAAGTTTATCGCTTAGAGTACTGGCTTGCTTTTCTAGCCTTTTTTAAACCAAATTTTCTTCTTTCTTTTATACGTGAGTCGCTTTTAAGAAAAGAGTTTTTAGCTAAAAGTCTTAAATATGTTAAACTTACTTGTGATAAAAGTTTAGCAAGTGCAAGCTTAACAGCCCCTGCTTGGGCAGAAAAACCCCCTCCTTTAAGAAAAATATTAATATTATATTTATTTTGGCACTTTAAAAATAAAATAGATGAAACTGCATCACTTAAAAGAAGAATATGATTTTTAAAATAATCTTCAATTTTTTTGTCATTTATAAATATTTGTCCGTACCCTTCACTTAAAAAGCTTTTTGCAATAGCGGATTTTCTTTTAGCGCAAGCAAACACTTTTTGTTTTGTTTTTGGTTTAAAAATTTTCATAAAAGTTTAAAAATATTATGATGTATAAAGTTAAGTTCATGTTTTTTTATACTTTTTTTATATCTAATAATATCTTTTTTATAAATAAAAAGTTTAGCTAATACTTGTTTACTGCTCAAAGTATTTTTTAACATTTTTTTAATTGCTGTTTCTATAAGAAGGTTGGGAAATTCTCTTTTAAGCTGATAAAAACTGAAGACTTTTAGATGACCAGGTGCTTGGCCATTTTTATAATAAAAACTCTTTCTTTCTTTTTTTTTATTAAAAATAAGGTTTTCAGCATTTATTATAATAACAAAATTACTCAAATTTTTTGTTTGAGAATAAAAAAGGTTTTGCTTTCCTTTAAGATATAAAATAGCTTTTGATGCAAGCTTACCTAATATTTGTTTAGATGCATCTAATATATAAATTAAAGGGCTATATATATTGTTTTTAATAAAGAAAGTTTTCATATCTTTAAAAGCTTACAAAATTTTAGCACCAACAAAAAAGTTTCTTAAACGTTTTTTTTTTGTTGGTTTAAATAATAATTTAAAAGATACCTTTTTAAGGAAACTTAAATCTAAAACTGGATAAAATAGCTGTAAAAGCATTTTAAGAGAATCCTGAATTGCTCTTTTTGGAGTTAAACTCCCATTTGTTATTAGCTCAAAGATAAGCGACTCTCTTATAATTCCTTTTTTATCCAAAATAAGCCTTGTTTTATATGCTGCTCTTTTTATAGGGTTAAAAAAAGGAGCTGTTTTTAAAAAATTTCTATGATAGGTAAAAATTGCATTTTTACTAGATAACTCATAAACAGAACCTTTTTGAATTTTTACTAAAATGATAATATCAAATTTTTTACAAATAGTACATATATATTGTTGTTTGTTCACAATTTCAATTTTATGTGAGGGTATATATATAAAACCTGCTGTTAAAACTAAAGGGCCTTTTACTTTAATAATCCCATATAAGACTTTACATTTCTTTTTAGAATAGTTAAAAGATTCTTTGAAAAAGATTTCTTGAAATGCTTGTAACACTTCTAAAGTTTCTTCTTTTATAAAATTTATTTGCTCAAATTCAGTCTCAAGATCATTTATTGTAGCAGCTACTATTGAATAAGATGTTAGCTGAGATAAAAGAGTTCTTCTTAAAGCATTTCCAAGTGTAATAGATTGACCTTTGTTTAAAGGTTCAATTAAAAAGCAACTGTAGTGTTCTTTATTTTTTTCTACTTTATCACTTAAATAAAAAAAATTAGTCATATTTTATAAACTTCTTGGTTTTGGGGGACGGCATCCATTATAAGGAAAGCGGCTTTTATCTCTAATAGACAATACTCTTATTGTGTCATTTAAAAAAATAGATAAGCAATGTTCTTTACCTTTTTCGACTCCTAAAAAAACTAAATGCGCTTTTTTTAAACCACAATCATGAATTTTTTTAATAAAAGCATTAGTAACTGTTTGCCAAGCAAGAGGCGTACTCTTTTCTGAGCATCTAAATCGCGAAACTCCAGAGCAGTGCCAACAATATACCTTTGAGCGAAAATTACAAAGAGTCAAAAAAATGTTTCGAAAAGTTACTTTTATATAAATTATTCCCTTTTTAAGCTCTTTTTGCACTTTAATCATATACTTTTTTGTTTTTCAAATTTTTTGTCTTTTTTAATATAAGTTTTTTTTTGTCTTTTCATTGTTCTTGCATTTGTTCGAGTTCGTTGGCCTCGAACAGGCAAACTTCTGAAATGTCTTATGCCTTTATAACACTTTATATCTATAAGAGTACCAATTTTTTCTTGATTATATTTTTTAAGTTCATTTTCAATTTTTAAATTACTTGTTTCAATTATTTCTTGTAAAATTTTTAGTTCATTATTTTTTAATTCATATATTTTTCTTTCTGGATGAATTTCAAGGCTATTTAAAATTTGCTTAGATCGGGATATTCCAATACCATAAATTGCGGTTAAAGCTATGTAAGCACTTTTTTTTAATGGTATATTTATGCCGGCAATTCTTAGTTGTTCCATTTCACTATCCTTGTTTTTGTTTATGTTTTTTATTTTTGCATATAGTTCGTAAAATTCCTTCTCGTTTTATAAGTTGACAATTTTTACATCTTTTTTTAATAGATGGTTTAATCTTCATATTATTCTAACATCAAAAAGTTAAATGATCAATAGATTTTTAAAGTAAGCTTTGAGTCTTTTATATGAGCATGCTGAATTAAGCCAAATATTTTTAGATAAAAGCTGTAAAGCTTTTATTGTTGCAATTGCATTGTTTAAGCAATTACTAGAGCCAAGTTGTAAAGAAAATACATTTTGAATGCCACTTAATTCTAAAATAGCTTTTGTGGAGCTACCAGCAACAATTCCAAACTCTTTGGGGGCAGGAAAAAGCATGACTTTTGAAGCACCATAAGAAGCTTCAACTCTAGAATGAATAGAGTAGTTTTTTGCTATTGCTACTTTAATCAAACTATATTTAGCAGATAAATTTGCTTTTTCAACTGCCGCTAAAACGTTTTGCCCTTTTCCAACGCCTACTCCGACTTGGTTTTTTTTATTACCAATTGCTACGACAGCTCTAAATCTTATGGCTTTTCCGCTTTTTAAAATTTTTGTAACCTTTCGAACTTCAATAATTCTCGTATGATAGCTAAATAAAAAAGTTCGCTTAGCGTTATAAGCTAATGAGTTTTGCGAGTTTTTGATTTTTTTTTTATTTGTTTGCAAATTTATTATAGATCTAGAAAAAATAGAGCTAAACTTTTTTAATAAAATATTTCTATTTTTTTCAGAGATTTCCATATAGTTCTTAGTTGATAACATTATAAACTATTTACACGAAAACCTTGCAAAAGATATTTAACTCTTCCAAGAAAACTTCTATTAAAAGTTATTTTTTGAATTTTTTTTAAAAAAAACTTTTTCTCACAAATATAAGAAAAATAAAAACCAATTAAAAATGAGTTTTTTAAGTTTCTAAAAAATAAAATTTTTTTTTTTCTTGGTACGGATAAAAGTATAGATGATAGACCTATAGATGTTTTTTTATTTTGATCATTTATTAACTGTAAATATATGTTTTTGCAAGACCGATGAATAGAGAGACGATAACCTAGATTTATTGTTTCAGATTTATAAACTTTAACTTTTTTTTTCATAAAAAACTATTTTGCTCTCTTGCCTACTTTTCTTTTAATTTGTTCATTAAAAAATAAAATTCCTTTACCCTTATATGGTTCTGGCGGATTTATAGCTCTAATGTAATAGGTATAAGAATTTAGTGAACTTTTATTAATTCCAAAAATAACAATTTTTACTGAACTTTCTAGCTTTAATGAGATGTCGCTAGGTATCAATATATAGTGCTTATGTGTATGCCCAGCATTTACTATTAAATGATTTTCTAGAACCTCAAATTTATATCCAATACCCTCCATCTTTAGAATTTTTGTATAGCCATTTTTTACACCATAAATCATATTTGACAACATTGCTCTTGCCAAACCATGATAAGATTTTACAAATTTTTTTGAATTTTTTGAGTTTAAATTTATCTCTATTTTTACGTACATGTTATTATTTTTCAACTTTAAAATTTTAAACTTGACTATATTTAAAAAAAAAGTTACTAAGGTTCCAAATGCACCCTCAACTTTAATTTTATTTGCTATTTGATCAAAAGAAACTTCTATATCTTTTTCTATAAAAATATGTTTTTTGCCAATTTTTGACATACTGATTAATTATAAATTAAAAGTTATTTATTCAATTTTGCATAAAATTTCGCCACCTTTTTGATATTTTTTGAGTTTCAAGTTACTAATAATTCCGCTAGATGTCGATATAATATATATTCCTAAAAATTGTTTTAATTTTTCTATTATAGTTTTCTGAGTAGAGAAAATTCTTTGACCAGATGAGCTTATACGCTCTATGTTTTGTATAACAGGTTTTTTTATCCACCATCCTCTATATTTTAAATATATTTGAATTTTTTTTAAGTTTTTTCTCATTAAAATTTTATAGCTTGTGATATATTTGTTGCGTAATAAAATATTTAAAATAGAACAATTTATTTTAGAAAAAGTGACATCAACAAATTGATGTCTTGCAAGCAATCCATTTCGAATTTTCGTGATCATGTTTGCTATAGTATCTTTAGTCATCTTTTTTTTTTATATTGCTTTCTATAAAAGGAAAACCTAATCCTTTTAATAAAGTTATTGTTTCAAGTTTTGTTTTCGAAGTCATAGAAAAATTGATATTAAATCCATGAATTTGCTTCAAGCTATCATAGCTTATTTCTGGAAAAATATCCTGCTTTTTAATCCCTAAATTAAAAGAGCCATTTTTATTGATCATGTTAGTTTTAATTCCTGCAAAGTCTTTTATATTTGGTAAAACCAAATGAATAAGCTTTTTTAAAAAAGCATACATTTTTTGCTTTCTAAGCGTTACCATAAGGCCAAGAATCATTCCTTTTCTTGTTTTGAAGTTTGAAATAGCTTTTTTAGCTTTTGTAAAAATTGGATGTTGACCTGAAATAAGTCTATATTCTTCAATGTATTGGGAAAGATAATCTTTATTTTGGTTGCCAACAAGTCCAAAGCTAGAACTAATTACAATTTTTTTTAGCTTTGGAATTTCATGAACATTTTTATAACCAAATTTTTTTTGGAGAAGGAT
>JACCEA011093895.1_pt1 | contig 10577 bp, 18 predicted proteins | sample 7449851 | NCBI WGS metagenome assembly JACCEA01 (sample SAMN15323453, study PRJNA562643) | freshwater metagenome | isolation source: river surface water | place: USA:Blue River Watershed | collected 2017-08-18 | reverse complement strand
TTCTCTACACTTTTTTTGCTTTTTAATGTTTGAATATGTTGATCAGCCATATTAGTTAGCTTAACATATTCTTTATTAATATTGTCAGTGTTATTCATCTTTCTCTTTCCAAGGGACAAATCGGCTTGTGAATAATAGTGCCGATAGAACAACTAATATAATCCAAATAGGTATAAACACAATTATCACAAGCGATAATGCATAGTCATCTGGCATCATTTCCAATAATACAAAAAATTCACACATAAGGAAACAAATTAATGTGTGAATTGCAAGCGCACCAAAAACACCAGCAATTGCCAATGTTTTATTGTGGAAAATACCAATCTTAAATAATGGCCAAAGTAATTGACCTTCATTCAAATGAGCAAGAATAGTTTTATCAATTTCAAAGTGGTTAGATCCGATCATTTTACATACTCAAATAAATAATTTGATTAGAGGCTAAAGTCCAAGATTGAATTGGAGCTTCTTCAGGAAAACATTTCTTGAATTCTTCAAGTTGTTCAGGGAAGACAATTAAACCTGGATTTTCGTCCATATAGTTATAGAATGCATCTTCATAATAGTATTTTGATTGCCAATCTATTTCAGCAAAAGCTAATACTTGCTTTGTCACTTGATCTGCATCATCTCTACCTAAGAAACGAATATTACGGCCATCTGAAGCCATTATGATTAAGCCGTCTTCTTTTGGCGCATATTGGCGAAGCCGATAAGGTACTTCAGCAATATTGCTGAAATATTGTACTTTGTAATCAGGCGATTCTTTATCTAATCCACGAATCTTATCCATGTCATACCGAGTAGATATTTCAGTAACATTCTCACCTTTAAATTGATGGCTTAATTTCACGAAACATTGATTAATCACGTGATCATCTTCAAGAATGTAAGGCATTGTCGTATAGCCATCATCATATTCTTTTAAAGGATTCTTTATATAGCGGCGTGGCACTAATTCTAGTTTATAAAAGCTTGCACCCATGATCATATATCCATGTAATATAAAAGGTAAATCAATTATAGCGGTAATAATTATTTTTGTATATACAAATAAGTAAATTTTAGATAAAAAAATGCCGGTATCTTTGGGGATAGTACCGGCATATAAACTGAGAATTTTGGTGATCAACCTGAGATTCGAACTCAGCCTAGTTGAGTTTTAGAGGCTCTTAGGATACCAACGTTGACCGTATGATTGATATTATATACAGATTGACAGAGATGTACACCCTTTTATATGATTGTTTGGTTGAATAATAAACAAATAAATTTAACAATTCGTAAAATAATAAAGGACCCGAAGGTCCTTTATTTATGATACCATCTTAACACAAAGCGTTTAAAAGGGCATTGGTAGATTCAGTGTATTGTTTGAGAAGTTTTGCAACTTCTTCCGCCTTTTCTTTAGAGAATTCGGTCTCAATGATAAGGTCTTTAAATTCGCCCATAGATGGTAGTGGAACGAATTTATAAGTAGGGTTTGCACCAATTTCAACAATACCTGTATCGTTGTTCAACATTTCAGCGAAGTTTTTGTATTGTTTCTTCCCTGGAACATGAAGTAAGAAGATTTTTTCTGCAAGTGTATAACCACCGCCTTTATTATCTTCGACGATTAATTGAGCACATTCTTTACCTTTATCAACGTTGGCTTGATGTTCTTCTGCCTCTTTTTTAGATTTGAAGCGTTGATCATCTTCAGTGACAAATTCGTGTTCAGTTTCGATTACACGTAGTTGGAATCCTTCGATTTCAATAATTGACGTTTCTAATACATGAACATCAACTGGAACATGTTTTACATCAGTGCCAACAGATTTTTTAGCGGCTTTACCACGACGTTTCCATGCGGCAGTATTTTGAACAACAATGATATTGTCTTTTACAAAGCCTTTAGACTTATCAAGAAGTTCGAATTTTTCCCCGCGAGTCTTAGGAATACCTAACATATGACTCAATAAAGATTCAAGCGACGTTGGATTACTAAATTCTGTACCAGTTGTGTAGTACACGCTATATAAACCTTGCGCTGTTTTTTTAAGGAAACGTTGAGTTCTATTATTATAGACGCGGCCATCGCTTGTAACGCTGATATGTAATACTGGGTTAGAGTACCAATTTACGCCATCTTTAACAGTGGTTACAGTTTTAGTCGAATCAATTAATTTAACAGACATATGTTTAAATCCATATTTATAACGTTGTGTATGCATTATATATAAATTATATTTGCTCGTACACACTTTTAGTTAAAAATTTCGCAAAAAGTGCTGTAAATTTTGCGAATGTTTAAATACCATACATTATACGCATAGCAGTTTTTTCATCAATACCATATGATGGACTTGACAGTTGACTATTTATATGTGCAAGCATAACATTTACACGATCCCGCTCATATTCAGAAATATCTTTATTACTCTTTCTGTGAGCTTGTCCAATAATATAAACATTATGTGATGAGTATATTGTACCTGGTGCAAATTCAATTGTTATACCATCTTCACAATCAGGCGAATTCATGTGGGCATAGTAATAGTTTTCTTTTAATGCACGATTAATATAGTTTAAACCGCCAATACAGTTATTCATAGTCTGACCTTCATTCAGCATATCAAGGCCAGTACGTAAAAAACGGAATTCTTCATCATCTTGTAAAAAATATGGAAGATCAAATTTAGTATTTGTGATAGTATACCGACGATTAAGTTCCATATCCAAGCTTTTGCCAATACATTTAGATGGATGTTTTGACATATCAAATTTACCGTCTTTATATGGCACATCTATATATTTTGCAACTGTATGATTATGGAGTTTAATATCAACACCTTTATAATTAAAAGTTGTTGATGAATCATACCATTGTTTGTAATGTGATAACCATAAATATAGGTCAATTTTGTCGCTAGTTGCATCTTGAATTCTATATTGTTCTTTAATCTTAAATTGATCACGATCAATATAATTTAACAGCACGAACGGTCTTAATTTTGAATTTTTATAAATGTTATGTCGCTTTAGTAAGTCAATATCATTCAGACCTAATTTGCTCATACAATCTTTAAATTGAAGCGTTGGATCAAAGTAGTCCAAACGATCAATGATATATGGTAATAAATCAGAATATCTTTCTACAATAGTATTAAAAATAAATAAAGCGTCTTGATCATACAAATATTTTTCAAATGCTTTAAAATCTAGTCGTCCATATGATTCCAATACTTTTAATATTGTCGTTGCGGTAACATACATATGGAATACCAAATTTTTACAATATTTTGGAAATAGACATTCTTTAATTTCAAGATATTTTATGTAATTTCTAAAATCATCCGCTTTATAGCCGTCATCTTTTATCATACTGCTTAATACGTTATTAATGCGGTGTTGTACTAAAAAGTCTTCTATACGATTTGTAGCATCTACTGCGTCTTCAGATAAAAATGGAATAGGATTATTTTCACTAAGATACTTCGAGATTAGTGTGCGCTGTTCATGCGTAAAATAATAAATTAACATATGATTGTCTCATTAAATTCATTAACTAATTTATCAAGAATTTTTTTGTTCTGCAGTTAAGCATTTAATTGGTTGAAGCTTACCGTTCGTATTAATTATTTCCATTTATATACTTCGCTTCAAAATCTTCATCACTTAAAGTCATTTGATCAAAATCAAATTGCGTCACACCAGTTGTAGTTGCTTTATGTTGAAATTCAATCCAATCATTTAATACAACACTTTGTGTGAGATAGTTATATTGACAGAATTTGCTAAAGACGTCTTTAACTTCATCCAACGATAAAACAATTAACTTTTGTGTGATCATATAGGATATTCCAATTAAATAAAATATATATTATCATATTTGTTATAAATGTACATACACTAAGGATAAAAAATGCAATTTTTAAAATTTCTGGCAGAATCTTCTAACACTATCAAGCTTAGCGCAATCGATCATGAAGTCCAGGGTAATGGTTTTATACTTTATGAACTAACTTATAAAAAGAATGGCGTCAATATTTTTGTTACAGCTAATATTGATTTTGTGGATTCAACTGAAGATGCAATTAAGCTAGATAAAAAACATTTAGAAATTGTTAGAATTAACTTTGACGGTAAAATTCAAGACGTTATTGATTTTGTAAATCATAAATCAACGGTAATGGATGCTAAGCCAAAAGTCAGTAAAGAGCTAACTGATCTTGTGTTTAAAGATATTGAAAAATATAATACGACTAATGTAAAAGAGATTCATAAAGAATTACAACGGCACGAAGAATAAAAAAAGGGCCTTGAGGCCCTTTTTTAAATGGCCGCCGGATTTTCTCGGAAATAGTTTTCCATATTATCAGCGAACTTTTTAGTATACGCTTCCATAAATGTATCTGATGGATGACCTACAAATTTAACAAAGTCTGCTTCGCGTACATCATCAATATTGTGTGTACATAGATTTGATCCATTGCGGTGGTAAACTACAAATTCATAATGACGAAGATAGCCTGCATTATTAAGACTTTCAAATAATTTCAGTAAATCTTTCATTGTTTCTTCTGTAGCGGATGTACTAAATTTATCATCATATAGATTTTCAACGTGTCGATATTGATCAATCTCAAGCTCTTGTGCTAAGTCAAATAGTGTTTGATCTTTTACATCGACCCTAGCACGTTTAAGGTAAATAATATCACGTTCACGGCGACGAATTAGTTCGTCAAGCTCTGCTGCATTCATTTTTTAACTCTTATTAAAAATTTATTTGATGAGTTGATATTACTGCGCAAAAAATAAATTGTACATACGTTGAACATTATATTTGTAAATGAATTGTAATAAATATAGATATATAAATTCCCGGTAATACTAATGAAATTCGCAACTTTTTTACTTGAAAGTAAACATAAACAATCAATTACAACTGAAAAAGCTATTGAAATAGCAAAACAACACTGCTCTAAAGCTATTGCAAATAAAATTGAATTATGGCGTGGTGGTAACTTTTACGATGATTGTTATCTTATGGATACATCACATACAGTAAGACGATCTGCCAATACATCTAATCATTATACTATAATTTTAGATAAGTTTTTAGGTGAGAAAGATTTACCAATGAGATCAAAATCATTTATTATGACGGGTGAGCATGGAACCTCTAAATCATTTGGTACAAGTAGACGTATTATTCCATTTGATGACGCAAAAATTGGTAATACTGGTAAAGAAGATCTTTGGTATGTAGACCTTAATTCTAAGGTTGATATGGCATTTGAAGATTTTTCGGCTTTATATTCACGATTAGATGTCGATGATAAATCATATGATCAAATTGTAAAAGATACATTAAATTTATTGAAAAAATTACGCGAGACCGATGAAGGTGATCTTGATCGTGATATGGAAGATTTTTTAAAATTATTCAAAGACGCAGACCTGGATATTAAATCTATTGAGCTTGAATTAAAAAATATTTTTGACTTTGACTCAATAGGATTTAAGTTTTATACTGGTGCTACTGCCCCTAAACACACTATTCATGAATGTTGGTTGTCAGGTAAAGCACTCGCTGTAACAGATAAAATCTATGATGAAATTGTTAAAGCATTAAAATAAGAAGAGAGGCATTAAGCCTCTTTTTTTAATTTCTCTATTGCCGTATGAGCTATCGCTTCTATATTCATTTTTAACAGCCTTTTTTTTAATCATTATTGCATATTTATATTGTATAAGGCTGTTGAATTATGATATAAATACGTATAAGTCTCAACTTTAGTTGCAGCCTGCCGTGTGGATATCGGCGTGAAAGAATAGTACCACCCAAGTATAGGGATACTGCTACTACCAAAAAAAGTGCTGGCACTGACCACCCCTGTCAACCAGTGACGTGATTCCCGTTTATCGGGTTTGAGGTAATCGCCAACATAGATGAAGATATAAGAAATTATATCAGTCAATCCAATAGAGCTATTGTAGCTAGTATGTTCTGTGATTGACCGCCATACCAACCGTAATCTATGATTCGTTATACGCGACTTAATAATCGCTGCGCGAATGGGAAACAAGTTCCCAAAGAACTACGTTCTCTTGTGGTATCAGCCTAAAAATGATACCAGGAAGCAAGTCTTATGGCAAAAGACTTTTAAGGTAAAACCTTATGGATAAACCAAAGCTACAAGAATCTTTTGATTCGATGTGAACATTGTTGGGTTCACCGTGTTTCTAATATTGATAAATTTGTATTTAACAAAATATAAAATTCAATATTATGAAATAATAAATGTATGTATTCTCTTATATCAATTTTCTTTTTTATATGTCTCTTTATTAATTTTAAAATTTAATTATTTCAATTAATCACGGAAGCAATGGGGAGGAGAAGTAACTTTTTAAAGAAATGTATGTACAAATATAATTAATTATAATATAATCATCTTATACAGAATCAAAGGTGATTATTATGCCTAATCCAATTTGTCCTTATTGCGGTTATGAATCAGAGCTTGTTAAAGGCGATAAGATTTATCCACACCGCAAAGATCTATACGATAAAAACTTTTATCTATGTGGTGCAGATAATGCATATGTAGGTTGTCATGGTAATAGTACCAAGCCTTTAGGCCGTCTTGCCGACGCTAATTTACGCAAAATGAAATCTGCGGCTCATGCTGCATTTGATCCTTTATGGAAGAGTGGTAAAATTAGCCGTAGTGACGCATATCGCATCCTTTCAGAGCGTTTAGGTATTAAACGTGAAGAATGCCATATCGGAATGTTTTCACCCTTCCAGTGTCAACGTGTGATCATTCTTAGTAAACAATTAAAAGAAGAGTACAACATATGAAAATTATTATTCGTGAATATTATGATATAGATGCCAACTTTATGGGCTATGATGTAATTGGTACATCACATATCATTGAAACGCATTCTGTATATGAAAAATTAAATGAAACTTTTGATATGACAAAAGATGATCTTAAAATTTTAGCAACTGATGGTGAATGTGTGGTGAATGATAAAACTGGCATTCCATCATTTTTAGTTGTTAAATCGGCACCACATATGGGATTATAATAAATGAAAGCTATAAACCAAGTTTTTACTGATGATTGTACTTATTGTAATCGAGAGACTTTATTTGTAACACATGATCCATCACGCAATGTAGTTTATGAAGAATTATGTAAATCTTTTATCATTACAGATGATCAATTTATTGAATTAGTTTGCGATGGTGAAGTAGAAACGAAAGATAAATCGGGTTGTGTAGTTAAACTTGAAATTTCTGATATGACATTAGTTTAATTGTATATGCTTTAGTATAGAGCCCTGTATCGTCGTATATGGGGCTTTATTATATTTGTAGTAAAATCCATAAGTAATAATATAGGATATAAAATAGAGCGAATAAGGAGTGCCTATGATTGATCCATGCACCTGTACTCAATGCGGAACGATAATTCCACGCGGGCAATGGCAAATTGATAATAACTATATACCAAAATTATGTTGCCCTTGTATACGAGAGAATGAGCTGAAATTAGATGAAGCGTTATACGAATTTGAGGAAGAGTGGCTACACGATTAAATATATTTACAAACATAATTATATTTGTTAAAATATAATCACGACTAATGATGATTAGGAATTACATATGGAATGGTTATCTTCTGCTGAAATTAAAGCTGCGAAAGAAGCTGAGAATCGCAAAAAATATAGTAAAGTCAAAATTAAGGATATGCAAATTTCCGACGAGATTGACGATATTACTAAAGTAGCGATAGCGGTTGTATATAAACTACGCGATATGTATTCCTATTCAGAAACATTAAAATGGCTAGAGTCTAATTGTAAAATTAATTCTTGCTATATCCGTGATATGAAAATCGGTCAACGTGTTTTATTGATTCGAAAATATATAGAAATATTTGGTGCTTAATATATGAGTAAGTTGTTTTTTATTGCATGGCGTGAATACGTAGAAGACTTTAGACCTGTTCGATATCCACCAACAGAAAATATTTTAGGTTGGTGGTTAATTGGTTGCGGATCAGACAAAAAAGAAGACTATCATAAAGTTTGCGCTTATGTGACTGCTAACAACATTGATCAAGCATATTATCATATATTAAAAAATTGGCCAGAATTTGAAATTGAACACGTAGAATCTGCAAAAGAAACAAATAAAGTGTTGCGTCATAGTAAATTTGTTTTAGATGATTGGATGAAAGTTCGAATTAATAATTTTGAACGCTAAGGCTTTGCTTTGGCGTTCTTTTTTTCAGGAACATAAATGATAGATATAATTGCAAACTCATATTGGCGATATGTAAAACAATATAATAAACGACCTAATTTATTTTTTACGAATAAAAAAACATTTATTGAATTACTGAGAGAGCAGCCACTATACAATAGTGACATTGATCCTTATACATCTCCTATACTGTCAATTTATGGTTGTACTATAATTCGCGTATTCGACGATAATGGATTTAACTATTCTTTCTTTGAACTTGAAGACTTATTAAATGTTAGATATCATGAAGTTCTTTGGCACAAAGATGCGATTGGACTTCCTAAGAAAGTTACATATGAAGAAGCATCTACGATTGTTCCAGCTGATCTAAAATATATGACTTTAGTTATTCCAACATCTGTATTGCGAGCGTTCTTTAATGCATTCTCACAAGAAGGTTTAACACAAGAAAAAGTATTAGAATTGAAAGAGAAATTTGATAAATCAAGATTAGAATTGAGATTATAAAAAAAGGGCCTTGCGGCCCTTTTCTTAATTCATAAATGGCAAGATCGGTAATGAGAACTGATTTTGTAATTTAATTTCCAGGTCTGAAATTTCTTGCATTGCCTGTTGCATTAGCGCATCACCATTTAATGTACCACCGCCTGGTAAAGCGATTGTTGTAAATTTAGAGATGTTATTTGCCCATTGTAATTTGATTAAGGCTGTTGCATATTGTTTTAACCAGTAGTCATTAAATACTTTTCCAACTGTGTCAGGGTCAGTGAACTGATAACAATCTATACCGATTAAAGTGCCAACGGCGATTTTTTTCCAATTGATATCTGGAACAATTAATGAGTTTTCATAAATTCGGTATGAAGTCACTCGGGTTACGCCATTTGGCATTGAGTTTTGTAAAGTACCAAAATATGATTGAGTGATTGTATAACTTGCAATGTCACCTTGGTTATAAGTACGACTAATTAAGTCAGAAAAGTATGCCTGCATTTGAAGATTATTACCAGCTGACATTGAGTTCATACTTGGGTCAGTTGTTCTGTATACAGAGATAACTGACATGATATTTTCTGGTAAAATAATCTTTTTGGCATCGATATCTTCTTGTGTTATTTGATGAACATGAACACCACGATAGCTACCGTCCATGTGAAATTGTAAAAACATATCCAATGCATCGTTTACGCGATCATCGATCTGTTGTTCGGTGATATTGATTCGAATTACTGGTGCGCCTAGTTTACGTAAGCAATATTGAACAAATTCAAAACGACTATTAATTATTTGTCTCATAGTCTAAAATTCCTTGTGCTTTTATGAGTTCTTCTGTGCTATTCATTAGCTTTGTGAGAGCTTCTTTGTTTTTTATTTTTGGGTGTGATTTTAACTGATCGTTAATGCATTCTAAATCAACAAAGCACTGTGTTATATTGATACCATATTTTTTACATAGTTTTTCTATTTGTTCTTTCGTATATTGCGACACATTACTTCTCCTTCAGTAGTGACAATATTAGATTCAACTTCTCATCGATTGAATCCACCTTTTCTTCCAGTTCCTGGGCTTTAGCTGCAAGATTTTCCACCAGATTTTCCCGTTCACGGCGTTTTAATGCAGCAAGATATGCTTCTTTATCAGTATTGATAATCGAGGCGTCGCGCTTGACGAGCCCCGGTTGATCTTTAATTTTCTTATCTTTAATCATGTTATTGCAATAGCTCTTAGATTTTGGAATATAACTGGTTGACTAGTGTTCGAAGCCCGACCAACAAGTTTTACACGGAATGATACATATTGAGTTGTATCTGTCCATGCAGAACAATGTTTAGATAATGATAAATCATATTCTCTGAAGTCAGAATAATTCGCACCCATCTTATCGTATTTATCTATTTTCAACCAATCTAGAGTATCTTCATCTTCATCAGCGGCAACAAACAATTTTACATATACATCGAAATCACTTGAGTTACCAGTAAGAACGTCAAAGATAATACGCATGTCAACAGCGGCATTTTCTAACAATACTTTTGTTGATACGTGTTTGAATATTTCACTACCATTATTCTTTGTTTCGTTCACATATCGATCCGTTGCATTTGGCGCAACATTATATGCAGTTGGGTTCAAATACTCGATACTGTTCGATACAGTAGTCACAGAGAATGAGTCTGTGTTGAATACTGGACTAATATACGGATTTGCCAATTTAGTAGTAATTTCTAATTGGAAGCTATTGCCATTACCTACTGTTCCAGACTCATTCAAATACGATAAAATTGTACCGGATTCATTCA
>JACCEA011017893.1_pt1 | contig 10577 bp, 10 predicted proteins | sample 7449851 | NCBI WGS metagenome assembly JACCEA01 (sample SAMN15323453, study PRJNA562643) | freshwater metagenome | isolation source: river surface water | place: USA:Blue River Watershed | collected 2017-08-18 | reverse complement strand
TTGCGCCAGAGTCCCACGCCTCTTTCAGCGGAACAAAGTGATCAATGTCTAATGAAGCTGCGCTGGTGAAGGTGCGGCCATCGAACTGGGAGAACCATCTTCCGCGAGTTATCTTGCAACCTCTGCCTGGAGTGATTGGGACGAGGGTTTCAAGTAGCAACACCTCTTCACGAGTGTTGCAGCTGTCTTTGTCCTCATCGCTCCAGTGGCGAAAGAAATCTCTGCTGTAGCTGTTGCCATTTGATTCTGGGGCAACCGCAATGAAATTCAAAAGCTCAGCCGCGGTCGGAGCCTGGGCGGCAACAGGCGAGGAAGCACCAAAGACAGCAGCACAAATAGCTACCGCGGCAATTAATTTTCTTTGCATGGCCCCCGCCCTTTGTTCAATTAGAACACAAAGAGCACAAACCGCACTACTTCAAAGCTTGATTGAAGAACTCAGCCAGCAGGCTTGCGTAGCGTTCGCTCTCTGTCAACATGCCCTCGGTGTGATCAGCTCCAACAAAGGTCTCGAGCCGGATGTCAGCACCAACGCTCTTGGCATACTCATAGAAATCAACCGATGATTGGTAATCAAGTCTTTGATCGCTATCGCCGTGAAGAATCAGCATTGGCCTATCCCCCGCAGCCTCAATGCCTTCCATGGCAGAGGTCTCAGTTAGGTTCACGCCGTGAAACAGCTGCGCTGCTGCTAAGGCCAGTTGCCACAAAAAGCCAGGGAAGCCCTGGTATTCAACTTCTCTGGTGGCAGCTGCGTTGAAGTCGAAGATGGTTCCCTCCATCGCAAAAGCAGAAACCAAATCTGTTTTGGCAGGAAGTAGCGAAGTTGTGATAGCACCGCCTGAAACACCAAACATTCCAAGCGACTGCGGCTGAACACCCTTTTCATTCACAACCCACTCAGCCACCTTGGCAAAATCCGAAGACTCTTCTTGCCCGGCGCTGTGGCGACCATCGGTGCAGGTTGATTCGCCAGTGTCTCGCATATCAACAAGCAGCACGTTGAAACCATTTTTAACCAGCATTCCGGTTGGCATCAATGTGTTGAAATCTCTTCTGGAGGTGCCAATGCCATGGGTGACAATGACGGTTTTTCCATTGCTTTCAACTGGGGTAATCCACCAAGCCGAGAGGGTGATGGAATCTGAAACGGGAATTGTCTCTGCGGTGTAAGGAACACCTTTCATCCACCACTGACTCAGATCTGTGCCCACCCACTTTTCCCAGCCGGGACCAGGGAAAGGGCCATTGCCAGAACCAGGAGCAAAGAACTCTTCGGGTTTGTTAGCTAAATCATCATCGTTGATCTTGCACGGAACCACTGTTCCAGAGGTGTAGACGTAATTACCAACCGCCAGCGCACCTCCTGCCAAAAGGACAACCAGCACACCTGCAACTAAACCAATCCACTTACCTTTGCTCATGGACCGAGGCTAGCACCAAGGGCAATACGCTTCTAGCTAGGAGGTATTGGCAATTGCGGTTCTATGTCGATGAGACTTTCCAGCTGCCCGAGCAAGATCGGGATAGAAAACCCTTCTATGCCCTAGCCGCAATCGGAATTCCATATGAAGAGGAAGAACCCATCCGGCAATTTCTCAAAGCCAGAGGGCATGGCGAACCTATTCACGGAACCGAACTTCTCAGAAGCGATTCCGGTCATAAAGAGCTACTAGAGATATCAAAGAGAATCTCACATCACTGCATTGAGCTAGTCACTTCTTGCCCAGTTGCGAAAAATGATCGCAATGGTGAGAAAGCCAGAGAGAAGCTGATCAAGGCTCTTTCTCGCCACATCATTCAGCACTACCCGCAGACCAAGCAGATCTTGTTTGAACAAAGGCTTTCCGGTTACACCAGCGAAGAAGACGCCAGAACATTTAAAGAGGTTGAAAAAGAACTCAAGGCCAGTGGAATTGATTTAGCGCAGGCCTATAAAACATCCGAACCACTGCTCTGGGCCGCCGACCTCTTAGCCAGCAGCTATCGGCAAATGATGACAAGAGCAGTTGATCGCTACTTTGATGCCTGGCAGGCAGAAGTTGTGATTCCCTAACCAGCCAAGGTTTTGTAGAGAAATACAACGTGGTTCTTTAGCGCCTCGCGAGCCGGAATCAAAAACTTTCTTGGATCTCCAGGCCCTGCAGCAATGTGCTGCTTGATGACATCGTTGAATACAACATTTAGCTCAGTTGCAATGTTCACCTTCTTGATGCCGGCAGCAATGGCCTTCCGCAAATCCAAGTGGCTCACCCCACTTGAGCCGTGCAAAACCAGTGGAACACCTACTGCATCTCTCAACTGAGAGATCAAATCAAAATCTAGCTCCGAAGACTTATCCAGCATGGCGTGGGATGACCCGACCGCAACGGCAAGCCCGTGAACTCCGGTCTCTGCAACAAACGATGCAGCTTCTTCTGGCTTGGTTCGAACTCCGGGTGCGTGAACACCATCTTTTCCGCCCACCTCTCCCAGCTCCGCCTCAAACCAAACTCTCGATGAAACCTCTTGAACCAGCTGCTTAGTGGTTGCAACGTTTTCGGCATAGTCAAGGCTTGAGCCGTCAAACATCACAGAACTAAAGCCCAGCTCCGCTGCATTTCTAACCAGGTCCGGATTGGTTGCGTGATCCAGGTGAACAGCAATGGGCTGCTTGGAACTGGCTGCCATTTCAATTAGTGCTTTACCAACCGGCGCTAGAGAGCCGTGGTAGTTGATGGTGTTCTCAGAGAGCTGCAGAACTAGTCCTTTGCCCAGCTCCTCCGCTGCCTGCACAAAAGCCTCGGCGTGCTCAAGCAAAATCACATTGACTGCCAGCGTGAAGCCTTGCTGATCAATGATTTGCTGAGTTTTCACCAGTGGCATTTAGTTCTCCCTGACCTCAATTGAAGCAGCTAATTGGTCTAGCTGCGACCAATCAATTTCCCCCGCTACTTCTTTCTCAACCGCCAATGAACCAGCGGCAACCGATGTTGAAAGAAGCTCCCGGTCTGATTTGCCTTCCAATAGTGAGATGGCTGCGAGGGCAACCATTGCATCGCCCGCCCCGGTTGGGTTGCCAACCATCTTTTTCGGTGCAGCAGAAAGCGAGGCATCTTTGCGCACCAATCTCGCTACGGCTTCTCCATCTGAGACCAGGACAGCTTTAGCTCCCTTGGCAAGCAGTGACTGGATCGCAATCTGTAGATCGGTTTCACCAGTTGCTGCAAGTAACTCTTCTCGATTGGGTTTAACTAAATCTGGGGAATGCGAGCAAGCTTGCACAAGAGCCTTGCCGGATGTGTCAACAATCAAAAATTTGCTTGTTTGCCTGAGAGTTGAAAACAATTTGTCGAGCGCTGATGAATCAAGATTGCTTGGTAGCGAACCACTAAGAACGCTCACCTCAACATTTTCTTGGAGCAAACGAATCAGCTCAGAAAATTCTGAATCAGTTATCGAAGCCGCTGGTTCGTTCAGCACCGTAACTTCTTCTGCCACAACTGCTACGCATGTTCTCGTCTCGGCACCTATTGCAACCGCTTCAATCTCAATACCAATCTGATTGAGCTGATCTGCAATCCACTTACCCGCTGATCCGCCGAGCGGGAGAACCAATTTAACTTTTTTGTTGCCTGCATGAATAACCCTGGCAACGTTTACTCCCTTTCCCCCTGGCACGCGCAAAACCTTTTCAACCCGCAGAGCATTGCCAGGCAGAAGTCTTGGAAGTTGATATGTGACATCAATTGCGGGGGAAAGATTGACTACGCGAATCATTTAAAGCTCGCAATTGCACTCAGTCCCGCACCGATGCAGCCACTGGTTCCCTCGAGTGATGAGGTGATGATTTGTGGTCGCTTCTGAATCGTGATTACCTCATCCAAATACTTATTAATGGGATCAGTAATTCTGTTTCCTAAATATCCAAAGCCGCCCGCGATAACCACTGCTTCTGGGCCTATCAGTCCTGCGATGTAGTGAATAGCGAATCCGAGCTCGCTCAAAAACTCATCCCAAAGTTTTTTAGCTGCTATCTCGCCAGCTTCTGCCAGTTCAATAATTTCGTGAGCTGGCAGTGTCTTTCCTGTAACAGCTTCGTAGTTTCTGCTTAGTGCTCCACCAGAGCAGGTCATTTCAAGGCAGCCGCTTTTGCCGCAAACACATGGCCGGTTATTTCTAGTTGGAACGTGTCCAAGCTCACCTACCGCCGAGTGTGGGCGGTAGATCTTGCCATCGAGAATGATTGATGCGGCAAGACCTGTGCCAATTGCAATTACTACCGCCGAACTAAAGCCCTTAGCTGCACCAATCGATAGCTCGGCAACTCCCCCGGCAGTTACATCGTGCACCAGCTTCACGGGCAATCCAGTTGCCTTTGAAAGCAGTGATGCCAAGGGAAGATCACGCCAACCTAGGGTTCCCGACCAAACCGCAATTCCATTTTCAGAATCAACAATTCCTGGAACGCATAACCCAACTGCACTCAGCTCTGGGTTTGTCTGCTTATAAGAGGTAACCAACTCGCTCAGCGCAGCAACAAGCTGTTCGCCGCTTTTGTCTTGGGGAGTTGGTGTGCGGCGGAGATCAGTTAGCTCACCTGCGGAATTGACCAGGCCAGATTTAATGGTGGTTCCACCAACATCAAGGCCTAGTACCTGCACAAAAAGAACCTAGCAGGTTAGTTCAGAACAATTGACCTGGAAAGATTGCGTGGATAGTCGGCATCCAGTCCGCGAGATGCGGAGATAGCAAGCGCCACCCGCTGAGCCATGATCAGGTGAGCCATTGGGTCAAGCTTTGAGCTAACAACCTTGGCACCAGTCTTTTTGACATCGTCTTCAAGACCTTCTGGCCAAGGACCAAACATCCAAACTGCTCTGCCGGGTTGTGCAATCGAAATCGGACCGTGGCGGTAATCCATTGCAGGATATGCCTCTGCCCAGAATTGCGATGACTCTCGAGTCTTTAGTGCTGCTTCGTGTGCAAAGCCAACTGTCCAACCAGTTCCTAAAAATGCAATCTGCTCAACTCCAACCAGCTCTTGATCAACAGGCTGAGAAAGAACTTCTTTAGCATCTGCAATTGCTTGAGTTAGATCTTCACCGTAGTGGGTTCTAAGCAGAGACAAAACAGCGGTTGCATATCTGGTCTGCAGAACTGACTCTTCATCTGCAAAGTCCAGCAAGATTGTTGAATCAGCAAACTCAGTGACCGGGCTTCCAGCAACTGCAGTAATAACAACTGTGGGGGAGCCTTTGTATTTGCGGAGAAACTCAACCACCTCGGTGGTTGTTCCAGAGCGGGTAATGGCAACTACGCGGTCGTACTTTCTGCCATAGGGGAACTCGCTAGCGGTGAAGGCGTCTGATTCGCCAAGCCCCTTAGATTCACGAAGGGCAGAAGCGATCATGGACATGAACCAGCTGGTGCCGCAGCCAACGAAGGCCACCCGCTCACCCTTGGCTGGAAGTAGCTGCTTCACCTGAGGGTGCAGGGCTATTGCCTTCTCCCAGGTCTCTGGCTGGCTGAAGATCTCTGCCTCTGCATGAACTGCCACGAATTACTCACCTTCTACAAACACTTGCGTCAATTATCCCTAAATCAATCAAAAAATTGCAACAAAATCAGGATAAATTTGCACACTATTGCCTTTCGAGTCAAATCTGGGTCTCAAATTGACCAAAAATCCCTATAAATAAAGGGCAAAACCCCTTTTTTCTATCTTGAGGCTTTTTGACCGTAACCAACTTGTAATAAACAAAAGTACGCAAGCAATCAAATGCCCTATTAGCATTGAGAACAAGCAGGACGACTCTATTTGGGGTCTGACGGCCACGGTTCAACTGGAGAGAAAGCCAGCTGGGCCAAAGCAATTGAAAGGAAAGCAATGACCAAAAAGGGACTCAAGCGGGTTCTATCCGCTGGTGCCGCAAGCCTTGCTGCAGTGGTGGCTCTATCCGGTTGCGCCGCAACCGACTCTGCATCAGGCGAGCAGGTAACAATTCGCATGGTGGCTGCTCAGTACACCGACCAAATGCAGCCTTACTATGACGATCTAGTGTCAAGATTCGAAGCTGAAAACCCAGACGTCAACGTCGAGGTTGAGGTTGTCAGCTGGAACGACATTGACCAGAAGATTAAGACCATGGTTCAGACTGGTGACCTACCAGACATCGGAAACCTAAACTACTTCTCAAGCTTCGCAGCTGACGGACTTCTATATACAGCTGAAGAGCTTGTTCCTGCAGAAGTTCTTGCAGACATGGTTCCAACCTTCATCGAGAACTCAAAGTACGAAGGTGTTGCATACGCAGTTCCTGACCTAGCATCAGCTCGTTTGTTCTTCTACAACAAGGACATTCTTGACCAGGCAGGCGTAACTGTTGAAGAACTAGCAACCTGGGATGGACTTGAGGCAGCACTGAAGAAGATCAAGGCTGCTGTTCCAGATGTTGTTCCACTAGCTCTTCCACTAGGACCTGAAGAGGCACAGGCAGAATTCTTGATCTGGGCAGCTTCTAACGATGGTGGCGTTTACTCAAACGGCGAGTGGACCATTGACTCACCTAAGAACGTTGAGACTTTGGAGTTCCTTGCAAGCCTTACAGCACAAGGTCTAACCAACCCAACTCCTGCAACCTTCAACCGCACTGACGGTGCATTCGCACTGTTCTCTGAGGGCAAGGCTGCAATGTTGAATGGTGCAATCTTCCTACCTTCAGTTTTGAAGGATGGCGGCAGCACCGTGAACTACGGCTTCACCAACTTCCCAACCAACCGTGCAGATGGCAAGAGCATCACTCTTGGTGTGCAGGACTACTTCTTCGGATTCAAGAAGGAAGGAAACCTTGACGCAGTTCAGCGCTTCATGGCATTCCTGTTCCAGGCAGACAACTACGCTGGCTTCCTTGAAGCAGCTGGTGGCTTCCTACCTGCAACCGTCTCTGCTGGTGAGCTTCTAAGCTCTGACCCAGCATTGGCTCCATACATCGCGGTTCTACCAAACGCTGTCTTCTACCCAGGATCTGAGGCTTCATGGCCTGCAGTTCAGGGCGAGATCCAGCAGACCATTGGTCTAGCAGTTGACCCAGGTGCCGATATTCCAGGCATCTTGGCCAACATCAAGGCCAAGGCTGAGTAGTAACTAGCTCCATGCAGTAAGTGCCTGGCGGGATCCTTAGCGGGATCCCGCCAGTGCATTTATAGCGGTAGGGTTTTTTGGAGGTTCCAATGAAGAAACTTTTAGCGGGTCCGCTGCCCTGGATCACACCAATGCTGGTGCTGATTTTCGGCGTGGTGCTGTGGCCTGTATATGAAATGGTTCGAACCTCCACCCTAGAAATCTCCAGTTCCGGAAAAGAAAAAGGTTTTGTTGGCTTTGCCAACTATGAAGAGCTTTTCGCCAACCCCAATTTGATGGGCGCTTTCAGCAGAACCATCAGCTGGGTTTTGATTGTCGTCTTTTTCACAATTCTTATCTCGCTGTTTTTAGCGCAGCTTCTAAACCAAAACTTCCCAGGAAGAAAGATTGTTCGCTGGGCAATCATTGTTCCCTGGGCAGCCTCGGTCATCATGACCGCTACCTCTTTCCGTTGGATGCTGGATGGCTACTACGGAATCTTCAATCGCATTCTGTTAGATCTTGGATTTATCACCGAAATCCAGGACTGGCTGGGAAACCCAGAGACTTCTTTCCCACTTTTGATTGTCGTGGCAATCTTCGTTTCGCTTCCATTCACCACCTTTGTTTTGCTGGCAGGTCTACAGACAATCCCAACTGAGCTCTATGAGGCGGCGAGGGTGGACGGCTCAGGACCCTGGAAGTCCTACCGCTCAATTACTTTCCCGCTACTGTTCCCGGCTCTTTCAGTTGCGGCAGTGATTAATTTGATAAATGTTTTCAATCAGTTCCCGATTATTTGGATTATGACTGGCGGTGGTCCAGGTTATGAAACTGACACCACCACAACGCTGATGTATAAGTTGGCATTTAGAAGTCAAGAGGTTGGCCAGTCGGCAGCTCTTTCGGTATTGAACTTCTTTGTCATCATGGTCTTTGTTTTGATTTACCTTCGCGCAACCGGATTTATCGGAAAGAAGAAGGAGGACTAGTCATGAAGCTTGCCAAGAAATCACTGATCACAGCAGCTGGCTGGTTAGTCGGACTTATTTTCTTGATTCCATACATCCGAATGCTCACCACTTCACTAACGCCAAGCGATGAGCTGTATGCAATACCGGCCGAGTATTTCCCAACCAGGTTTGAATTTGGAAACTTCATTACGGTTTGGGACTCTGCGCCAATTGCCACCTACATCATCAACACCTTGATCATTGCTGGTGCTGCAACTGTTTTGGTTTTGATTGTTGCTGTTCCTGCCGCGTATTACCTAGCTCGCTTCCGCTTCCGCGGCAGGGGACTAGTTCTGCTACTGGTGCTGGCAACCCAGATGTTTGCACCTACTTCAATGGTGATTGGTATTTACAGAGAGTTCGTTGCACTGGGACTTGTGAATAGTTATCTGTCCTTGATCTTGGTCAACGCGGCTTTCAACCTAGCTTTTTCGGTCTGGATTCTCTCCGGCTTCTTCGCTGGAATTCCAGCGGAGGTTGAGGAGGCTGCGATGCTGGATGGGGCAAGCAGGTTCCAGGTTCTCAGAAGAGTCACCTTGCCACTGGCACTGCCCGGGCTTCTGACTGCCATCATCTTCACCTTTATTGCTGCCTGGAATGAGTTCGTGGTTGCCCTGACTTTGACCTCAAGTCCGGATGTTCGGCCGCTAACGGTTGGTATTACCGGCTTTGTTGGGCTGTATGAGGTGCAGTGGCACTACGTATTTGCAGTTTCCTTGATTGCCATCATCCCGGTTGTCATACTCTTTATCTCAATCGAGAAATGGCTGGTGAGCGGTCTAACCGCCGGCAGCATCAAGTAGAAAGAGCATCCGATGCCTCGCAATGAGCGGCTTAACCGCATATTGGAAGCAGTGGCTAAGCGCGGGGCACTCGATGTTGATGCAGCAGCCAAACTCCTAGGCGTCTCAGCCGCCACCGTAAGACGCGACTTTGATGAGCTAGCGGTTAGACAGCTGGTAACCCGCACCCACGGTGGCATCAACGCAGTTGGCAAAGCTTATGAGCTTCCGATGCGCTACAGAACAGCCAAAGACTCCAGAGGCAAAGCTCGCATCGCTAAAGCCGCAGCAGCGCTTGTGCAAAAGGATTTCAGAATTGGTCTCAATGGTGGAACGACAACAACGGCGCTAGCCAGAGAACTAACACTTGATTCGAGACTCAGAGCCGGGGAGGGCGAGGTTGGTCTAACAGTTGTCACCAACGCCGTGAACATCGCAACCGAGATGGTGATCAAGCCCTACATCAAAATTGTTGTCACCGGCGGAATCGCAAGACCGCAGTCATATGAGCTCATTGGCAGCTATGCAGAAAACGTCATGGACGGGCTCTCTCTAGACATCGCATTTTTAGGTGTAAACGCAGTTGATGTTGAAATTGGTGCAACAGCTAATCACGAGAGCGAAGCACACATCGGGTCTCTAATGGCCAAGGCAGCTAAGCGAACAATCATCCTCACAACCTCCGACAAGGTCGGAAAGCAAGCTTTTGCCCGAATCTGCCGACCCGGTGAAATCTCCGCCATTATGGTTGATGAGAAGCTCGAGAAATCAATTGAAAAGGGCTTCAAAGATGCGGGGATTGAGGTAATCGTCTGTGACTAACATCCTTGTTCACTCCGCAAACTACTTTGATGGTGAAAAGCTAACTCCTAACTCCTGGGCACTGCTAACAGATGCTGGCGCAGAGCTTGGCACAGGGGAGGGCTGGAAACAAAAAGCAGCCGATCAAACTATCGATGCCAAAGGCCAAATACTTCTGTCGGGCCTGGTTGACACCCACTGCCACGGCGCCATGGGCCACGCCGCTCAAGATGGCATTGCGGGAATGCGAGCACTGCTTGATTTCAATAAAGCTAACGGTGTTGCCAAGAGCCTTTTGTCGATGGTCAGTGCACCTGCTTCAGAGCTGATTGATTTATGTGAGCAGGCTAAAGACCTAAAGGGTGATGAGAGATTTGCCGGCATTCACTTAGAGGGCCCCTACATCTCTCACGGCAAGCGTGGCGCCCACAACCCAGAAATTGTTGGTCCGCCTAAAACCGAAGACCTAAAGGCAATTGCCAAGCTAGAAACCGCTACGAGCATCACCATTGCTCCCGAGCTTTTTGAAAACAGCCAGCTCGACATCCTGGCCGATGCTGGCCTGCAGCTTTGCTTTGGTCACAGCGAAGCTAGCTATGAAGTAGCCAAAGCATTCTTTGAGCGCTACCCAAGCGCCATCATGACCCATGCATATAACGGTATGAATGGCATTCACCACCGAGCACCAGGCCCAATCCCAGCTGCCATTGAAGCGGGAGTCATGATCGAGCTAATTGCCGATGGCATCCACGTTGAAGATGCAGCTGCCAGACTCTTGCCGCAAGAGAAGGTAATCCTGATTACTGATGCCATGGCCGCCACCGGCATGCCCGATGGCACCTACCAACTCGGCAGCATGAAAGCCGAAGTCAAAAACTC
>JACCEA012483731.1_pt1 | contig 10578 bp, 12 predicted proteins | sample 7449851 | NCBI WGS metagenome assembly JACCEA01 (sample SAMN15323453, study PRJNA562643) | freshwater metagenome | isolation source: river surface water | place: USA:Blue River Watershed | collected 2017-08-18 | reverse complement strand
ATATTATCGTGTGCAAAAGAATTATACGGAAACAATATTGACATGATGACATTGCAAATTAATGTTTCTGAAGAAAGAGGTATTGAAGTTGTTCGTAATAAGATACAACAGTTTGTTCAATCTAAAAGTTTTCTATTTGCTGAAAATAAAAAATTATTTAAATTAGTTATTTTAGATGAAGCAGATGCAATGACACCAGATGCACAAGCGATATTAAGAAGAATTATAGAAAAATACACGATAAATGCAAGATTCTGTTTGATATGTAATTATATTAAAAAAATAAATTTAGCATTACAATCAAGATGCACAATATTTAGATTTTCACCTATACCTGATAATATTATGAAATTAAAAATTAAACAAATATGTAAAAAAGAAAGTATGAACATAGATAATGACGCATTAGAAATAATTATAGATAAATCATCTGGTGACTTTCGAAAAATTATTAATACGCTACAAACTTGCTCAATGATATCAAAAAATATTAATGAAGATACTATTGATAAATCATTAGGTTTTCCAAAGAAAAATGAAATAGAACGAATTTATAAGACTTTAATGGAAGATGAATTATTAAAATCATATAGAATAATTAATAAAATAAAAAATACTCAAGGTTATTCATTAATAGATATTATTAAAAGTGTTTTTAATAGATTACTTGTTGATATGGATGAAAATAAAATTACTCATAAGAAATATGCAAATATTTTAAATAAAATAGGTATTATCGAATACAACCTACTAAATAGCACTAACGATAATATTCAATTAACTTCTTTTATTAGTTTATTCAAATAATTTAATACTTAAAGATTTATATATAAAAAATTGATATATAAATGTCTTCAAATAATTCATACCAAATTAATCAAAAAATGACAACGAAGTTTTCTAGTTTTTCATGTTTGGCCCTAGATGAAGATAGTGATAATGATAATAATAGTATAAAAGAATCTCCGGTTCAAACTCAAAAAGAAGAAAAAATAAATGAAATGCAAAATTTAAAAAATAATATTGTAATTGCAAATTTAAATCAAACTCATGATAGTACAAAAGATGATAGTTGGACGTCGGTTACTCCTTCCTCAAAAAAAGGAAGTAAACGAACTGCTTATGCAAAAAAAACATTTGATACAAGTAAGTATGATAAAAACAAATCGGAAAAAAAATATGTCAAAAAAAGCGAATCAAGAGAAAATAAATTAAGTGAAGAAAAAGAAGAATTGAAAGAAGAACAAGAATTAGTAGATACTAATAATGAAGTTTTAGAAGATGGCGAAGAAATGGAAGATAAAAATAATGAAGCACTTTTAGAAGAAGTACATCAATATAAATTCCAAAATAAATGGTATATCTGGGTTCATGAAGTAGATTCTAAAGATTGGTCTAATAAATCTTATAAAATTATTCATTCAATTGAAACCATAAAAGACTTTTGGGAATTCTTTAATTCAATCAGTAAATTAAATCAATGGAAATATAATTTTTTCATTATGAAATCAAATTCACATCCAACATGGGAACATAGTACTAACAGAAATGGTGGTACTTGTTCAGTTCGAATTGATATTTCTCAAAGTGTTGATATAATTGAACAATTAGCTATTTTATTAGTTAATGAATCTTTAACAGAAGAAATTAATGATATTAATGGTGTAAGCTTTGCTGCAAAAGGTAGTTGGTGTGTAATTAAAATTTGGAATAGAGATAATAAAAATAATATTTCTAACCAAATGCCATCATACCTAAGAAAAATATATCCTTCTATAAGTATTAAGTACAAAGAAAATATACCAGAATATTAAATTATTTTTTTTATTATATTAACTTTTTTTAAATTATTTATTATTGCAGGTGATAATAAATTAAAATTATTTATTTTACTGAATATCCATTCATTTTGAATATTACAACTTTTAACTACTTTTCGCATAAACAAATAATTCTTTTTTATTTTATTAAAATTTAATAAATTAAGTTCATTATCATCAAAAGTATGTGGAAATCTTTTATATATTTTTTTTGATGGTTTCATAGAATAATATGTTGTTTTATGATTTGATATATTAATCATTTTATTATTTTCTCTCAAATAGTTTATATATGCAATTTCATCAGGTAATTTTGACTTTTCAAATATTCTCTTAATATCTAATTCATTTTCCAAAATAAAATTAATTATTTCTCTATTAAATATTGACCATTGAGAAGCTACATACCAACAATCTAAATTATATTTTTTATAATTATTTACTGTATAAATACATTTTTTATAGTAATCATTATTATTTTGAAAGTAATTAATATATGATTTATTGTTTTTTATAAGAAAATCATATATAAAATCAAAATTATGTAAAGGTATATGAGTTCCAGACATTAGAATAAATTTATAATTATTTTCATCTTTAATTGATAATTCATATAACCTATTTTGTAAATTTATTAAAGTATAATCTCCCCAATTTGTTTGATATTCTTCATTTATTATAAATTTCTTAAAAAAATCATTTTCAAATACTATCTTATTTTTATCCTTACCGTGTATATAAATGGAATATTTATTTTCATCTATATTTTCAAAAAATTTATACCAAATATCTTCTTTTTCAAATGTTTCATAAATCATAAATAAAAAAGCTATCTTTTTCATTTTAATATAAAATATTATATTAAAAAGTATAATATAAAATAAACTTATTCTTCTAGATATTCGATTTTATTTTCATTGTAATATTCTTCATCTTCATCGAAATCTTTAGCAATTCTGTCTTCATCATATGGACTTACACAGAATAATAATTTACCTAAAGTCGCTACAGTAAATTTAACACAGAGTGGATAATCATTTTTCATAAATAGTTGGATTCTAGGACATAAGTTTTGAGATTTATTCGTAAACATAACTAAGAATTTAAGTTCAAAAATACCTTGAACAACATCTGTTTTAGAATTTTTAGAAAAGTTAATTTTAATACCATTTTCATCAGGGTAATAAGATTTACTTCTTTCAGATGAATCTCCCGTACTTGTAAATGTTAGAGACTTACGTGTACATTTAATTTCTATTACTTGCTGAATATGACTCATTTCTTTACAAATAGTATGGAATTCTTCTGTATCAATTGTAATAACAACATCAAATTCTGTTGGTGGAATTTCATACTTAGATTTATTTATATCCATCAATTTAATCTTATCTGATGTTTCATATCTTTTCTTTTCATTTTTAATTTTAAGTTGAAGCCAATCTTTATCATCTTCATTTACTGAAATTCCTAATGAATCATCTTTTTGGAGAGATTTTAGAGATTTATATAATTGATTTAGGTTGATACCAATATCAAATATTTTTTTCTTAACTCTAAACACATCAAACTTACGTGCATTAAGTTTTACATTAACTAATAATGTTTGCGATTTGTCCATTGCTACTATTTTTATACCTCCTGTTTTTTTATCTTTGTCATCATCTGCATCTTTTTTTGCTAAATTTTTATCTTCATCAGATTTAATTTCTTGTTCTTTTAATTCTTCTTTGTCTTTTTTCTTTTTCTTTTTTCCTCCAGCATTATCAGTTTCAACTTGTGTTGGTTGAGTATCTTCAATCATTTTATCATCATCTAATTTTTTATTCATCTCATCATCACGAATACATTCAATATTGACATCATCAAATACATCTTTTAAAAGTTCAAAAAGAGATCTAATTGCGCCTATATGTTCTGTTTTAATTTCTAAGAGCTTACCCATTATTTATTTTATAATATAGTTATTTATTCTTAAATATATTTTTATCACTTTTTTTTAAATATATAATTTTTCATTTTTTTATTAATATATTATATATAATATGCCTACTTTTGAATTAGTTAATCCATATGTTGTTGGTACAATGAAAAAAACTTTTAATGTAGAAAGTTCAAACGAAGCAGCATCTCAAGCTTGGAATAATCTATCCAAACATGTTGTTAATAATGTTCCTAAATTCGCCTTTACTATTAAAAAAATATCTGATAACAAATTATACCACTATGTTGTTAAAGAAAAATTAGGAAAAAATAAAGAAGTAAGTTTTTCCATTAAAGAATTAAAATTAAACTTATCTTCATCTGAAAGCTCCAAATTTTTATCCAGAGTAAATCAATTCGATAATTCTGGTAAATTAACTGGTGGTAAAAAAGATGACTCATCTTCATCTGATTCTTCTGACTCTTCTGATTCCGATTCTGACTCAGATACTGATGAAGTAATTAGAAAAATCAGACACTTCAAAAATAGAAACCAACCTTTATCATTTTTATACTATAATCCAGTTGTATATAATAAAGATGGTAATTTAGCAAGTGTTTATATTCCTTCTTGGAATACTGGCTTAAGCTTGTCACTTGGCGCTCCTTATGTTTTCTTAGAATTTGGTAAAAAATAAACTTAATTTAATTTATTTTTTAGTTTTTTTAGGTTTACTTGACCTTTCAAAAGTTCTTTTTAAATTTACTCTATTGACTTTTCCTCTTTTTTCCTCCATAATTTCCATAATTTCTTCAATTAATTTTTTATTTTCGGCTTCTGTATTGGCAATTTTTTCTTTTTTAATACCTTCAATAATTGATTCTTTAATTGTTTCTGCTTTTAAAGTACCTTTTGTTTCAGATTGGTTTCTTATTAATTTACCACCAGGAATATTTACAAATGTTGCGTCACTCTTATCTAAAAATTTTAAAATATATTCTTCACATTCTTCTTTTTTATCTTTTAGTTCTTTTATTTCATCCATTTTTTTTCTAATTAAATCATCTACTTTAATATAGTTGATAATTTTTTCTTTAAAACCATTAGATAAATTTTTATCATCTTTATTACTATTTTTGCTTGTTTTGGATTTTATTTGTGAAGATATATTTTCACTATCACTTACACTTGATACTTTAGAAGAATCATTTGATGAATTATCTGAATTAGAACTACTTTTACTGCTCATTTATATTTAATAGATAAATATAAATTTTTAAATAAGTTTTATACTATTTTAAATAAAAAAATATTACTATCCTCTGACCAAGACATCGGAATTTTTAAATCAGTTACTTTTACATACTTAGAAGACTCTTTCGGTGCCTTAGAACATCCAATAATCGTACCCTTTGGTAAATTATTTGCTATACTTTCAAATATCGTATTAGTAACACTTTCAGCCATGCATAAATTACTTATCCAAATTAATATTTTATCACTTTTAAATTGTGATAAATTAACATTTTCGACATAATCATTTATAAATTTAACCTTGGATGATTCAGGATATTTTTCTAATTTACTTTTAAGTGAAATTGCGTCACTGTGTCTTTCTTTTACTAACTCTATACCAATACTTTTTTTTATAAATGGAAAACCTGCCGCATATAAACATAATTTACCTCTACCTGAACCAATATCTATAAATACATTTACATCATTTTTTAAATATTCCAATAATTTATCAAATCCTTCATAATTCATTTCTCCATATGTTATATTTGCTTTTTCGTAATTCGTGTTTCTATCTTTATCAAATTTGCAAGCTGGATATAATTTTTTTAACTCATCTTTATAATTACTTGTTAAATTCATAGATTTAGATTTTTCTCTGTTTTTTATTTCTAGATATCTATTTCTATATTTCTCATAATTACTCATTTTTATTATTATATATATTTATAAAACAAATTTTTAGTTATTTTTTAGATTCATTATTTCCCATTTTTTTTCAAACCAGTTATCATATTCAGTAACCATAAAATTTAGTAAATTAAATAATGAACTAGATAACTTTATAATTTCACCATCAATTAACAAAGCAAAAAATTCATCATAATCATCTAAATTAAATTCGTCAGTTTCATTAAATAATTTATTTTTATCATTATTATTTTTTTGGTTTTCTTTATATTTATAAATATGATGGTATAAATATTCCATTGCCATATTAGTAGCTAATGGGTTAGATGAATCAATATCACTAAACATATGTTCTGTTTCTTTTTTTTTATAAATTCTACGATAATGTATATGACATGCATTTATAATATCAACTAATTTTTCATGTTGTCTATCAGTATCATCGATTACTTCATTATTTTTATTATCTTCAGACATTTCTATTATATATATTATTTTATTAACTTTATACTATTTTTTTCAAAGTTTTATAAAAATTGATATTTCTAATAATAGTTATTTTTTATAATTATTATTAATGAATTTATATTTTATAAAAGATGGAGAAGATAAAATAAAAATAGAATTTTGTAATAATTTAGATTTAACTAATTTTAAATTTCAAGGATTAATTTGCACAAAATCAGAATTAAAAGATATATTTCCAAAAGTATATATTTTAAGTGAAAATGAAAATAGTAAAAGAATTATATTTCAAAAAAATAAATTAATATATGATATACAATTATTAAAAAGTAATTTACAAAAAGCAATAAGGAAAAAAGATATAAATACATCTTTAAAAACAGCATCTATAATTATTAAACAAAATGTATCAGAGCTATTAAGAAGATTGCCTATAATTGCATTAGAAGATTCAACTATTGAATTTGAAGATTTTACATATTTATTATGGTTATTGATGGCTGAATCTAAAGGTTACAATTTAAGTAATATTGATATAAATAAATTATTAGGAATTGTTAAAAAAATTTGCACAAGTAACTATAGAGATTTATTAAATACAGAAGATGAAAGTTTGTTTAATAATGATATTTTTAATTGTAAAAATATTAAGTTGAAAAACTTTTACATAAGTGTATTTTTAAGAGTAGAATTTGGAACTATGACATGTGATAAAATATTTTTAAAAAATCTTGCTAATAAATGGTTTAATAGGTATAATAAAAATAAATTAGAAAAGTACTATAATACTATTTCTTATGAAAATATTAAAACTGATTTTAATTTTGATAATTTTAAATTTGAAAAAGAAAATAAGTTATTAAATGCCGTAGATTTTCATTGTCATAAAACATTATTTGACCAATTACGAGAATTATCTAACTTATATGAATTAAGTAATATTCAAATTAAAAATTGTATATGGTTTTTAAGAAGTTCTCCAAATGTTAGAAATTTTTTGATAGAAAATAAAAAAGTTCGGGAATTTATTTCAAATTATAAATTAGAACAGGAAAATAACAAATTTATTTTTAATAAAATAAATGATAATTTAAATATAATTTCTAAAGATTATTGGATTAAATCAACAAGTATAAATAATTCTTTATTAAATTATATTTCATAGACATAAATAAAAAAGTTCGGGAAAAAATTTTAAAATGATTTTTTTTTGTATAATTTTTTTATTATTGTGTCTAAATAAAATAAAAGTTTTTAAATATTTAGATATATTTTTATCTAAATAGTTCAGGAAAAATTTTTTTTATAAATTCTTTAATATTGGTTCCACTATTAAATTCTTATTTAACATAATCCTTTAATATTGTAATCAGGTTCAATAGTAGATTGTTGCCAAGGAGATACAACGAATTTAGGGCAAGGGGGGCTTCCTCTGAGGTCCCAAGAAGCATTTCTTAAAGAGTTGCCGATTGTGTTAACGCCTACAGGTCTAGAAACATTGATTAAATGTCTGTTTTTGACGGATATTGGTTCAGGCATTACTTCAAACCAATCTTTATTAGTTTCTTGAGGTAAGTAGTTATCAGATTTGAAGATATCATCATCAGTTAAGGGTTTTCTTTCACCGCCTTTGTAAGGAGCTAATAAATCACCAGATTCATCATTACCGTGGTATTCATCATTGGCTAAGTGACCTTCTTTTACTAAAGAGTTGTAATCATCGAAATATTTACCTACTTCTTCAGTATCTTGTCCTCTTGCACCATCTTTGTAGTTGGCTCTCTTATAAACACCGCCTTTAGATTTATTTTTAGATTCAAATTTAGATTCTATTCTTTTTTGTTCAGTTTGGGTTATTTCTTCAGAAGGTAAAGATGTTTCAGAAGAATAATTATCATTCGAATCATCACGAGGGATATCTTGTAAAGTATCTTCAGATGCTTTAACACTGGCAAAAGAATCACTAGATTCACTATTTGAAGAGTATCTATTAATGAGATATACGACTGCTAAAACTCCAACGGCGAGTAGAAGATATTTAATTTCGTTTTTCATTATTTATATATATTTATAACTAGATAATATTTTAAAAATTTATATATAAAATATAAAAAAACAATTTTATATTTATATTATATATATTTATGAATTATTTCAATTTATCAGATACTAGTAGTGAACCATTCTATAAACCTAAACAAGATGGTGGATTTTTTGGTTTATTTGGTAATGATTATTCGCCACTACTGTTTAGTGCTATTGAAGAAAATAATATGAGTGCTTTATCTTTTTTAATTAAAAGACCAGAAATTAAATCTGTTAAATGCAAAAACAAGGAAGGAGAAACAATTTTACACATTCTAGTCAAGAAATGTAATATAGCAGGTTCTCAAGAAGTAATTAATAGTTTATTACAAAGAACTGATATTAAAGACTTTATTAATGTTCAAGATAAAAAAGGTAACACTGCTTTACACATTGCAGTAATGAATGATTGCAATGAATTAGCACAAAACTTAATTAAAGCTGGCGCAAATCCTTTAATTAAAAATGAAGCCGGTTTTTATATTGAAGATGTTGAAGAAGAAATTAAAGTAAATAATGCTTCTGAAAAGAAAAGTGATATATTTATACCTACTAAAAGTAAAATGTCAGATACTGAAAAGAAATTTTTAAGTAATATGATAGATAGCATTAATACAACTTCTGATGCAGGTGGTATGACTAATATGTCAATTACACAAACATTAAAGAAGGATTCTAAAAACTTCACAGATAATTTACTTGTTCCAGAAGTAAGTAATACAAATACTAATTATGATACATCAGATATTCTAAATAGTATACTTGAAAATAAAACAGTAGCATCTGAAAGTTCTGTTTCTATTACTACTCCAGCTACTCCACAAAATATAAATACAAGTGAATTTATTGACAGATATCTTGCAGATAAAAATACTAAAGAAGTTTTAAAAGGTGGTAAAAAAACTAAAAAATCCAAAAACTTAAGTAATCAATCTTCTTACTATACTGAAAGAAGTTTAAGTATGTCAAATTCTAATTTAACTTCTTCTGTAAATATCGATTCAAGTGAATCTACTGAAGAATCTTCTGAAAATAGTTCTTCAAATGAAATGAGTGAATTATCTAGAATGATTAATAATCAAGCAACTGAAATTCATGAACGTTCGGTAAAGAAAATTATGGAAATAATGGGTGTTTCTGAACAAGAAGCAAGAGTAATCAAAGCTTATATTTATTCAGAAATTAAATCACAAAGTCCTGAATTAAATAATTTCGATAGAGCTGTTGAAATGGAAAAAAGAATTACTAAAGAACATTTATCCAAATTAGATAAGAAAAAACTAAAAGAATTATCAGAAGTAATATCTGAAAAACAAAAACAAAAAGAATCATCTTCTTCTGCAATGACAAGCGAAAGTATGACAAGTTCAGAAGAATCTTCTTCTGAAGAAAAACCAAAAAAGAAAAAAGTCGCAGAAAAAACCAAAAAATCTAAAAAATATTTTTAAGTTAAATCAATAGAATTAATAGTTAGAACTATTCCGTAATTTTCATTAAATAACCAAATTGAACTAAATTCAAGTTCAATTTTAAAATTTTTCTTTTTTAAAATAAAAGATTCAGGATTATTATCTTTTGTTTTTATTTTTAGTTTATTTGATAAATGACATCTTATATTTATTTTTTCATCTGATATATTTTTAATGGGACTTGTATAATTAAAATTTTTAAATTCAGATTTAATTTCTCCCAAATTTAAAAAATAGTTATCTATTTCTTTTATTAAAGAAATTATATTATTATTTATATTACTATTATTAGTTAGTTCTATGTTTAGAATGTCTTTTTTATTATACTTTTCAATTCCAAAAGGTGAATAAGAATTTGATATATTAATTATTAATTTATCAACGGCATTATATCTTATTCTATAGTTTTTTTTATCTTCAATTAAAATTATTTTTTTTGAATCAAAAGAATTAATTAAATCCATGTTTATATATACTGAAAAAAATATAATATTATTTTATAAATGAGCGATTTCATTGGTCCTTTTACTAGTAATATTATTGATAAGTTTATATGTCATATAAAAAAAAAAGAAAATAAAGATAAAATAATGAAACATTTTATTAATCCAATTTTAAAAGATATAACAGATAGATATTACTCCTACTTTTTAAGTTTAATTATTATGTTAATCTTTATGATTATTTTGTTGATAATTTTATTATTATTATTATTGTTTAATAAATAATATAATTTATAATATATAAATATCTTAAATTAATATATATTATAAATAAAATGGATAAAAATACTTTTTTATTAGCATTTAGATATTTAGTACTTTTTATTGTTGTATATTTAGTATTAAAATTTTTACCTAATCAAAAGATGAATGATTTTGTTATCGGTATT
>JACCEA011043880.1_pt1 | contig 10583 bp, 7 predicted proteins | sample 7449851 | NCBI WGS metagenome assembly JACCEA01 (sample SAMN15323453, study PRJNA562643) | freshwater metagenome | isolation source: river surface water | place: USA:Blue River Watershed | collected 2017-08-18 | reverse complement strand
GTGTATTGACCAACATCTTCCACATTGTCGATTTTTCCCCAGTCAATTGACTTCATGGTTTGAAAGTCTACATCCATACGATGCACTTCCCCTGCCGATAATACATCCATAGTAAAAGAAATTGTGTCCATAAATTTTTCAATTTGTGGTTGGAAATCCACTTGGTTCTCGTACTGCGGCTGAATCTTAGATTTCATCAAATTCTCCAATGCTGGAATAGTATCAATGCAATATTCACCGGTGCATACTACTCGACAAAGAGTACTCTCAATTAACTTGTTGAATGGATAAACGGGAATTTTTGTGGGTTTTGGTTGTGGTAGAGCGGCAGGACATCTGTTTTTCAAATACATTGCATAGTTTTCAAGGCATATGCGGAATTCTTTAGAAAGAGAAAGAAAAGTCAAGCCTGTGGAGAATACTGTGCAGCGCTTCAAAGAGCCTTTGATATACTCAAATATTTTACGAGAAGAATCGTACGGTTCGCCGGGTAAAGTAAGCGCTGCAGACGGTGGTGCAGGTTGCGATCCCGGGCTGCTAGGAGGATTCGTAGCAGAAATCGCATTTTCTTCTCCTTTGAAAAGACTGTCCATCAACTCTTCCAATCCTTGTCTTTCTAGTTGAACATAGCCTCCCAAGAATGGGTCAAACGCATCCTTTATAGACTCATCCATTCGTTTTTCTTCACCACCCTTTGCGAACGACTTCAACATCTCTGCTTCAAAGCTATTTACATTCTTCACTATTCTCAGCAAGATTGATACCTGCTGGCTACTATTCAAATCCGGTGTCTCCTTCTCATATTGTGTCAAAATATCGAATAAATGCTTCTTTGTTCTGCGAACAAACTCTAAAAATAAATGATATTCTACTTGCCATGTGCTGGGCACAACATTTGAAAGTTTCTCATCTACAACGTGGAGAAGATAGCGAAACCAGTTGTAACGTTGCTCTAAACAATCCAAACCTGCATATTTTGTACCAATTTGAAACATTTTCTCATATGGAATCAGTTGCAACTGAGCAAATCGCTCCAGTAAATCTATTCGAAACTTTTCTCCCAATGCATCGACAACCATATATATTTTTGAAAGATCACTGACATCCACATCCCACGAATTTTCTGCAGGATTTTCATGTTCGTATTTCTCACTACTAATTAACTGACCAATCTCTCGAAAGCTCCATTGTACTTGCCTTCGCAATTCGAATTGGATTGCTTCAACCTTTTCTTTGACGATAGCAACTTGAGGGACTGCAATGAATTTTTCAAACTTTTCCATTTGTTCTAAAACATCAACCAACAAATCAGCCACAACACTGTAATAATCATATTCTGCTTCATATAGCTCTTTCTCCAACTCTTGAATTGCGCCAACTAGCTTATTTAGATCAGCAAATGTTTGTGCAGACTGTGACATCTTTTCTTCGCAAGCCATCAGCTTGCCTGAATCACTAGTAATTTCCAGCAATATCATCTCTGCTTGTTCAGCACGAGATCTTATTTCATGCACACAATCAAATAAAGCACGTACCTATACAAGTATGCAAGAGAGTTGAGATGGAGATTCACAAATCAGTAAATGCTAACAAAACTCACATATGCCGTATCCCCTTGACTTGCATTCGCTACTTCTTGATCGAATGAAGACATTTGCGCACCTATATTATCTATTACTTGTTTGAGAAACTCCACTGAAGTAATCTTCGTGGGGTCAGGTACATTAATACGATTAGCTTTTGGTATCAGCGACATTTTATTTCAATATGATGTGATCTCTCTTAGATTAGAGATATTATTCAACAAGGGAAGACACGTCTCAATTTATTTGTTGTGGGCTACGGATGGATGCAAATTGGAAATATAATATGGAAAACAGGAAATTATTTGGTATTTATTAGTTAGTTGGAGCGATGTGGGATGCAAAAAACATGCCATAATATTTTAGTTGGTATTATAGAAAACCACCTTAAAAAGGACTTTTTTTGTAATGGCAAACCAATCCCTGGAAACCCAATCATCACCAATACAGTGCAATAATAAAACTACTTGTAATACAAATAACCGTCTAACCATTGAATTCTTATTGCATCCCTTATTGAAACAATAAACAAATTGATTGAGATGAGCAGTTTCAAGAGAAAAGCAAAGCCTTCCACGATTGATTCTCCTACATCGCCAATCGAAATAATAACAGAACCTGTAGAGCCTGGAAAGGTGGCAAACGAAAGCACAAGTGAAGTTCTAGTGTCTCATCCAGTTATAAATTCAGTTACTGGATGGAAACCGTGGGTCCACACCAGTTTTGGAATAATTAGTTCAGGTCACAGGCAATTAGACGAATTGGTGGGAGGTGGTATTCCTTTGGGAACCAGCACTTTATACTTGACAGAAAATTATTCTGCTTTTGGCCAAACCTTATTTGCATACAACCTTGCAGAAGGGTTGAGTCATGGACACGAAAACCTGGTAGTTGTAAACAATGGTCATGAAGCAGAAAAATTGTTACGAATTTTACCACTCAACCTCAATCTTGACAAGATTACATCTAATAATGCTGTGACTGTCGTTCAGAATTTTGAATGTGAAGAACCAAAGACGGAGAAACTGTCATCGTCCGAAAATTTGCACTCCGCAACTAAAGGTCAATCAGACTTTCATCTGAAGATAGCATGGCAATATGAAAAATATTTAAGTGAGTGTGCGGGTTGCAGAAATTATGTCAAAATATGTTATCCTTTATGTGTTATCCTTTCAGAAAAGCAAGATCAGTTACAAACAAAGTCGTTAACATCTGAAAAAGTTCCGTTTTGTTGCAGTTTTGATTTGTCTAAGAGGTAGGTGGAAGCAATTGTGCTTTGAAGAATTTTCTAATGGCGATATAATTAGGATCCAAGAATCGCTTCTCCTAGAAAATATGGCACTCGTCGTGATCGATTCCGAAGAAAATGAGTGCTTAGGGATAATATTGGACAAAATTTTGAATACGATAATGAAATTTCTCGAGAGAAAGTGCGTTACGAATCCTTTGTCCATTTGTCGATTGTACTTTCCATCTTTCCACGATGTCATTGTATCATTGAACGGATCTAGAAGGCACTCTGACTATAATGAAATAGTTACGGTTCTCGGTCGATTTTTTGTACGACTTAAGCGAATCATTCGTGATAGTCGTGTTGCAATATTTTTCTCCGTTAATGATGCAATTTTAAATTCTCATGTAATGCTGCTTTTGCATCAAGTCATCGATTCAGTTCTCTCAGTGAATTCATTTGCGGGTAAAGAACATGTTGTTCCGTACGAATTCAAAGAATACTTAGGATTCTTTACTGTGAAAAAGGTACAACAATACGGCGTACTGGCCCCTTATCAGCCTCCGAAAGGGTCGAGGTTTGGAATAAAGCGAGACCGTAGGAAAGTTCATATTGAACCATTGCATTTGCCACCAGAAGAAAGTCGATCTTTTGGTAACAACTGCTCCAGCGATAGTAAAGCTGTCAACGATAGTTCGGCGGTAAGAGTATTTGGAAATGTTGGACCAGTTGAAAAATCCCATCAATCTGCGCATAACCTTCCTATTTCTATAACTTCCGTTCCTAGTCATGACCACATTCACGGTGCTAACCTTAAGATGGAGGACAGAAAGGAAGAAACTTTTTTGGGTCACGATAAAGGTGGACCTGTCCCTGCCATAATTGCAGCTCCAAAATCGTCTTTGGCAGCAAGCTTAGCAGCAGCAAGGAGCAACAGAATGGCGGCAAAACAAGTAAGCCTAGGAGATTCGAAGCCCGTTTCTATTTCCAAAAGTTTTCCTACCAGCAACCAAGGAAATTCCTTGGATTTTTGAATCTATTCTTTGTGGTTACATTTGAAGGTACATACCATAAGTTAATCAATAATCTATTGCGGTTCTATGAAGAAGAATTGAAAGAACTGTTAACATAATCTTAACTTAAGGTGATGGGTAGATTTTCGAGCAAATCTAATTTTATAGCTTGGATATTTTCGACTTCTTCGTTGATGTCAGATTCGGTTTCAAGTATCTTGTCCATTAAATATTTCTTTTGAAAGTTGCATGGTCCTCCGAGTGCATTTTCCAATGTTGGGATCATTGGTTGCAGTTGATCTAAATGTAATGCAGCAATGTAGAGAAGCTTCTCTTTCTCCAGTTTCTGGATGGTGTTGATGGCATGGCATAGACTGACAAGGTTTCTCAATTCAGCTTCATTCTGATCACAAAACAAGCAACTTAACAATTGGAAAAACATTTAGGAGAAAAGTCGGAACAATACCTTCAAAGATATCATTATATAGCTTAAATGTGTAAAATATTCGGTCATTTTTGTGCACAGACTGGGATATAAATCGAGTTTACCGTGAACCATGATCGTTTCTAATTCACGATCATAATATTGGTATAACTAATGTTAAACAAGAGAGAGAGAGAGAGTTCCATCATTACAGAATACATCTGATCGCATTTCGGGGTCGTTTACCTTTATGCGGCTTTGTTGAACCAGTAATATTTGATTTGTTAATTCAACGTTGGATAACGTTATCAAGTCTTTTCCATCTTTGGCCAAAGCTGCAACCATTTGTGACCAATCTGCTTCATGATAATTAATCAATGATTGTGTTACTGTTCGCAGATCGGGAGCACTCCTGTCGACATTGGCAGAAGTATTATTAATAGGAGCGGTTTTCGATTGGTTACAGCAATTGCATCCATCTTCATGAGTTTCTTTTGAACGGTTGCTCAATATTTTGAAGCATTTATTGAACTCCATAATTTCTAAGAATCATCAAGAAAACGCATCAGAACATGAGTAGCAGCAAACTACAATATATTCCCTATTACAATATATTGTACAATATAGCAGAACATCGAAGAAAATTGCTCGCCCCGTGTATTTACAACAAGGCCTAACTAAGCCTAACTGTAATACATCTATGCGGTCGCTTACCGTTGCCATGCTTTTTAATTAAGTATAAGCCTTATTATTTGCTTTGCTGTGGGATGCCAATGGATGGATGACAATAATAGGGCGCCTTGTACAATACTGTTGTTGGTTATTATTGGTTTTATTTATGATTTATGATCGAAGGCAAAGCTGAAATTCTCTTCGAATCTGTAAATGTATTCGAAATAACCTTGTTACGATGAATGGATTGGAGAAGACGCAGCTCCAAATCGAGCGTGGGACACGACCGATTGTTGATAACGTTGACCAGTTACGATTAACTTATGGTTTTGATAAAATAGAAGTCCTCACACCAATTGTAGAAACAAGATTGCGATCTGGGCTATTAGCAGCAAGGAGTATGAAAGTTGCCTACCAGTCCGAATGGGGTCACGTGATTATTACTCTACCCATGGGATATCCCAAAGTACCCCTAGTGGTAGAAACAAGAGAGCAATTGAGAAATAGTTGGGACGATATCACCACACGGAAAGAAATTGATGATAGCGAAAGCTATATTGGTGCTAAAGATGTTTTAGCTCTGGTTTTGACGGAATTAGAAAAATCGTTTCCGCGGACCGAAGTTTCAAATGAGTGCACGAAGAATGCATCGACGATTATTGTTGAAGATGAAGAGAATTTAGGGGAATTTTCAATCATATTTTATTACTGCCGACGATGTCGATGCTGTCTATTCGATACAACAGCTTTGCATGGTCACCATGGTATTGGTGGTGCCAATGCTTGTTCTAGTAAATGCACGTCGCTATTTTTAGAAAACATACCCCCTTTCATTAAGTCGTCGGGAGAAACTCAGGAAGGAAAGATCAATTGCCCAAAATGTGAATCACGGATCGGAAATTGGAGTTGGATCGGCAGCCAGTGCTCCTGTGGAGAATGGATCGTACCAGCTTATCAATTTACGAAAAGTAAGTTAGACGAAAGAAAAGGATAGCACTCTTGTCACTTATAAAGTTTACTTTGGATCGTGTAAGAAAATAATATACAGTATTCGATGTTTTCGACCACTATTGTATTAGAAGTAATTAAATCGTAGCCACAGTAAATAAATACTGAAAATCATTACGGTATAAAATTCTATTGTCAGCAGAGGAGAATAGAATGTTAGAATCAACTTTAGTTTCTGCAATGTCCCATAATTCTGCCATTTTCCATAATCCCCAATCAACTGTATGGAACCATTTCGAAAAATAACGCTAGCACGCATCATCATGTAAGCGATATGTCCAATTGCAGACTTTGCAAATCCTCTCTTAGCATTCAAATTCACCAGCACTCCTGTCACTGTTCCCAGAAGCAAGATGTTTTCACCGTATATTGTAATCCATGCCAGTGTATTTATATGATCTACAGATAAAAGCTGCTTTGAGTGGAGTACCTTGAGAGTTTGTTCACTGAATGAAATTGCTCTCCACGCGCATGTCAAGAAAATAACTTCGTTGTTCTCGATGAACATGAAAGATGATAGACGATCTATTAAGAAATCCAGTTGGTCAATTAACTCAATTTCCTGATCAAGATAATGGTGTCGGATCCACACATATTCCAAATGAACGTATTTGGAGTTACTTAGCAGCAAATCCGTCCCCTTTTTGGAAAGGGTTATAGGGAAAAATAGCAAATTACATAACAACAAGATCGAAAAAAGGAAAGTGTAGTTTTGAACTGAATATAGACTATATCCCATTAATATTGGTACAAATGGGTCAATTATGTACAAACAAGAAACAAGCGCGTGGGAAATAGGTGTTTGAAAAATGGCCAGCGCAAAAAACTTGTATGTATAGCGACACGACAACAATAGAGCAAACATTGCTGCACATAAAATTTTCAGTGGCTGTTGCATATGAAATAATTGACGGTCTTCTAATTCTTTTATGGTCATACTCTTTTCCAATCCAAAATTGTCATATTGAAACGACTGGGGATGTTTTACATGATACCATGTTTCCCACAAAAGGGCAATTGTTAGAATATGCGTAAATATGGAGCATCTCATACTCTATATTAATAAATATCCTGCCCTATCTTAATTAATAACATCAGTTGACTTTGTTGATTCAGCAAGTAGTATTGTAAAATGAAGCAGATTATGGGCTTTTGTTCCGATTTTGAATGGACAGTGCACCAGCACAACCTTAATTAAGAGATATTTTATCATGTGCAATCGGGCAGTTTAGTTTTTCCGGAAGGAATAAGTGGGTAGGATTTAGGATTGTTATTGTATGATAACAGATATATTTAAGAACAGTTGAACATTTATAACAGGTTTTAAAGTATTTTCAACATCGAAAAACATGGATCCATCCAATTTAGCTTCTCTCTTCCAATTGCGATTATTCAGCTCTGCCTACTGGCTTATTTGGAAAAGTTGGAACATCATGGCCACAGCTTAAAATGGTATTTATTGATCTGAACTTTCCTCGTAAGATGCAACTGAGGTCTCTCCCAATTCAATCAGATCGACCAACACTGCATTGCCCGGAGTGATGGGACGAGACGATGCAACATCCGTGGCACTCATACTGCGACTTCTGGTTCTTGTCAAAGATGGAGTCAAGGACCGAGATGCAGTTAATTGAGGGTTGCCAGTAATATTTTGAATCGCATCCAAGCTATCAACTGATGCACTCGCAGGTATTGGCTGCGATAGAGCAGCTGGTGCGGATGAATGTACCGCCACTGCATCTAAATCATCTTTTGAAACGAGTATCGCCTTAGTCACTTTGTGACCTGCAGTCGTAGCAGATTTGTGCCGCTGCAACTTATGCTGCGAATGAACAAGCGGGTGGTATCTCATTGGGGTGGCAGCCTGAGTTTCTCGTTCCCATTTATCAGAAGTATTCTTCATATCCATATTGACAGTGATACTTTCGTTTCGTATTATTTTTGGAGCGTCAGGGAATTTACGTACCTTGGACGGACTGCTGATCATAGTGGGAAATTGGACCGGGGCAAAAGTTATTGATTCTGTACGTATTGACGAAACTTGTTGATCATTTTGTTTTTCATCAATACTATTGTCTGCAGTCTTCTCCAAATCGATTTTTGCAACATCAGGATTAGGAAGGCATAGCGAAGTGGTATTATTGGACGACAAGATAGAAGAAATACTCGAAACTTTTTCAGATAATGTACCTCCAGCGTATGCCATATCTCCTTTATATAGAGAAATCGCATTGTTCAATAATCCCAGCAGATCTTCGAGTCTCATATGGTGTTGTAAGACGATTGAAGGTGTCAACGAGTTGCACTTATCCTTGATTGGATCGTTAGTGGTTCCTGAAGAAAAGCTGATTTCACAGGTGAATTTACTTCGCTCCACTCGGTCCTCAAACAGACGGAAAACTATCTGTGACAAGTAACTCACATCTAATATCTGATCCAGCTGCTCCAAGGCTTCTTGATCCAAGGTACTGGTGGTTGCTCCGAAGTATCGCAACACATTTAGAACAGTATGAATGTGTGATTCAGAAGTAAAATACAATCGAGTTCTAACACAGCGCTCCAAAGAGTTTATCCGTAAATCTTGAGCATGTGAATGGTCTAATTGGTATAGCATGCGATCATCTGTTGAGGTATGAGATGACGGATCGTCCGTAATAACAGATGCAACCGTTAAGTCATGTTTGATTTTTTCCACTAGTGCTCCACACATCTTGGCGGCAATATACTGTTTGTCTAGCTTATCAATGCCATACTCTTGTGGAACAACACAACTTTCAAATATACTGGACAAACGACATAACTCTTCCATTCCTAACAAGTTTAGATGGTAATTATGCAATATATCGTATCGAATCATATCGTAGACATCCGGAACTTTGGTCAAATCGAATTGACCAGTTTTCCCATTGAAGAAGTCTTTAAAAAGCTTTGCCCATCGGTCATGCATCAAACTGTAAGTTTCCGAAAGGTATAACCCTGGCAGTTCAATCTCCTCTCCTTCATCATCGTCCTGTTCACCCTCGCCGCTACTCTGTTCTCGAGTAACAGGTAGTCCATCTAATGTTTTCGGAATCTCATCCTCAGGAGCGTAGTTCATCCCCTCAATTTTGAGTTGGGAAGAGTTTACTGGTGTTGCAGAACTAACACTATTGTTTAATGACGGAGTAGATATTTCATTGCAACAAAACCCAGCTGCTTCAGCCAACGCTTGTCGTTCCTGTTCGGCCATGTCTTTCAACTCTCCAACTAAGGTTTCCAAAAGTTCATACATACGTCGCAGCGTTTTTAATGGATTTTCTAATTTCTTAAATTGTGCCCGCATCACTGTTGAACATTCCGGTGCAATGCGATCGATGAGCTCGTCAGTTATCTCTCGATCTTCTTGGAGCTTATTTAAGTGCTCCTTACAGCGATCCATCTCCTGTTTCATTTCAAAGTTCTCGCTACTGTCCAACATAGTTCTATTTTTTTCTTCAATGGTGACAAGACTTGCCAATATTGGAGTTAATTGGCCTTCCAACTCCAGCAACCCCTTTGTAAATGCAGCAGCAGTTTTCATAACTCGACCTTCATCCGAAGCTTTGATTTTGAAATCATGACGGTATGTTGCATGCAGGCGTAGTACACCACCATTATCATGGTCCGGATAGTATTGTGTTCGAAATTGAGCCCCCAAATGCTCCGCCTGCTCCCTGCCCATGGGAGTTAAGTCACCTCCCCATTTCAATATGACGAGCAGTTCAGTCGCCAAACCTGTGCCTTTTCTCTTAGGAGTAGAAGATGTGGACTTTTTCTTTGATGGAGTCGGTGGTTCTGAAATATTAGGTTCAAGTGAGATATGAGATACATCGAGGATATGATCATCCAGATTCAATCCGATATTAGCCCCTGGCGATGGAGCAAGTGACTTTGGACTCGAACCACCTTCATCATCGAAATCTTCATCCCATTTCTGTGGTTTCATCTGCAATTTACGGTTGATCCCAGATATCTCCCAACGTTCTAATACATCCCGTAGCTGGCATAATTTTCTACGCAGATCTTGATTAATGGAAGCATCTTCCGTAATTATCTCTTTTGTTATCTCTAAGAATTTAACCAATCCAGATTTTGACTTAACTTTTAAATCTTTTTTCGGAGTTTTCGCATAGGAGTGAAAGTAATCAAGGTACTTTTGAACTGAAACAACAACTTTAATCTTTTGTTTTGGTGTACGATCCCCATGACGAATTACCGCAATGACACATCGGAGCTCCTCATTTTCATACCGTTTGGCGTTGGGGTCAGTGGAGGAAACGAGATTTGACTGAGACATGAACTCCGTATCAGATACCATCGAGGCAGTAGGACTCGGAGGGCGATCTTCACCAATCGTGGTTGTGGACCCTATATCCCCATTACCTCCAATAGGGCTTGCAGTAGACGATTCACGCAAAGCTCTGTTGGCGGAGGATTTTCTATCCACACCTAAATTTCCGGGATTTAAAGAGGGTGGCACAGAATTGGGGCGAACAATAGTATTGGGATTAGCTTGTAAATAATCTCTACGGACAGCATTTAGCATTATTTCAGAGAGTATTTTCGAAGCGTCGTCATAATATTTCCGCGAGTTCTTTACAAAAGAGAATCCATTAACATCACAACAATATGAT
>JACCEA012291641.1_pt1 | contig 10585 bp, 10 predicted proteins | sample 7449851 | NCBI WGS metagenome assembly JACCEA01 (sample SAMN15323453, study PRJNA562643) | freshwater metagenome | isolation source: river surface water | place: USA:Blue River Watershed | collected 2017-08-18 | reverse complement strand
GTTTACCACAGTTTGATTTTGTAGCACCATGGTCTAGCACTACATTGTTAGTATTTATATAGGTTTGAAATTAACCCAGTGCAATGGACCAAATAAAGGTGGCTTCTGTAGCAAATTCGCTGTCTGCCAGATCACCTTCGCCTGCAACAGACGCCCAAGCAGTACCATTCCAAGTTTCTAAGTATCCTTGCTCGCTGTTAAATCTGGTATTGCCTATTATAGGATTCGTTGGTCTTTCTAAATCAGACCCAGCAGGTAATGCTACCGCTTTGCTGCCAGAAAACTGAACATAACCTTGATTAACAGTGGTTAATTCTAAATTTTGATTTATTGGTGCGGATATTGTCCCGTCTTCAAAATTTATTGATCTAAGATTAACAGAACTGGCTAATAAAGAAATATTTCCAGTTGTGGATATCAAAGAGTTATTGTCTAATACTAAATTACCAGAAGTAAATCTAACTGTATTAAGGGCGGTTTGATTTAAAGTAGTATTTGTTATTAGATTAGTAGTAAAATTAAATGTGTTATTTGTAGGGTGTGCTAGAACACTAGTTCTCTTATCTGAAGAATAAATTCCCCCTAGTGTTAAAAGCGCAGAACTGAATCCCTCATATTGATTCAAAGACGTGTTAAATCTTAAATCACCAGTTAAATTTAATGTAGTAGTTGTTCTCGGGACTCTAAGACCATAAGTACCAGAAATTATTAAGCTTTTATCGTTAGATACTGCTTCGCTTATATAAAGACCAGTTTGTCCTCCCGAAAATGTTATTGTTGGTACGCTGACTATAAAGTATTCTGTAGCATGATCTGTGAGATTATCAGAAGTATAACTCGGCAGATCAAAGTTACTTGGATTCGTTACATAAACAAAATGGTTTGAGAAGGAAAAAGCGCCTTTATTAACTTGTGTTACTACTCCCATATTGACAGCAACAGGATGATAATACCACTTAACAGTTATTGTTGATCCAACGGTTATCAAGTCGTTCCAGATTGCGTCATTGAAATCGTTACCGTCAGCAAATTTTCCCCCTAAGTATTCTATGATTCCGCTGTTAGGCCAAGTAAACACTTGATCGCTGACAAGATTTGTAGTATACGTTATGCTAAGTCCGCTAGGTGGTGTTGCATAGGTTTGGATATTACTAAAATCTCCTTTAACATCAATTAATGCGTCAGAACCTGAATATGTTACTCCAATAATTTCTAAAGTACTGGTTCCTCCCCCAACAAGATTTACAGTTATTGTGTCTCCAGTAACAACTGTTTGATCTGATATGCCTATCACTGTTAGTTGAGCTATTCCTTGATTGGGTGTTAATTTAATATTTGAATTACTATATGAAGAAATAGTACTATTTTTAAACAGCAGTTGTTCTAACTTAACGCCGCCGGGGCCATTGCCGTTTAGATTTAAATCGCTATCTACCAGTGTCGTAGATATTTCATTATCGTCAATTTTTATGTCCTGCAAATATGCAGTTTTAACATAAAAATCTTTCCAACGTTTAAGATCAGCACCAATATCATATAGGTCAGTGACTTTAGGAAATAGGTCTTGTGTAAAATCAACATTAATAGTGATCGTATCTAACGGTTGATTTCCTAGAAAAAGATTGCCATCTACTGATAAATTTTGTATTACATTTAAATTTTTAGAAACATTTACATCTCGTATAAATGTAATTTCGTCTGATGCTGAAAATATATCAAAATCTCTAGTTAGAGTTTTTATCTTGTTATCTTCTAATAGAAAATCACCAGTTTCAATTCTTCCCGGTTCTAATAATGTTCTGTCTAAAGTTCCTTGAAAAAATATAGTACTAAGACCGTTTAGCGAGATTCCAGAAGTGTCAAAGCTTACTTGTCCTTTATTAAAATCTACTAGGAAAGCATCACCGACACGAAAATCTCCATCTTGGGATTGACTAGTATAATATATTTTTCCAGAATTTACTTCTACTGTTTCATTTTCCTGTATTAGCAGTGTGTTGTCATTGCTAGAATCTAACCCTGATCCAATATATCCAAAATTATGATTAATAAGATACATTAAAGTATCGTCGCCATCAGCTACAGCACCAAATGTTCCATAAACATTAGCTGAACCAATACTTCTTATCTCAGCTCCAAATCTTATTCCCTGATCTGCAAACCCGTCTGTGCCATTTAATGCGTGTAGTCCAATATCAGCGAAATATGTGAAACAGTTAAGCCATTCGACTCTAACACCATTTTTCATTAACAGACCAGTTGATCCTGGAACAATAAAAGTACAGGAATGAAACAGCATACTGGCTTCTTTACTGGTTGACATTGCCGCACTGCCGTCAACTAATGCTCCTCGACCTGCCGCAAGTATTCCTTCAGTTTGTTGTGTTATCACAGACACATTCTGTATGTATGGGCTTCGAGAACTAACTGAAAATTCTGGAGCGAATCTAAAAGCATATCCTGTATCGTTCAAACTGTCGTAATTAAAATCTCTAACGGTTAAATCTGTGACTGACGTTTCACCGTTTAGTAAAAATGCATCATTGAACTTTGTAAGTTCTGTGGGTTTGACTTGTGTATTTCTAATATTATATCCCACAACAATGACTCCTTGAGGCACTGTAAGTGGAAATTCTTCTTCGTATATTCCTGGAAAAACAAAAACTGTATCTCCTGATTCTGCTATAGATAACGCATGTTTTATGTTTCTATATGGAGCATTTTGATGATTGCCCTCATTAAGATTGTTACCAGTCGTTGATACAAAATAGGCATTACTGAATCTTAAATTATAATTTATATCTTCAGCAACTATCAAAGAATCTGCGTAAATTAATGAAGCATTAGCAGATTTTACAAATAAATCATTCCATCTTTTATTTGCTACACCATCTTCAAAACCTAAATCATATGTGTCAGTTTGATCTGGAACTATGTCACTTTTAATATCTGAAAATAATGTAACATTATCTTGATCATTATTTCCAAAAATTATTGATCCACCAAATGTTATATCACCATTAGCGTGTATATTTCCATTAACATCTAAATTTGATCCGAATACTGTTTTTCCGGTTGGACGTATTTCGATATCAGTATTTTGTGTAAAACTATACAATTGATTATTATCAAATTGTATGTTATCTGTTTTGATTGATGGTATAACTATTTCACCATTTGAATCAATATATAATTTATTGACGTCGGTGGAAATACTACTCGTTGTGTTTATATTAACATTGGCAGCATCGATGTAATTGTCAACTATTAAATCGATAGTTTTAGTAGATCCCTCAATGTTTAATGTCCTTGAGGGTGTGTCAGTGTTAACACCTATTTTATTGTCGTTTACTTCTAAATATAATAAGTCAGTTTCAAACGCTAGATCGACACCGGTTCTAGTTAGATTATCTTTAAGTAGTGGACCGCTGATTCTGCCGATACCGTTTGACATAATTTAATCTTATCTATCATACCCATATATTGCGTATATAGGTTTACCGAATGGTACAGGAGCATCAAATTTCACGTATGCTGTGCCGCTTTCCAAAATCACAGTATAGTTTATTCCTGGTAATTGAAAAACGTTTTCCACATAGATTTGAATATTAGTTGCGCTTAAATTTCCGAGACTGTTCACTGGAATATAAGGCAATGCATACTCTAAAGTTCCAGTTAATACTACATTTAAGTCTGCTGTTTGATTCACACCATCGATTGTTATTTCTGGTACAGTTATATAACCGCTACCATCATTTGTTATTGTTATTTCTGTGATAACGCCGTCTACCACGGTAGCTGTGGCAGTTGCTACATCTACACCGACATCTGGACTTGCAATAGTCAAAGTTGGAGGAGTCAAATATCCACTGCCTCCATTGGCTATCTCTATAGAGTCAACAGTGCCATCGCCATCACCTTGTCCAATTTCATTAATAAAAATATCTGCAGGTCTGTTAGTTCTAACTTTTTCCCAGCCCCAAGTAGAATAATCACTGAAAATCTCTAAATCTTTATCGTCAGTGTTATAGCGTATCATACCTGGAATAGGATTTCCAGGCCTGGCACTATCTGGACCAATAGGAACAGTCAAACTTTTATTAGTGTCAATGATAGCTCTGCCATCGACTTCTACTGAAAATCGTTGACTTTTTGGTTTGTATGTGTCGATATTTTTTCTTTTTATAAATTTCATGTTTCTATCGCCATGCTACTGACTATACAATTAATTGCGTTACCAATACTGGCTTGGGCAATAATCGTGTCTTGATCATCTAATACTAGTTTTTCCATGTCCATAACAAAAGTATCACTGGCTACGATTGTTAAATTTTTCAATATTTGGTTGGCAGCTCCTGCTGTTCCAGGCACACGCGGAGTCCCAGTTCCTGGAACTACCCAAACATTAATAATCGCATCTGATGCTGCATCATGATTACAAAAAATCAGCGTTGTGATTCCGTTTTCACCTTCTGACAAGAACACTGGTGTATTATTTGTTGTACTTAAATTAGTTGCTGTTATCATTTCAAATCCTTAAAACATTAAACTTGCAAAAAAACTTCTTCTTTTGCTGGGTAATTCATCTCTAGTGCCTTCACTGTTTACAAAATATAATCCAGTGGTACCTGTAGACTGTGCTTTGGCATATAACTTAATGTTGCTGTTTTCTGAAACAGGAACTTGATAGACATTATCAATTTCTAAACTTAAAGAAGTTTTAATTTCTACGCTAGGATTATTTGATGAACCTAAACCTGGTTTAGTTGAAAGAACTAGTTTAGTATCACTAGCTTCCATGGTAATTTCGTTTCCATCTAATACTTTGATATCGCCAATGACTAATCTGTTATTATAAAAGGAAACCCATTTATTATTTCCAATTGTTAAATTTAATTGAGGTTCTGTAATACCTAAATAACCAGGAACATCAACGTCAATAAATTCTAAATTTGTTTCTGGACGTTGTACCAAATTGCCCAAAGAATTTCTAAAATTTAGCTGTAGTCTTCTTCTGTCTGGTTGATTTTCAATACTAAAATCAACATAATCTTTATTTGGTACGTCATTAAGATTGTTTCTAGTAGCTAATCTTTGTCTATAATTTGTTACACCTGCAAGAGTAACTGTTGCGTTAGGATTCTCAGCACCTAACAAACTTAAATCTTTATTGCTTGAACCTGTACGGATAGCACTAATAATAATTCCTGATGGTTCGCCAACACCGCCGGTGGGTGGTCCAATCAGTGCTTCCCACATGCCTTGTGTTGTTATTCCTTGGTAGCTCCAAGTCTTATTCTGATTGAAAACCCAATTGGCATTTCCGTTAGGAGAAGATGGACCTCCTCTTTCTATGGAAAGTCCAGAAATTCCATCACCACTAACACCTGCTACAGAACCGTTGGATAATCCTGGATCGTTTTTATTTAAAATCAGTATTTTATCGCCAATAGATAAATCACTAGATTCAATAGTAGTTGTAGATCCTATAACATTTAAATTACCCCAAATATATACAGTACCGTTGTTTCCATCAGCAAATTGGGTTTCTAAATGTATATCATCTTCGGCCTGTACGTGCCAGTCGCCTGCGGTTCGTTTGACTTCTTTAATAGATGGCATGAGTTTTTCCTTATATGATATTTATCAAGTGTAGATTAATTGTGCCTTAGCAGTGCTATCATATAATACTTGTTAAAATTCTTAATCAAAAGATTAACCTTATCTAATTGAGCTTGAGCGACATCAAACGCTCCTTTTGTTTTTTTATTTCTTAATATGACCTCTAAATTTCCAAGCACAGCTACTTCTTTATCTATATTTTTGACCATTCTATCAATATCATGTGAAAACATTCCAAAAGAATTTTTTGATCTGTATATCATAGTTCTGACTCTGTTCCAGTCTAAACTGTTAGATATTTCATAGTCTTCCATAATACTATTTACCCACAAAAAAGCCCCATTGCTGGGGCTTTTTGTTTTGCTTTGTAACTCTAAGATTACTGGAAGCTAACGTTACTGCTTGTGATACCTACACGTGATAGGTAATCAGCTGCGTTACCTAGAGAAGAAGCAGTGTTGCTTAACTCTACATAACCATAACGTGTCATAAAGCCAACTACTGGCTCAAATGTTGCTGGATCTAGAACAACACCAGAACTCATTAGAGGAATATATGGGCAATAGAATGCAGCCGCATCAGCCTCGCTTGGTCCTTTGTAACCTAGTAGAACTTGGTTACCGTCTTGACCACTGTCAGCTAAGTATGCGTCAACATAAACACGCATTGCGCCGTTTAGTGTACCAACGAACTTGGTGTTTGTTGGAGCTTCGAAAGTACCTTCTGTAGTACGAGCGAATGCACTAGTTGTTGCAGACTGAAGAATTGTAAGAGCTTGGTTACTTACAACTGCCCAGTTAGCCGCACCACGACGTGTACGCTGAGCGATCTTGTTTGCTTCTCTGTTGATTAGAACAGCTAGAGCAGCGTGTTCGTCACCAACGAATGTAGCTGTACCACTTACAGCTGCCTGGTCATAAGTAGAACCTAGACCAGCTAGACTGCGTAGGCTAGCTAGAACTTCTTGGTCGATCTCAGCTGTGATTTCTTGTGCTAGAGCAGCCATGATTTCAGCTTCGATATCGATACCTTGTTGTGCTTGTGCATCTTGAGCAGCTTCGAAGGTCCAACGTGCGCTTAGTTTGCGTGTCTTAGCTTCAACAGCTTGTTTCAAGATCTGAATGCTCATGCGCTTACCTGGAACGCCTTCTAGAGCAGCGGTTGTTGCGGCTTTACCGTCAGCACCACTACCTGGTTGTGCGCCAGAGTATGCACTAGCAATCTTGAATGGGCTTAGTGCTTCTTCACCAGCTGTAACACCATCAGCACTGTCTGCGTAACGAATACGTAGAGTGTGGATTTGTCCAACTGGACCAGTCATTGGCTGTACACCAACGATTTCGTTAGCGATAACAGTTGGCATAACACGACGGATCACTGGAAGAATCACGCGGTTTAGGGTAGCAACGTTACCAGCACTTGTAGCACCAGCTGTTGCACTTTCTGCAAGATACTTACGAGTATTTTCTAATGTAACACCCATAACGGCCTTTTTATGACCTTGTAGGCCTTCTAGTAGGGCCTCTTTAGTTTCTTGCCATTTTTCGTTTAGCAATACGGACATTTTCGTCATCTCCTTAGTTCTTAAGACCCGCTAGTTTGCGGATGTCAATTAAATTATCAATACCGGCCTCGGCAGTGATTGGTTTGCTAGGCTTGTCGCCTGTAACTTCTTTGCTTTCATTTAGTGCCTGTTTTGGTGCCTTAGTTTGTGCCTTGCCTTCCATCACCGCTGGTAAGTACTTGTCAAAAGCTAGAGCCAACTTTTCAGTTTTTACACTTTCTAAAAGCTGTTTCATTACTTCTTTCTTTTCACCACTTAGCGGAGCTAGTAATTCTTGCATAGCTTCCTTGCGCTCCATTAGGTCTCTAGCAATACGAGCTTCACGCTCTTTGCTTTCGATAACAGTTTGCTTTTCTTCTAATGCTTTTTGTGCTTCAGCTAGTTCCTGTTCTTTCTTATCTACAATCTTCAACAGACGTGAAGTTGTGGACTTTTCGTTAACATGGCTAGCCATATATTCCTGTGTGAAGGCTTCAAAAATCTTGCGTCCAAAGTGATTTTGTCTTGCGCTGTCAATGTCCTCACGTAGCTGAGTGATCTCGCTAGTAAGTTTATCTGTAACAACACCTTCAACAATGGTAGCACTCTTTTTAATGAATGCTTGTTTGATCTCAGCAAATTTTTCTTTTGCTTCTTGTACCAAACGTACTTTGGTTTCTGCAAGGTCTTTTTTGTCTTCAGCGAATTCTTTGATTTCGCGAGCTAATGCTTCAACTACAAATGCTTCTAGCTTTGCAAAGTTTTCTGCAACTTTCTTGCGATCGCTCTGGAATTCACCCAACTCTTTTGCTAAATTTTGCATAACAAAAGATTCTAAAAGATCAGAATCTTGTGTCATTTTTGCTTCGTACTGAGCTTTTGCTTCTGCTAGGCTCTGTCTGTCTGCAACGAATTCAGCGATTTCGCTTTCCATTTTCTCACCGATCATTTTGTCAAGACTTTCGATCATAACGCTACGATCATGTTCATAGCGTTGTGCGAACTCTTCACGCAATTCAGCAGTAAGTTGGTCGCGGGTTTCTTGGAGCTTTGTGTTCCAAGCTGTTTCGACTTCGGCCTTGATTTCCTCAGAAATCATTCCGCTTTCGAAAAGTTTTTTGAATGCGTCCAACATTTCTATTTCTCCTCGGGCTTATTTTAGACCTTGAATAATATTAAGGATGCTTTCCTTAAGATATTTTTGGGCCTTTGGATCTTCTTTAACTTCATGCGCCACTTGTATAGCTCTATAACCTCCACGAGTATTCATAAAATGCTCGTAAACGGCAGTAGGATATGCTCCTGGAGCACTGGGTTGTGCTACTACGTCTACTGTGATGATTTCAAACTCACTGACTTCACCTGTTCTATCATCGACGTTGCCGCTACCTCTGCTACTAACTCCCAGCTTAACGCCAGATTCTAGCATGGTACGGACTAAATTACCCATTGGTGTCGGTAAAATTTTAAATTTACCGTAACCATTTGGACCATCCATCCACATATCTGTGATCATGTGACTTACACGGTCCAAATTAACTTTAAGGTCATCTGGATGATCTACTTCTCCTAATACACTGTAACCATTCTTTATCTGATCGACTAAAGTTTTGACAGCATTACCTATTTGCTCCACAGGATAAACACGCTGATTAGCGTTTTTTATCCCGCCTTGAATGCAAATACCTTTCATATAAAGATTTTTACCGTCTTTGTCATCTGATTCGACAATACAACGTGCCTGATCAAATGATAAACTTTCACGTAAAAGTAGATTCATCAACGTTTCCTATTACTTGGCGTGGCTAGGAGCTACTGGGCTTTTAGCGTTGACATTTGACTCGCCGCTGCCAGCTTTTTCTGCACCATGGCCTTTACTGTCTTTGCTATAGAACTGCTTTGCATTAGTTCCACCTTTGACATTAACGTTGCCAGTATTCATATCTTTTGGTGTTGGATTTAGTAAACCACCTTTAACACCACCTTTTTCATCTCCTTGACCTAACTTTGGAGTTACACCACCCATACGGTTTTCACCTGCTACTGGGCTCTTAGTATTGTCTGCTTTTTCGGCAGCGCCTTTCTTCTCAGCACCGTGACCGTCTGTGACTTTGTCTACGTATTCACGAAGAAAATCTTCTTCTTTCATTTCTTCGCCTTCTTCGTCACTTTCTTCGCCTTCTTCGTCACCTTCTTCATCAGACATTAATTTTTCAAATTCTGCTTTCAAATCAGCAAGAGCGTCTTCTAGGTCATCAATACGTGCATCTTGTTCGTCATCAGTGTCCATGTCGCCTTCTTCGTCGCCCATGTCACCCATGTCACCCATGTCGTCTTCTTCGTCGCCAAATTCGACGTCGGATACTAGGTCATCAGCTGGATCGCCGCCGATTTCTAATACGCTTTCTTCTTCGATGTCGTCGAACATTTCGTCGACTTTTTCATCTTGAGCGTGTTTCTTGTCTTTGTCTTCGTCATCGTCAGTTTTTTCTTCTTCGGCGATGAGATTTTCGTAAATTGTTCTGCTTTTTTCAACCACGATTTCGTGGAAAAGCTCTTCAGCTTTTTCAGTTTCTTCGTTGACTAGATAATCTAGTAATTGTTCAAATTTTGTTTGCATTGCAAGATCTCCTTAAAAATAGGCAAGGCTGTCGAGTATATTTACAGCGTAGATAATTTATATAGCAGAAATATGCCAAAAAGACGTCTTTTTTAAAAAAATTTTAAAAAATTGTCAAGAATTAGGCAGGAGCTTGGACTGGAGTAGCGTATTGTGCTTGTATAAGTTCAGATTCTAAAGCCAATTCTGTCATATGAGCTTCATAATTCTTTCTCATCTGATTGAGCTGTTTTAGAGTCAGTCGTGTTTTTCTAGTGTCAGACAGAGATAGTTTGTCTTTGTCATCTTCTTGATTATAACGCTTGTCCTCGACGAAATCGTTGTTTAGATCGTCTTCACCTTTATAATCTTTATCAAAATAAATGAATTCTCTTAAGAACATAGTATAGTATTTATAAAGGTATTTTCAGTTATTGTGGTTGCTGTGGTGGAGGAGCTGTCGCTGGTCCAGCTGCTTCTGGACCCATTCCATCAGGCGGTGCTTCAGGATTAAGTTCATTGCCTTCCATACTGTCAAGATCTTGTTGTATTCCGCCCGGTGTAATGCCAATTCCTCGCATTTCCTGTCCAGGAGGCTGTGCAGTTCCAGTGTTGCCTTTGATATTTTCTTGACGCCACAGCATTTCGTTTTCCTGCATTTCCTCCTCGCTGAGTCCTAAGAAACGTTTTAATGCAAAACGCTTGCTCATATAAGGTATTTCTGCCACTGCTTGGAATGTACTGACACGCTGACCGTCAAGCTCTGTTTGACGATAGGCAGCAAAGTTCTGTGGCGGATTAAATCGTAGATCAAATATATT
>JACCEA010796307.1_pt1 | contig 10585 bp, 7 predicted proteins | sample 7449851 | NCBI WGS metagenome assembly JACCEA01 (sample SAMN15323453, study PRJNA562643) | freshwater metagenome | isolation source: river surface water | place: USA:Blue River Watershed | collected 2017-08-18 | reverse complement strand
TGGCTCTGTGAATAGGAAGAAATGGTTACAATGATGAATTGTTACTGTGAAAGAACAATACACTTACCATCAAGAATCAGGATCTTGATATCGCCTATCATACTCATCGCTGCACTTAGTCTACGTTTCATACCTCCTGAGAAATTAAATGCTGGCGTATTTCTTCGATCATATAAACCAACTATTTCCAACAACTGTTCACATTGCTTTTCAGCTTCCGTAGTTGTTAATCCTTTAAATCTCGCATGCAACAGCATATGTTCCAATGCGGTTAACTCATTCCATAGATAATCCTTTTGTTGGCATATACCAATCCATTGACTGAGTATGTCCATATCTAGATTACTCAATGTCTCTCCAAGGATTGTTACATGCCCACAAGTAGGTGGAGTCATACCACTCAAAATATTGAATAATGTAGATTTACCACATCCATTATTACCAAGAATACATAAAACTTCCCCTTGTTTTGCTTCAAAACTAATATTTGTTAATATGGATGGTTTACCTGCTTTCAAGAGTTTTGTTAGATTATGAGCGACAATAGAACCTTTGCTTCCTGTTTCAGTGTAAATAGCAACAGCGTTTTTACGTAAAAGCTGTTTTGGTAAAAGAATTTGTAGAATTGGAATTCCTTCCATATATTGTGATATTATCCATGATAGTATCATATAGATTAGGGATAGCAATACCATCATACCATATGTCCAACTTACAGATGGAATGGTAAATGACAATAATTTTGATCCAAAATTATTCGAACTATATTCATACACTACATGACTCTTGTACATTTCTACCACTGTATACACATCATCATATTGTTGAATCGATGCTATTTCACTTATAACACGTCCAATATGAAAACACGGTAACCAAAATAATAAAACTTGAAGAAATCCATTTCTTCCATCATAAGGGCTGAACACTTCACTGAAAGAAGAAGCTGCCAATTGACAAGTAGTAAAATAACCACCAATACCATTGTCTATCACAAATACTTCATATCTGTTTAACTGAAAACTTAAATAAAGTATTGTAATAAATGAACATAAAACATTCGCAAAGATCATTCCTGATGTAACATTGCCAGAGGGTGGTAAGAATGATGCTAAGAACATGTTATTCGCTACTGTACATGTCACACCTAACCATATCAATAGAAACAATACCCCAAAGTCTAGATTCTGTAGCATATAGACATATGGTCGAATGATGGCTGCTACGATCAATGTCAACAATGATGCAGCAAACACTATGATTTGGAATATTGCCATGTATGATAACCAATACGATGAGAAGTATAAACCCAATGATCTCAATGAATGCAACAATCCTTTCTGTCTCTCTTTTGATATGATTTGGAATAACATAAGCCCAATAATTTGAAAACCAAATGTAAAAATTAGGGATCCACCAAAGTTAACACCATACAAATCATATTCGATATCTCCACAAGTAGAATTTCCATTTGTGTTTGCAACTGGAGAATATCCACCACCAACCGTCCATGTTTGTGCAAAATTCACATCATAGGTCAAATTGTGATTGGGATAATTTTGTAGTAAAATGCTATGTTCGATTGACTTTTGCAAGACTAGTAGAGGAAAGCTGACATTATGCTTTTTGGATCTACTATCACTACTACCATGAGTCTCATTGTAGAATATTACATAGGAGGTGCAATCCGTAGTGTTTGAAGATGTGGGATAGATATCACCAACATAATGATTTGTTCCTACCAAGTGATCCGTATAATCCCCTTCCTTTTCCCAATACCATAGTGATTGATCTGGAAAAAAGAATATTGAGAATTGAACAGTTCCAAGATTCGATGCAACATGTTTCTGAAGGAAATGCACCATGTTAAGAAAGAGAAGAAACTACATAAAATTACCCACCTGTAATTCCGATGAGGTTTCAAATCCTTGTATGCGATCATCTGTATTATCAATATTGTTTAAAGCTGCCACATTTCTCATAACCTCATTAGCCCAACTATTGTTAGGAGTATATGCGATCTGAAGGCATCTATCGGAGAAAAATGCATCACAATCGCCCAATCCTTGTAATGGGGAAGGAATCTCGTTCGTTATCGAACTATTATTCGTGGTGTACTCGTTATTCCCCACGAATAGTACAAACACAACCAACGATGGAATTACTAGGCAAGACAACACCTTCATGGTATTACCCTTCATCACTTGTACATTTTTCTCCCATAGTGCATAAACCTGATACCACCAGCGTGTGGACCACATCTCGCATGAAGTTTGTGCCACTTCAATATCTCAAGAATCCCAAATATGGAGGCGAACAAATAAAAACAAAGCAACAGCGCACATGCTGATGCGGCTTGTGTGCTGTCGCCTGCTGAAGTATGTATTGATCTATGCACGATTGAGTATTTGCTACGATAATAATACATGGACTACAGTATCATTTATTTGTATCCCTTTTAATACATGCGGTTGTAGAAACATCAAGTGATCAATTCAAAAATATGGCGTAAATGCAGTGTATGGTGCAAGGTCTACCGTGGGTTCCGTTGAAAAAGATCACATATGATGACTTCGCATCGTTACCAACAATCGAAGATGGAATGTAAGACTTTGCTTGTTGTTTACTCGACCATAAGGATTGATTGGGATAAAAAAATACAGAAAACTGGACTCATGTTACAGGGGGCTATTGTAAATGACACAACAAAAAGAAAGGGACATGACTGGCTACTCACCTGAAGAGACAATGGGGTTTCAAAACCTTGCATTTTGTCGTCCATCTGCTCGATGTTGTTTAGAGACGCTACATTTCTCATGACCTCAGTAGTCCAAGTTGTCTTCGGAGCATAAGCGATCTGCAAACAATGTCGTGTGTAGAATGCATCACAATCTCCTAAATCTTGCAATGGCGATGGTAATTCATTAGCAGCATTGCTGGAAGTTGAGACTTGATTAGTATTGCCAAGGTACAAAGAAAATACGACAAGTGATGGTATGATCACACAAATCAGAACTTTCCACGTATTGCGCTTCATAACCACGACATTCTTTTCACATAGAGCTTGAAACTGACGCATCCATTGTGTCGGCCACATCTTAACATATCGTTAGCGAGATATTATTTCAATGGTGAAAGCATCTATGGTCTGTGTCTATTTTATTATTCATGTCCCCGATAAAAGGCTCATCTTGTTTTTTATTTTTATTGCCCGCATGCTCTTAATCAATACCAATAGAGAGAAAGATGCAGTCATCGCTGCGGCTCCAGTTCTCTGTTAGCTTAGTAATAAGAGGTGTAAGCACATGCATTATCGCGAAACCGTTCATGTTTTGCTCTTTTTCTTTTTGGCGACTTCAATTTCCCAGACTGGAATTTGCGCAAAAATATCTTCTTGTCATATCACATCATGGAATGGGTTATGCATGAATGTTTTGCATGGATGCCTTCACGAGTTTACAATGAACGCTCATCTCTTCAAGGGACTTGCTTTGCGGTGGTTGCAGCTTTGTGCATTATGGGAGAAGGATGTCACCCTAATGAAGCGTAACATGTGGAAAATGCTGCTATGCATCATCATACCATCGCTCGTTGTGTTTGCTTTCTATCTTGGAAATACCAATCAAGCTTTGACCGTAAACAAAGTTGCCAATGCAGCACCTTCACCATTACATGGTTTGGGTAGTTGTGATGCATTTTATTTAGAGAGATGCCTACAGATTGCTTACGCTCCAAAGAATACTTGGACAAATGAGGTAATGAAGAATGTAGCCGCCATAAATAATATCGACAATATGGCCGATGTAATGCAAGGCTTTGAATCATCCACGGAATTGCAGGTGAGATATACTTTTTGCGGTGATAGAACGTTAACTTTCATATGTCTGATTCAATAGACTTACGTGGCTCAAAATCTAGGCACTGTTCAGTTTTCGCTCTTCTTTTATCCCCATGAAACATTGTGGTATTGGACTACAAGGGATGATGATTACTTTCCTAAAACAGGTAAAGAAACGAATGGTTCTTCCTATGTGATCTTCTTCAATAACACGCATGGTAGTCAAGATTTTCGTTCTGAACAACATCACATCGATTTCCCTCTTCTTGTTCTCCAGAAGTCGATAGAGCACAGTATGTTGTTGATACAAAATCCGAAAGAAAATGTTACATACGATGTGAATTTTTCACAGATTTGGTCAGTGGGCAGTGGATATACATTGGAAGCAAGCGCTCGAAACTTCACTTGTGGAACTCATGAATATGATATGTATGGTGCCAATTTTGGTTGCTCTGTAGTTTTCACATTTGGCTTTCAATTTTTGGGGTTGATGCTCTTTCTGATAATTGCAAAAGAAAGACAAAAAGGTCTTGTGCGATCGTTAAAGTCAATTGGATTATACTTCTCATCGTATTGGTTATCTTATTTTACTGTCTTCCAAGTCCTTATTTTAACCTCCTCACTTCTGACATTGATCGTAGCAGCAATCATTCGGCCATATGTATACATGCTACAGAATCTAGACTTTGGGGTATTGTTTCTATTGATATGGTTAGGTGTGACATGTACAGTAGCAAATAACATGTTCCTAGCATCATTCTTACCACCATCTGGCAATTCAACTTCCGCTATGATAGGTGCTAATTTTGTTGGTTCAATTGTTTTGTTATATTTTACAACTGAAACTATGAACAGCTATGAATGGCTCGTATTAGTGGGGCCAAATGGTAATTATGGATATTTTTGCGAAATTTTAGCTTCTCCATATAATTCAGTATTTGATACTGGAGTCATTGTAAATTATGTGTATCAGTTGATATATTTTTGGATGCCGGCTTATCATATTGGTCGTGTTGTTAGTGAAATTGTCTCTATTCAACAATATGGTATGATGTATGTTAACGAAGAAATGTACAAAAGTCATACAATGTACGTATCTAAGAACGTTTTTCGTATGCCAGTTCCTGTAACTGTTCCATCGGTCAGTTGGACATTTGGAATGATGGTATTATTATCACTTGTCTATTTGCTGCTGGCATGGATTTTATCACAATGGTTACAGGGTACGCCGATACGCCAAATCATTCTGTCGATGGTGCCTGGTTATCATTGCCTTTGTTCCCCAAAAGCCAGTCACAGGACGATTCTTGAGCTTCATCCTACAGAAGTGGAAAATCGATCATCCATTATTGTTCATAAGCTTGTCAAAACACTGAAAAAAAAAGTCCCAATATTACAGGAAGTGAGTTTTGAAGCGCAACAAGGAGAAGTGTTATGTTTGATTGGCAATAACGGCTGTGGTAAATCTACATTGTTTAATATCTTGAAAGGTATCATCACTCCAACAAGCGGTGATGTGTCCATATTTGGGAGATCAATACAAGATGTAGACCAACATGAATTGAGTCAATTCATTGCCATGTGTCCTCAAAAAGATTATTTATGGAATGAATTGACAGCATTTGAGCACATGATGCTGCATGCTAGATTTAAAGGGCTTGATGATGCAGAAGCTGAGAAAGAGTGCAATCGCTTACTCAGTATAGTTGGTTTGTTTGAACGAAAAAATACTCCAGCCCATAATTTTTCAGGTGGTATGAAGCGCAGATTGAGTGCGGCAATGAGTATGATCGGTGATTTTAAAGTGCTTTTATTGGATGGTAAGTGCTACCTTGGAAGATATTGTAATCCCAGTGTTATATCGGTTTATTTAGAACCAACGACGGGCTTAGATGTAGTAAGCAGAAGGGCAATATGGAAGCTGATCCAAGACCTAAAGAAAGATAAAATTGTTTTACTTACCACTCACAGTTTGGAAGAAGCTGATTATTTATCAGATCGTGTAATGATATTAGAAAAAGGTCAAGTGAAAGCTATGGGAGATTCTTTGACATTAAAACAGATTCATGGACATGGATATCAAATTAGAATGTTGATAGATAATAGGATTGCAAGTTCATTGGGTGAAGAAATTTCTAAGGTGTGTTATTTGCGTAAAATATTATTCTGAAATTGCTTGTTTTAACAATGATCATGTCAGATTCTTACGAACTCCACAATTGCAGGATTTGATAATTCTGAAGATGTCGACTCGTTTAACAATCTTCGCATTGTAACAGTGCAAATCAACAAAGCTGATTATCAACATTTTGTCAAATTTCTCAAATTATTGGAGCGATTAGAGGGTAGCGATGGATTTACCGATGCTGTCATTGAATGGGGCATATCGAATACAACATTTGAACAAGTGTTTTTGAATATGTTTCAAGTTCAATCGAGTCCGTCGATGAAAGAGTTTGGTCAGATTATGATGGCATCCCAATCAGGATCTAATAAAGATGAAAGTAATCCTCATGTTGAGAATGGTTTTGAAGGAGAAATAGACTTTAACGAAGCAATTTTGCGCACTCTAGAAGGTGATGATATTGATGATTATGAAATTAACTCTCAACTACTTCTAGAAATGGTGAATACCAATCACGATAAATTGGTTGAGGCTTCTATGGAACCAATGACATTGGCGCCAAGCTCATCATCAGACCAACATCCTCAAATTCAGAGGCAATCAGACTCAAACAAGACTGTCCCTAAAACGGTTTCTACATTGTGGAATGTGATAACAGCAATATTTGCCAAAAATATTCACTTGCAAAGTCATCAACGAATTTCTACATTTTCTATGATATGTTCAACGATTGCTTTACTTGTGGTAATCACAGTAGTTGCCAAAAGTCTGGTGTTGCCAATCAAATTCTGCCCACAAGGTAACACTATTGCTGATGATGCTTTCAGCCATCGCACATGCGATGAAACAGATACTGCATATTATCTGTTTCATATTGATACAGATCATCCATCATTGTTCAAATACGATCCGCATGGAGAAAATGGTTATTGGGGTAGGTCTGAATATTTTGGTACTACGTTTGAAATCTATCTCGCACCACGATATCATGATTACATTGTTTATGCTAAGGGAACATGGGATGATGCTCGATTGGCCCTACCTAACAATAATTACAGAGGGCCTGCAATTTGGGCAAATCATGTCAATACCTCATTGAAGGAATTCTCTGGAAAAAAGAATCTCTTCTATCCAATTGATCATGTTATGAATATGACATCTACCTCATATGATGGACAGACAATGCACAATGTGATGTATTCACATCAGCAAGAAATCTATGACTATATTCATAACCATGATGAATATTTAGATAGTGGATGCTTAGTTGCTCCTGAGTCATATCGTATAAAATCAAACGGTCAATCAACTAATGTTTTTGCAAAATTTTTTGCCGATGCAATAATGGAATGTCTTGACTGTACAAATGAAAACAGCAAATTTCACTTTAATGGTACATTATGGGCTGCCAGTATCAATGAAGATCGATATTTGTATGAGTTTATCAATGGACCTAGCACGGACAGTGATGATTACTATCGAGTTTTGCCTGATAATGGTAATTCTCGTTGTCCAGATATAAGTGCTATAATGTCCACTCGTTACATTGAGACACTTCACTATCCTAATTATGTTTACTCTGCTTCTTCTATAACAAGTGATACAGTAGTTGCTATGCAATATATTAATATTTTGACTAATAGTTTGATGAGTCCCAATGGCAAGGTGTTTTATATTCAAGGTGGAGTCTCTTCCTATTCGAAAGTTATCTATAAAGAAAGTTTGTCACTCTTTGGAGTTTTTATTCTGACATTGCTAACATCCATCACAATGAATTCCTTATTGCCATCTGCTGTTTGGAGACTTTCTTATGAACATGTCAGTGGTCTGAGGGATATGATGCATAGTATAGGACTGAAGGATTCGTATTACGTTCTATCCATGTACTTTTATGATTTGTTAATGATGTTAACCGTTTGTTTTATTACGTCAGTTGTAATAGCAGGTGTAGCGATGAGTCAATATGAATCAAGTTATCCATTTGGTTGTATGATAGTGTTATCCATACTATCAAGTTACACTATGTCAGCTATGACGTTGGTCAGTGTGCGTTTACTACCACAGAGTTCTCGTATGACTACATTGTTTATGACATTGCTCAATTTAGTGTTGATAATAGTGGGAAGTCTTCTTTCTTTTATGATATTCACTTACACTGACAAGCAGCCATGGATAATTGCTCTGTCATGGATTCCACATTTTGCTCAAACGAGAGTGCTATGGCTCCTATTAGCAAGTCGATCGGGTGATACAACACCACGCGGAGATGAAGAGATAGCGATGACCTTTGTTCTCCTTTTTATATCTGGTACAATCTTTTTGTTAGCAGAGTTATTCATGATGAATCTTGATCAGACAAGCAAGTTTCTCTATGGTCTATGGACGATTCGTAACGAAGTTCAAGTAGTTGTGACCGATGTTGATGAGAATCATGACATTGAAGAAGCTAACGCTTCGATGAGTGTGCTCGACGACGATGTTGTCCAAGAGCGCCAATTGATTTCCATATTGGATTCACAACAACAATCATTTCAAGACTATGCTATTGTAATGAAGAATGTATCTAAAGAATTTCCATTCATGGGAGATGGTACAGAACTGTCACAAACGAAAACTTCTACTTCCGTTCAGACGTCAAAATATCAGGCAGCGAGTTCGTTGACGGTTATAAAGAATGTTACTCTAGGATTGAAATATGGCGAGATCTTTGGGCTACTTGGTCCCAATGGTGCAGGTAAATCCACTACTCTAGCTATTTTGAGTGGAATGCTTTCTCCAACAAAAGGCGATGTCTTCATTGCCGGTCGCAATATTCGCACCATCACGAAGACATCCTCATTCTACAGTCTGATTGGCATTTGTCCACAACAAGACCTATGTTGGGAAGATTTGACGATCTCTGAACATTTGCAATTCCAAGCTAGGTTGAGGGGCGTCGCTGATTCTATCAAAGATATCCAAATGGAATTGGAACGCGTTGCCAGTCAAGTGGGTCTCATACAAGGTGATCTCCGATTGACTACTCCCGCTCGTAAATTGTCAGGCGGTGAGCGTCGTCGTCTCAGTATTGGCATGAGTATCGTGGGAGATCCACCAATCATTTTCTTGGATGAACCGAGCTCTGGTCTAGATCCTGTGACTCGCAGAAGTCTGTGGCAAGTAATCACGTCGCTGCGTCAACCGAATCGCTGTATCTTGCTGACGACTCATTCGATGGAGGAAGCAGAGAGTCTGTGTAGTCGAGTGGGAGTGTTGGCGGATGGTCAGTTGCGCTGTCTGGGCACACCATTGCATTTGAAGAGGAAGTTCGGCACAGGTTACACGATCTCGATGACATTGTTGTTACCAGGTGATGAGAATCTTAAGGATCATAACAACAGCAATAATGATGTGGTGTCTGGGACAGCGGTTGGTTCTAGCAAGCTTGTTGAGATTGAGAAGGAAATCGATGGATTCATGTTGCAAGAGATCGCATTGAACAGTGTGATGTCAGTAGATGAGTTGTTAGTGTCATCAATTCATTTGACGAGGAAGTATGTGATTCCGAAGCAGGGAGGTCGTATAACGTTGTCAGATATCTTCAAGAAGATGGAGACAAACAAGAAGCGGTTAGGAATCGCTCAATGGAGTATCTCAGAGACGACGTTGGAGGATGTGTTTATCGATTTAGTGACAAAGACGAAGAGGAATGGTTATGTTGGACGTGACGTGAAGAAAATCCATGAAAGTACTGAAATTAAACCTGTTGTAAAGTCGGTAACAGTTGGAGTCGTGACTGCATTTCAAGAATAGTTAAAGGTTAATAATTTAGATATCGATTTGATGACAATGACGAAGAGAGGAATGTTACTGCTTTTGATTCAGAAGGGCAGTAGCGTTTTCCAATCGATGAAAGTGGGAGTAGTTGCGAATTCCCACGATGAAGGCGTATGAGATAATCACCAACAAAGGTATTTTATTTTTATTTAATTAGCTAATTGCTTAATGTTTGTTTGTTTTATCATTATATTTTTATCATTATCACTTGTTTGACTTTTTATTATACATCAACATAATTTCTGTTTTCTTAACATTTTTGGAGGTACTGTTTGTCTCTTGTTCCATAGTGACCATGACCATTATATTCATCGCGGAACAAAGGAGACACATTCCCACGTTCTTCAATGACTCATTTTGTTAATGATGATGCATGCAACATTTAGTTTATCAACAATACAATTTAATAAATGTTCATCTTGATCATTTTAAGCGTTTCTTCTCCGGTTGTTCTATTTTTGACACGTTAAGCAGGTGAATAGATGTAATATCCTATTTTGTCTGTGGTGTCCTTTTTATAATGAATGTAGTTCAGGTCATACTTTGCACTATAGTTGGAATTGTTTTTTATCTATCATTATCAATTTCTTTTTGTATTGGTTGTTAACAATGTATTACGCGTCATGATGATGTGATGTGGATTGTATGGTTTGTTTGTTTGGTTGATCATTATTCCTGACATGCACGATATTCCGTCGTTGTCTTTTTATTGGTGTAGCTTTCCTATCAACAAATGCATGTAAAATTGCTTTTTATGCCTTATCGAACTCTTTTCTTCTCCCTTTTTTTATCCTAATTTGATTTCT
>JACCEA010233149.1_pt1 | contig 10588 bp, 11 predicted proteins | sample 7449851 | NCBI WGS metagenome assembly JACCEA01 (sample SAMN15323453, study PRJNA562643) | freshwater metagenome | isolation source: river surface water | place: USA:Blue River Watershed | collected 2017-08-18 | reverse complement strand
GAAACATTGAATGAAGTGCCTAAAACGTATTTGCAGTCCTTGTTGGATGAAAAAACTCACCAAATATTGCATGATATACGTGAAGCAGCTGATCATGTTACCAAAATGCTTTTGGAATTCAATGATTCTGACTCATGGACAGAGTGGAATTCAGCGATTGGACCTCATCAAGATGTCACAGTTTATACACATAAATATGATCAAGTTCACGATTATGCCATCAAAATGGAAGGCAATGCTCATTCTCGTTTGAAGGAAATTGCAGCTGCTTTTATAGAAACTCAATTATATCAGCTTTGGATGCCAATGTGCACAAGTTGCAAAGTATTGTCTGCTTTATCCGCATCAAGAAAAATTGTTCGTTTGGATCTCGATTTCGTATTGTTCAAAAAGACTTCAATCATAGAAGTGTAAGTAATTAAATGGAATTACAACTTACTCCTTTTCATTCAATCGTTGTGTCTTTCCAGAAAAGGAGATATGTTACCTGATGGGCAGATTTTGTTAACGTTCGCGTCAGTTCCTTTCACAGAAAATTCTAAATATTACACATATGACAAGAAAACATATATGATCCTTTCTGGTGGGTTCTTGATGCAGCAAAGTGTTACAGAAGTAGAGCAGAAGAGTAGGTTTGATAAATATGTTGCCCGATCTAAGTCCCAAGAAGATGAAAACTCTTCTCGACAATTAATGAATCGGAGTACTCCAGCTGGCAAAGCCCCGACTACTGCCGATGTATACAATGTCCAAATGGATGATATTTATGCAAATTGTGAGTTTATGGAATACAATGTTTTCAATCTTTGTTTATTTTTTTTATAAGTGGGCGATGTTTCAACTTTGTATTCCAACAATCCGTTAAAACCTGCGGAAGGCAATAATTCTCCTCAACCCCATAGCATTTTAAAAAATTTATCATCTTCTATGTCATGGTATGATGCTGAACCAAAGAAGATAAAAAAAGAAGTTGTGAATATTCAGGCCATCTTCAAAGCAAATTTATTGACTGAGTTTGTTCCAGACTGGATGTAAGTATATTGTCCATGCTCAAGATTTGTTCTCAAGTTTCTATGTGATTTCAACAGTTTTAATTTGGCAATCCGTTCTGCAATATCGATGTTGATCCCTATGGTAGAACACCAAGCGAATTTATTTAGGCCTGGAGAATATCATTATGACCTTGTTAAGAGCAATTCGAAATTTTATGAAGAGCTCAGCAAACGGCTGCCTTAGTCTGATGCTTCTATTTACTATAACTCGTGGCTCACTTTTGATTATTGAGGTGTACAATATACTAGTTTATGATGTACATACTGACACTGTTCTATTGTGTATTGTGTGGATAGTACCATAGTTCAACGGGGATAAGATAGCAAACTGATGATAATGTTGATGTAGATTCTGTAAATAGTAATGGATTGTTTTAAGTGGAAAGTCGTTGAAGAACGCTGCAGATAGGAAATATCTACAACTTCCTTTTTATGTTATAGTTTGGTGATTCCCCCTAAAATACCAAATACCCAAGTGGGGACAAAAATAAGTAACCGTTGGACATTTATCGCTGAAAGAAGATGACTGCGTAGCCCACAAAACCAAATAGAAGTATATACAGAAGATTTTCGATTGTAAAACACACGTCGAGAATTATTTCAGTTCTTATTTTGTGAAAAGTTTCACTGAAGCAATGGGTCGTAAGGATAGTATGGACAGCATGGAAGATGGAGGCGCCATCGCTGAAGTCATTGAGGAATTTCCAAACAATGACGACTTCCCTCATCAAATTCCAGTGAAGAAGTTGATTGAAACATTTGAATCATGTGCAGCATCCAATCTTAACTCTACAAGTGGATCGACTACATCTACCACTTCTGCGGAATCAGGTATGAAGGTATACCTTCGCGTTCGTCCGACAAAGAGTCCTGAAAGTACAATTATGGTGGAGAACGAATACTCAATCGTTACTACAGCCCCAGACAGCTCGAAACGTGCATTATACACCAAAACAGAATCCAGACATTATGTAAGTCTTATTATGCTCGGTTCATCTCTTGTTTTCTGAATACTTCAATGTTAGATGTTTTCCCGTGTCTTTGATCAACATTCCCAACAAACAGAAGTTTTTGAACAAACTACTGTACCACTAATGAAAAAGTTCCTTAACAATGATAATTGTGTACTTTTTGCTTATGGTATGACCAATGCAGGCAAAACTCACACTATCCAAGGAACGAATACTCACCCAGGTATTTTACCACGTCTTGTGTCTTCCATTATGGATAGTCCTCAGTTTCAGACTACTTGGGAATTGCATGTTTCCATGATTGAAGTCTATCAAGAAAATATCTATGATTTACTAGCAAAGCGTCGCGAGAAATTGAACATTCGCGATTGCAATGGCAAGGTTGAAGTGGCAAAACTATCCTATCACAAGATTCAAAACACACAGGATGCATTCAAATTAATGGATACTGCCGCGACAAAAAGATCAAAATCTTCCACTTTTTTAAATACTGGTTCTAGTCGCTCTCACGCTGTGTATACTTTGACACTTGCTTATCCCTCAGCTGATGGCCGGGAGATGATTTCCTCTCAGTTTCATTTAGTCGATCTGGCGGGTGCAGAGCGTAATTCCCGCACTAAGGCAACAGCTGCCCAGCAAAAAGAAGCAAATACAATCAATACTTCCCTTATGCAATTGTGGCGCTGTTTACAAGCAGTCAAACGCAAGGTAAATTGTGAAAATATCTTTATGTACCCACTATGTAATGCAATCTATCTATTGTACAGAACACAGATTTAAGTGGTAGTATTGAAGTAATACCTTTCCGTGAATCGAAGCTCACTCACTTACTTATGCCCATTCTGAGCAGAGCTGGTATGTCTGGGGTTGCCATGATTGCTTGTGTGAATCCACAGATTGATGATTATGACGAAACCATCTCAATTTTGGGTAATGCATCGCTGGCTAGCAAAATTCGCGAATTTCAAGATGTAGGTCGTGTTGCATCTCAACAAATTCCGAACTCCAATGTTACACTTCCTCCACCACCAGCTCAAGTTGTATCTTCATCTGTTGGTGGTTCTAATAAGGGTGGCATTAAGCTTGAGGAATTGAAGGACTTTAAAGATAAAAACCCTGGTGCTGGTGCTGTGAAGAGAAAGCGTCATGATAGTACACTTGTTACCACTGCTACTACCACAGCAGGAGGAAGAATGACTCGCAAAAACTCTGTTGTGACTGGAGTTCTGAAGTCTTCTCGTGAAACAGATTCAGTCGAGCCCATTGTTCAAGAGGAGAAGGTAGAAGCACATGATGATGAAGAGGATCGCGGTGTTGAATCAGAGAGAAAGAGACTTCGCGTTGAAGTTGAAACTTTACGTGAAGAAAATTCTCAACTTATCCAAGCATCGTTTACTCGCGAATCAGAAATTCGTGCTGAAGTCTCTCAAGAAATGATTAAGCGCAGCAGTCATTTGCTGGAACAAATCAATCATCTCAGACAAAAACTTTCCCATTATGAAATGCAGCAGGTCGATGATGTTACCAAATCTTGTCGTAAAGCCCATAAGAAGCAGATGTTAGTTGCTCAGGAAAAAGTTGTTGATGATTTACAAGAAGCAGAAGATGAATTGGAGCGCGTTAAGGCGGAGTACGACATCAAAATTTTCAAGCTGGATGCTGAAAATAAACGCTTGCATCAAGAGCTTGCAACTGTCAAACAAAAACTCGCTGGCTATGAGATTGAAGCTGGTCCATCAAGGCTGAAGAAAGTTTTTAGCAGTGTGAAGAAGCCTATTGTGTCTGATCAAGAGAATGTGGTTGAACAAGAGAATGGTAATCGCTTTCAACGTGATAACAGTGCAACCAAATCTCCACTTAGAGTAAACAGCGAAAACAATAATTGCAATAATAGCAGTAATAATGTTGTCTTTCTGGGTGAATTGAAAAAGAGTCCTAGCAGATCTCCTCTGAGTCAATTGTCCTCCAACAATATTAACGTTATGGGCTCCAATTCTCCTGCGAGAGGTAATTCTCCAATAAAAGGTGGACCAGTTGTTTTTGCAACTGAATCGAACAGTTCCGCACCGCCGAATAAATCACCACTCAAAGATGCTACTGACGCTCCACCTGCTAAAACTGGCGTATTTAGGAAGCTGAGGTCACATTTTGGAAGGGCTTGAAATTATTACGTTTCATATTCATTGTAAAACACTGTGAATATAAATTTTACTTTTTGTTTTGTGTTCAATGCAAAGAGTTTCTCAAGACATTAACTTGCTTACGTTGTTTGTTTTATGGTATATATGTGTGATATGAGTATTGCTGCAAATGTAGGACTGCATTGGTATGTTCTCCAAGGATGTTATAGATATCACCAGTGATTTGTAATTTTGCCCGGTGTCATTAAACTTAGGCACACAGGACATTAATACGCGATAAATATGGCCACTACTATTATTCAAAAACAAAATTACAAATCGCTCAAAACACAAATGAATTCTATATTTCTATCTCCATTAACCATTGGAATATCGTAACTCACAATACCAAAGTATGACAATATTGGAAACTTTATCAATTACAGGCCCATTAGTAGAGTTATTTTCTCGCTTCAACAATTACTTCTTACGTATTGATGAAGTTGAAGAGCTAACTTTCGCACTTTGTGTAGTGGCAGCTCCAGAGACAGTATTTCTTGTTACCTTTCCAAGCTCAACCGTTCTCACACTGTCAAGATTATTATGGAAGTTAGCTTCTACAATTTAGTAACAACTTCAAAAAAACTTACCGAGCAGCAAAATTCAAAGAACAGAAGGTTTCATCCGCGTTATACATAACAGGACTCACACAAACGATCATCAATGTCTTACTATCTTGTGACAGAGAATCTTGCAACAGGTACGTCAAAGTAGAATTACGGAATGGCACATGACCAGCTTTTTGTGCACGCGCGGCAATAACATCCCCTAATGCAGATAAAGATTTGTTGATGTTCTGGGCTTCTTTCAATGCAACTCCCTGTGCTCCAGATTTTTCGATACGCTCCGAGCCGGCAAGATCAACGAGATTCAATTTACCCCGAGTCATCATTCCGGTTGGTTTATATTCAGAAACAATTGTGACAGTCAACATCATGTGGGAACGAGAAGAGTGCTCGTTCATGTTAGTTACAGCCTGAGAACGATTGCGATCCGCAAAAGCGATCAAACGAATTACCGCTTCTAAGCTGTCAACTGGAACTTGCGTCAAACCAGGAACGTAATTACCATATTCACCCATTTTCACTTCCAATTTGTCGTCAGATTTTCCATCTGCAGATAATAAATCGCGGATCTGCTCGTTGTAAACTTCCAGCAAACTTACGGAAATAGTATCATTCCAATCACCTGATCGCTCGCGACTTCTGCGGAAGAGCTCATCTAAAGCACGAGTATTGACACCGCGGTTGTCTGGAGGGCCAGACATGGTCCAGGTCTTACCAGAACCAGTTTGACCATAAGCAAAAATGCAGACATTATAACCATCGAGGACACTGGTCACCAAACCGGATACTTCTTTGTAAACCTGCTCTTGAGTTGTATCAGTGCCAAAGACTTCATCAAATTCCCAAACCTTTTCCTTATTCTTGTCGTTATAAACCTTAACTTCTTGTGGACCAGGGAAACTGACGCAGCAAGCATCATTGCCTGTAATACCACAGACAAGAAGTGTCAAAAACAATGCAACAGAGATTCAATATATACGTACCAAATTGTTCAATTTCCTTGCCCGTTGGTGGACGACATCTCATAAAAACACGAATATTTCCCTTCAACTCTTGAACCAAATTATGCAAGCGCTTGCGTTCTGCCATTTCTTTATGATATTTCTCATATGCTACGCGAATATCTTCTTCCACCTTTTTGATTCGATTCAAGAGGCCGCGAGACATATATGCCTGAATGGTTCCACTGAAATCGTTCAAGTCTCTCTTCGTCGCGAGAGCGAGATCATTTTTCTCCCGCTGCAAAGTTTTCGCCTTTGCAGCAATTTTTTGGATAGCGAGACTCAAGTTATTATTGAAGGTTTGAGCATCGGAGAGTTTCTTCTTCAAATTGGCAATTTCTCCATTCAATAGCTTCTTCTCACCCTCCATCTTTTTCTCAACATCCTGTCAATAATAAAATATTACGGTGATATTATAGAATTGATCATAATCAACCCACTTCAATCTCTTGCGCTAAAGCAGTTTCAAGTTCCTCTTTTTCAGCATTCCAAGCCTTTTCTTTATCTTGAATCTCCTTTTTAGCAGCTTCTTTGGCATCACGAACACGATCATTCATCTTCTTCTCTGCGTCTTTCTGAACTTGAATCTTTTGCGCTTCCAAATCAGCATTCTGCCTCTTTAATGTCTCTATTTCTGATCTTCCAACTTGAGCCTCATTCAATGATTTCTTCAAATCAGCGACCTCTTTCTTCAAGTCATTTACCTCTCTGGATAGAGCGACATTTTCTTGGTTCAATTTAGAGATATTGCCATCCTTATCACTTCCTTGACTATTCAATCGCTTCAATTGATCATTGAGACCAGAATTTTCGCCCTTCAACTTCACAATTTGATCATTTAAAGCAGCAATTTCTGATGATAAACGCGATTTCTCTTCATTTGTTTGGTTCGATTGCTTTGATGCAACATCTGACAGCTTCTTTGTGTCCGCCAATTGCTTTTGGCTGCTACTTAGTTGCTTTTGAGCTTCTGCAAGCTGTTTTTGACTATCAGCCAAAGAAGACCGCAGCTTGCTACATTCAAATTCAGCAGCTTTCAAAGCTTCTGAATTTGCAGGTGAAGATGCGTTATTTGAACTGCTCACCACTGGTGCGCTATTGCCTGGCAGACTTCCTCCATTGTCAATTGCATCTCGTAGCCGTCGCAATTCGTCGTGAAGATCCAGCTTCACGGATGTTACGTCCACTTCAAGCTCTTCAAGTCTCAAATTTGCCAACGCTGCTTTTAGTTCTCTGCCTTCAGAATCATTGCTTTTGCCAACATACTCAGATGCTCTCGTTACTAATTGGGAAGCATTATTCAGTTTATCCTGAAGATATGCCTATAGATTCGGAGGCTTACCACAGCTCAAATACGGGAAAACTTGTCAAACTATACCTTCAACAAAGCAGTTTGAGCTTTGCTCAGCAATTTGAGCTGTTTTACAGCGCTACTCTCATCAATACTCCCCTGATCTTGCTTCTTGTTCAGTCGACTGCTCAAAGACATCTGTCATGGAGGAAAAGGATTAATGTTAATAATGTTGTACTAATAATTGCTAACCTTTAAGTACAAAATATTGCAATATTGAAAAAGATCTTCAACGACGCTTTCTTGAGAGTTCGATCTGCGACCAAACGATTAATACAATACTGTCATACTGTCTAATGAATTTCTATAATGATGGATCAAAGACCCAACGGACTACAATTTTTCTACTGTTTTTCTCTCTTTTCTGATGAAATTCCATGTACAGAATAAAGGGTATAATTAGGTAATCAAGTTTTTACATAGTTACACACAATAATAATGACAAGAGGGCTCTTAATAAGTGGTGGTGGGGCGCAATGCGCAATGCCAATATTTCCACCCCGTTCTGCATTGCAATACTGTCTTGAGCTACTCAGAACAAGAAGATGGACGAAGCTTCGAGATCCCGTAGGCCATTCACTCCTGGATGGTCTCAAACTTTGACGAAGGTCGAAGGTTTGCCGATCAAGAGTGGAAACAAGATCATCCCTTTGCTTCGTACCAAGAGACAGCGAGAACCAATCGAAAGCGACGAAGAAGTTGAGAAGATTGTTGACATTGATGACTTAGAAGGTGGAAAAGATTCCAAAACAAAGAATAACAACGAAGTAGAAGAAGCAAAAAAACAGAAGAAGGAAAGAGTTAAAAAGAGCAAAGACCTCGTGTTTGTTAAACGAAATTCGAAACAATTACAAAAGTTGCAACAACAAATTGGCGAACTCTGTTTACATATCACTGCAAATCCTGAAGATTGTGTATTGAAAAAGAGAAGAAACCATCTTGACGAAGAAGACGATGGAGGTGCTGATCTACCAATTTCGAAGCCGAAACCTGAACAGGAAGATGATAAGACATACCATATTCAAGATCTTATTGCATTGGTTCAATCCAATGACGTTCATGAACTCGAGCTAGCTTTACCATCAGCAACTCTAGTTTTCAAAGATATTTGTCCGGGTTATCGGATTCGATTGCAAGATGGTCAAGACAATAAGGATGCAACGCAACAGCAATTAAAGAAAGAAACAAAGCGTTTAATGGACTTTGAGAGGCTTCTCCTCAATTACTATCAGCGTTTTCTCGGTGTTCTCGACGACCGTATAGCTGTTGGATTTGGTGCTATGGGTGATAATCTTAATCACGATTGGGGTCCCAAGGAAGATATAGCCTTAATTGCGTTGAAGTGCCAATGTGAATTGCTGAAGTCCCTCCATTACTTTAACTTTCGAAATGTCCTATTGACATCCATCTTGACCAGAGCTGCCTCAAGTCATCATGAAGTAAACGCAGTATGTTGTGAAGCTCTTGAGTCGATAATGAAAAATGATGTCGTTGGTGATTTGTCATTCGACTTTGTTTCAACTTTCAATAAATTGTTGAAAGTAGCCAAATTCCAAATTCCAGAAAATGTGTTAAAATTATTGCAATTGATTAAAGTGTCAATATCTGTCAATGAAGGCAAGAAGTACCAATTATTAGCGAAGCAACAAAAGAAAAAGCGCAAAAAGGTTCGTGATGAGGTGGAGTTGGGACTAATGGAAGCTGAGGCAAGTACAGACGAAGTTACGCGGAAACGCTATCAAGTGGTTGCTTTGCAAGAGATCTCCTTAGTTTATTTCCGGGTTATTAAGCAGAAACATGGATTTGCACTTTTTCCAACTGCATTGGAAGGTTTGAGTAGGATAACTCATTTGCTCGATATGGACACTGTTGCGGATCTACTGGCAGTGTTAAAGGAAGTGCTAGATTGTCAATCCCCTGTCGCACCTGTTCCTGTTAGAATCATGGCCGTATTTTGTGCCATAAAAACATTATCTGGTCCAGGAAGTGAATTGAAAATTGATGATGAGCCATATTTGATGCATTTCAAACAGGCATTGCGTGATGTTCCTCTCTACCTGACGGATTCCACCATTAATGGTTCATTCACAGGAGCTGCAACGTGGGAAGGGATCGCGGAATGTATCGATCTAATTTTCCTGAAACGCCGAGAAGAGCGAAGTCATTTCGTCGCTTCTATTGTGAGGATTTTATATTTTCATGCCATTCATCACGTGCACGATGGTGTTGGTCCGGTAATATTTACATTGATACATCTGGTATTGCTGCGGTATCCTCGCGTTCGTCAAGAAACTTCCATATTAAAGACCGCTATCGCTTCCACCGTCAGCGCTGGTACTTCTGGTAGTATGGCCAAAGTTGTGAAGACTTTGGCGAAGCAATTGAGTGTTATGGAAGAAGAGGAAAAGGTGGAAGATCTAGCTATGAAGGCGTTGAAAGAAGGTGATGTTGTGAAGATTAATTCATCTGCAGTGGATGATGAAGAAGGCGAAATAGGCGATGGATCCTGGTTGATGTCCTTGCTGCAGCATAGTGTGGACACTACTAGGTATAAGAAGATTGTTGAAGCAATGTCAAGTCGTGATTTGTTGCCATTGCCTCTTCGGGTAGGTGATATTGCCAAACCCTCAGTCGATATTGTAATGGATAGACTAAATGCAGCGTTATCTCTTTGTCCCGTTACTTTGCCTGAGAGTGCAAAATCACATTTAACTCATGCTCATGGAAAACAGCAGCACAAGGAAAGTAATGATGGAAAGCAATTTAGTCATTCAAAGCAGAATAAGAAAAACAAGAAAAATCGCAAATGAGCAATCGAAGGCTAATTCAGATAGTATAACGCTGTGATGTATACCATAATTTCTTTGAATTACTCGCAATTAAAAATTTATTAATATTTACAAACTAATACAACATCATTCAAGAGGTGAAATTACAGCGCTAACAATACTACAGAGTTTGTTGCTGAAGGCCGGATGCGCTATTTCTCTCAGGATCTTTCATGCGATTAATACGCACCAAGTTAGTGGTCTTTACATCACTAAGGCTGTGTGGTGTAATCACAATGAACTGACGATTGGCTTGATCAAACTTTCTCGCATACTTTTGCAATTGGTCCAATGTTAGCTTTCGAGCAATATTATCCAGAAAGACATCATATTCATCGAGAAGGCGAAATGGGCATTCAATCTATATAATACAATAGTGAAAGTTAAATATTGAAATTTCACAAAATCTCGACCACATACCACATGACCCAAAGCTAATTGTAAAGAAAAAGTAACGTAAGAACGTTCGCCTCCTGACAAATTGCGAACATCATTCGCGGCAGTGTTCGAATCTGTGTTATCAACTTGATATTGAAGTTTGAGCTTGTGTTCTGTGTGATCAAAATCCACACTACCCGACGAACCTTTCTCCTGCACGTACTGGTCAAACATTTTTCTCACACGTTTTGCGGACTTTTT
>JACCEA010149633.1_pt1 | contig 10589 bp, 7 predicted proteins | sample 7449851 | NCBI WGS metagenome assembly JACCEA01 (sample SAMN15323453, study PRJNA562643) | freshwater metagenome | isolation source: river surface water | place: USA:Blue River Watershed | collected 2017-08-18 | reverse complement strand
TTGCTATCGGACTCTTTGCCAGCTCATTTGGTGATATTTTCCTCGAATTAGATGACGATTATGGCCTGGACATGTTTATTCCTGGTTTGGTAAGCTTTTTGGTTGCTCATTTATTTTATATTCGTGCATTTTCTGGAAAACTTCAGTCGTCTGCAATGTGGGTCGCAATTCCAAGTGTAGTGGTGTACTACCTAGTCGTAATGTCCAAATTGATCCCAAAAGCTGAACCGGAACTCAGAATCCCAGTTTTAGTTTATGGGCTTGCGATAAGTTCCATGGCTTTTCTATCTATCAATCGCTTCTTCTGCAACCAACTGAATACAACTTCAAAGTTTCTCTCATTATTAGGGTCGCTGTCATTCGTTATATCGGATACAGTTCTTGCATTCAATAAATTCCACACTCCCATCGACAATGCCAAAGTGATAGTAATGATTACATACTATGGAGGTCAATTTTGTATTGCTGCTTCGACTCAGTATGTGAACGAAAGCAAAGCAAAGTAGCCAAAAGAAAATAATGAAATAAATATGCAGCGATGACAGTAAATCTAGTAGTTATAGAGTGGCTATTATTAATTATTGGTATAGATTCTGTAAGATTGATAAAATATTAATTGTAGAAATGAATAACACAGCAAGTTGATTGAGTTGATCTGCTTCTTGACATAATTGCAAAGAAAAGTTCTTGAGATAGATATCTCAAGCCACTGTGATTATAATATAAAAAGTTATAATGTGATAAATTCTAGAACAAGTATACTGTGGCAGCAGTAGATATTCTCACTCATAGATATTTTTAATTTAACTTAAATTTTAATTTATTTGTTTGGAATAAAGGGAGTATGGGAAGGGTGTAGTATGTGAGTTGTATCGTGATATTGTTTTTCAACGAACTATATATGGATCTCCAAAACTACGAAACTAACTAAAGGCCTAACTAGGCTCATCCTTCGTATCGATTTACAAAATATTACGAGTTACATATGTAAGGTTTCATTATCACGGAACGTTGTGTGGTGAAGAATGCGGGTCTGCTAAGCACCCCACCGGCTCAATCCACAATGGAAAGAAACAGCGCTGTTGTGGGAATTATTTTTCAATCCCAATCCTTTCCATAATTAATGACAAAATATCGGTCTCTCTTCATCCCACTCTGCATTTCATAGAAATATCAAACTCATTTATCCACGAATTTTAGTTGCACTCAATATATGTGTATAAAATTGTTTTGATCGAAATGTCGCTATCCACAATTCACTTTAAGATGCGCCACAGCAAGGATGAGGAGCAAGTATTTTTCCCTGGTAATGGTATTTCCTTGCTGGATTTTAAAAGTCTTGTGATTGAGAAGAAGAAAATCACGCAAGCTTTAGATTTTGATTTGAAAGTAGTTGATTTGAACAGCAAAGGTATACCATATATTGCCCGTTTTTCCTTGTATTTGATTGATTGAAGTTTAAAATATCATAGAGTATGTAAATGATGATGAAATTGTACCAAAGAATACAACTGTGATTGTTAGCCGTGTTCCCGCGAAGACAAAGGGTGGTGTTATGGGGCGCCTCAAAGATCGTCACCGAGGTGGAGGAGATCGGTAAATGCATGTCATTTGTCTCTTGAAACTAACTGTAACTCTTTGATTTTATCTACATATCTTTGTCGCGCTTTCTATGCGAAATGTGGTTTCTTCCATTATTGAATCCAGCCGAAAAGAGAATCTCGATATTGTTATGCCTTTACGCGAGCCTGAAGAAACTGATCATTTTGACGAGCAAACCAGAGCAACAACGGAAGGAGGCGAGGAAACGGCCACTGAAAACGGAGAGTTGATACTTGAAGAAGTGGACTATGGGAAATTAGTTAAGACTAAACCTGTAATCGGTTCAACTGTTAATAATGAAGCTATTGATAAAACCCATCCTCACAAACGACCCCCTTCAAATCACCCTTGCACAAGATGCAAACAACTGGGTCATTCTGCTCAGCATTGCCCGACTATTGGCGATCCCAGTTATGACCCACAATTACGTCTTTCCAACATTCCCAACTCCAGTCGCATCGTAGTACAGGATTTGACTGGCATTGATGTAACCAATAAAACGGTATTTTTGATGTCTTGTGGGATTCACGATCGATCGAGTAATAAACTTTTTGTCCTCTCTTTCATTCGTTCTCATTACTTTGTAGGTCGTGCCTAACAAGAATGGCGGATATGTCATATTTGATACTTCGCAATCTGGACAAAAGCAATTGGATCGAGATACAAAGACTCAGTTGAATGTGACAATGGATATGAAAGACGTACCCGCCCACCTTAAATGTGCACTAAGTGACACTTTTCTTCGTGAGGCTGTATGTCTCCCTTGTTGTGGGCGCTGTGTTAATGATTCTACCATTCGACAAGAATTAATTTCCAAAAATTTGAAGTGCCCATTATGTGGAACTCCCAACATCTATCCAGATTCGGTACGTCATCGTTCGATTATTTTGTCGCCAATAATCTAACGTTTTCTATTTTCTCTCTGTTTGTTGTTTACTTCATTTTACTGTGCACATTGCGTCATTCACTCTGCTTTAATGTCACATGTAAAATTCTTCAAATGTTTCATTTTTCGTCTTCGCGTATCGCGACGTCCTCCATTAGCTGATTGTCAAATCTGATGTGCGAGACGAAGTAGAGAATTTTATTAAGAATAAAGGTCAAGTACCCTTCGACTCTACTGAAAACAAAGTTAACTTCGTCAAACCCCCTCCTCCTCCTTCCTCGCTACCTCCCATGGGGGGACCTGGAATTGTGGTCCCGCCACCTCCTGGTGGTCCACCTCTCCCTGTCTCTGCACCTTTACCAACGGAATCATCCATTAATATTCACGCTTCTAACGCACCATTACCTCCAGGTGGACCTCCTCCGCAGCCTTATGGTCACAGCATGCAACCCCCGCCATACCAACCACCTCTTCCACCAGCCCCTCATCCTCTACCTCCTAGCCATCTTCCTCCATCTCAACAACCACCTCCTCCTCAACACCAACCACCACAGCCAGCTGGTGGGCCACCATCTCATTCCCACCCATCTATGAACTATCCACTTCCTCCTGGCGGATATATTGGTGGTGCTAATGGCCCTGTGGACATGACCATGTGGAATCCCTACCTGAACAATCCAATGCCACCCCAGGGGCCACCTCCGACGTATGGTTCACCCTGGGTGGTGGACACTGAGATTCCTCCATTGCATCTACTTCCTGGTCCTCTATCCTTTTCTGAATTTGAACATGAGCAACGTCTTCAACGCTCTGAGAAGAGCGAGTATCGGGAACGTCAGAGTCGTCCCTATGGTCGAGATAGTCGTGATCGCAATAGAGATAGTCACAATCGATTCCGACCTCGCAGTCGCGAACCTTCAACGGGCTACAAGTCATCTCGAAATGGTGGTCGGCATAAGTCCCCTGATCGTTACCGGCGTAGTCGAAGTCGTTCAGCAAGTATTGATAAACGTCACCGTGAAAAGGATCGTGACTACAAACGCGACGACAAGGAGAGAAGAGAGAGAGATAAAGTGAAAGAAACCAGAGATACAAGAGACAGTCGTGAACGCGAAAAAGATAGAGAGAAGGAAAAGGAACGGGAAATTCGAGAGAAAGATAAAGGAAGAGAAAGGGAGAAAGAAAGAGAACGTGATCGAGAGCGTGAGAAAGAACGTGATCGTGAAAGGGAAAAGGAGAAAGAAGCAGAAAGGGAACGCCGAGATAAAGAGCGACGTGACAATGAAGGTAAAGTTCGCGAGAAGGATAAGTACAAGGAGAAAGAGCGTAGTGAACGCGAACGTTACTCTGATAAAGACCGCGATCGCGAGAAAGAACGCGATGTTGAGAGAGATAGCGGAAAATATAAAGATAAGGACAGAGAAAAAGAACGAGAAAGGGATAAAGAAAGAGAAAGGGAAAAAGAAAGAGAAAGGGAAAAAGAAAGAGAAAGGGAAAAAGAAAGAGAAAAGAAAAGGGGTCGTCAGGAAGATGGCAGTGATGATGGGTATAGTAAGAAGCGTCGTGACCGTAATGACAGTGACAAGGAAGACAGGGACAAGGATCGTGGCAGAGAACGCAACGGGCGAGAACGCGACAGGCATAGAGAATCTGATGATAATAATAGGGATCGAAATCGATCTCGTGATAAAGATAGGGATGGTGGCAATAACCGCCAGCGAGATGAGCAACAAGTTGTTTATCAAGACTCTGATCGCCGCCATCGTCGTTAGGTTACTGCTTGGCGCAATACATAAATGTCGCTGTATTTTGATGTATATTATCGTTAGTAGTTATTATGTGATTGAATTAGGGATGAATTTTGGTTTGTTCCCGATAAAGATGTTCAAGCGGTTGGATACTGTACGGTATTCTGGTCGACCCTGGTAAGACGTACTACGTTTGGGGATTAGTGTATGGTATGTATTGAATGCATTGATTTCGAGTTGTAAGTATATTTGTTGTAAATAATCGCGCAAATCATACAAACGATTTTGTGAACAATATCATTAAATGCCATCAATCGGAAGAATTGTGGATATGGAGACACCACATTTTCAAACGAGCCAAAGAAATAATGTTGTAAATTTAGGTTGTAGTGTAGGGGTTACAGAAAAAAATTCACTTGTGTTAACATAATCCTTATGAAAAATGTGAACATGTTCGAAGGACCTCCAAGTCCTGCGAACGCATAAATATCTGCAAACAAATGATCAAACAAAAATATCCAGTCATAACTTATAACTCAAATTAAGAAAGGCACTAATTTACAACACACATTATCACCAATTTTCAATCTATCCATGTGGTAATACTATATACAACATCAAATAATAACTTTACACAATTTGAGCTCGCCCTGGCGATCGATTAATCGACATACCCACAAATTTTTCTCCAGAGAAAGGAAGTATTCTCTTTGTAGATGAGTTATCTGAAGTCATACATAGAATCATATAGCACACCAAACCGAAAGTTGTTAACACAGCCGCAAAGAGATAAAAGTGCAAAGAAGTTTCCACATGCAAACGAACAGCAGTCCAACGTTCATCCAAATTCCAACTTTCTGTAGTGGAAACTATCTCTTCTGGAGCTTCGATCAATCTTCTCCAATTATAATCATTTGAGCTTGCGGTTGATGGAAGTACAGTCTTTCCTGCTGCACGATTTTCCTTGTACTGTTTGAAACCAGACCAGCTATTGTCAAACATATCTTCGGACCGATCAGCACCACGTCGCGATCTCATCATTTTCATCTGATTCCCGCTCAAATACTCCTCAATCGGGAAATTTCGTCGTTCTACACGACCATAGTTCGCAGGTTTCACGGCAGCGTCTTTGTATGATTTAAACGCATTAAATTTCTGAGCACCGCTAGGCACTGTTAATATTAACACCACTATCAAGTATAGGGTAAGGTATGGAACCCTATTATCCATTTCTTTGTTGATAGCTAGGTAACACTAGTTTTCTAATACATGTATTAAATGACCATACTACAACCAAAAAACACTTTCCCGCATGAAACGGACAACTTCCCAAATCCCCAAACCATGTCATTTAGGCTTTAGGTACTAATTAGGACCTTTAAATATTACCACATAATCTTTAATTAACTTAATTCTTTGTACTTCAACTCTATCAAAATAATCGTCTATTTACTATTTATACACAATCTACATTAACTACAGACTAACTATCATCAGTTTGCTATCTTATCCCTGTTGAGGTATGTACTTCCTCACGAAAGCTTATGGTACTATGCATACAATCACAATTCAATAGTATCGTGAGGAATAGAAATAATTCATCAAAAATTTTATCCAGAGGAGCCCAAATTCTCATCTCTAGTTAATTTACTACTCAACTTTTCACAGGAAACTACACAAATTCAACAAACAACAACCGAATGTGAATTCAAAATTAAAACTTCTCTACTGTCGATACTGAGAAATGCGATCATTTGTCACGCCAAATATTTTTTGTAACTGATCCGTGGTGAATAGTGCGTGCCGCGTTGTACTGGAAATATTGTGGCCACGATCATCTTCCTCCACCTCCAAAGACTGTCCATTTCCAGAATCATCTGCGTTAAAATGCGATGCAATCGTGCCATTTTCCTTTCTTAATGCAAGAAGTCTCTCCTCTGCAGTGCCCAATCCGTAGAAAATAACGCACCGAACACATCTGTGGGATTGACCGATACGATGAACGCGACTTAAGGCTTGAGACTCCTCTGCAGCATTATAAGCAGGCTCCAAAATGTAACAGGTATATGCCATCGTCAATGTTAACCCGGTTGCAGCAACCCCAGTAGTTAACAAGCAAATATTGCACTCTGGATTGTTACGAAATCTATCTAACTCTTCATCAGTCTTCCGTGATCCATGACCATCAATTACAGCACAAGAAAATTTTGTAGAAGTTTGAAGTGGATCAGCATTCCCCAAGAATCGGTCCACGCTATTGTATGCGTTCAAATCAGCGAACATTTTCTTGAATGCCGTCAATGTAGATGAATGCTGACTGAATATCACAAATTTGGCAAAAGGATCATCTCTCAAAACCATTTTCATATCCTCCAAAACGGCTCTGAACCTTGATGAGAAGAAGTATGGGGTACTCGAATGATAAGATGCAGTAGTATGACTAGGAGAACGGTTTGCAAGGCGACTGTGAGCTAACAGGAATGAAGGTGGTAATGATGGAAAAGCGGCGCTTCGATCATTGGAATAATACGGAGGAATAACTCGATGTTGATGCGCATCCACATGTTGTTGCGTGGGGGCAGTACTTTGACCATCAAACTCGGGAATTGTGAAGACAGTCCCTTGATCCACAGGTATGAACGATACGTCACCCAAATTTCCCTCCGTTGTTGATGACGATCCCATCGATGACGACCTTTGAACCACACTAAGATCCTCACAAATCTTAATTCTTTTATTGGATTGACCGAGATCTTCTCTCTCTTCATCTTCATCAGAATCCAAAGAGTTATCTACTTCGACCAAGGACTTAAAGCCAATCTTTGCACGACAAACAGCACACTTCGCGTTAAATCTATTGGAGTTTATTAATCCTTCTACACAAGGCCGACAATAGGCATGTACACATGGTGTGAAAGTCGGCTGAGTCAGCGGCATCATACAAATTGGACATTCAACATCAGAGCCAGCCATGATCTTGTACAATGTCGAAAATCCTTGTTCATGCAACATTTCTGTACCAGTTGAAATTGTCTTACTTTGCAATTTCATTGTTACGAGCAGATCAACATAAGGTTTCTTACGTGCCGCTTCCAATTTTTTGGTAATTTCAGCTTTTTTAATCGAATCCAAAATCCAACGTGAATCTATTTTCACATGACCAAAACTTCCTGTATTAAGCTCTTCAATAACTTCTTGGACAAGCAAAGCTTCGTGCTCATTTGAACACTTAATTTTCAACTCATCTCCCACAGAAATAAAACTTGAAAGTCCATCCGCATCAGCAACAGTTTCATTTGGTTTTTTGTAGCAAGTTACAACGGTACTTTGATGTTTTACATCTACGAGAATAGGTAATGTTTGCCAATTGCATGGAATGGGCAATTGGTTCTCTATCAGCATATCTCGTAACTGTCTGATACTCATAGCATCAAATTCTTCCCGAAGCTCATTTTCTTTTTCAACTAAACCAACATTGGCTAGTGTTCTGTGACTTTCTTGAACAAAACCTTGATTATTCCCACGCTTCTGACTTTGCAAGTGACGAAGAGCATTTTGGGCAGACATTACCATAATATCAGCTTCGGAGTCACAACTTCCAGATGCTCCAAAGTTGTGAATCCGAACAACCGGACTCATGGCTCTCTGAAAGTAATCCAACTTCGCTAAAGGAATATCAGCAGCATTTGTAAGACTCATACTAATCCATGCTACAAAATGACGCAATTGACCATAATTAATTCCCTGACCATGATAACCTCGCGCAACACCATATCTTATAAAATGACAAAATGCATCCGCTGCAAATTTCTGCACGTATGCAATAACGTATGCTTCTGTGTTATCGCTTGCCGCAGAAAACCCTTTCCATTCTATGGAGCGATCTGGCATTGCAACAAGACGTTTATTGGTTTCAACATAACGTTGAGTCTTTGAATGCCGCATCATAACAGTGTCCATTAGGGTATGAAGCAAACGAAGTCCACTCTCCATGCCATTTGCATATGGCTTACCAATTTTGGCGCTCCAAAACCCATCCTTTGAATCCGATAGACTAAATGGCCAAATTTTTAAGAAATTCAATTCACCGTGAAGATCCTCAATTTTCGTACAAAGTGGAGTGCCGGATACCATCCATCGATAAGAACTAGATAACCCAGCACACCCAGTAGCAATTGCTGACGTTGATTGTTTAATCTCTTGACATTCATCCAATACAATTCTGTGCCAATGCAATTTTCGATATTGTGAAATATCCTTCCGCAAAGAATCATAACTCGTGAGAATTACATCAAAGTCGCACAATTCTTCAACAATATTGGAAAACTTCATATGGAAATTGTCATGCCCTTGGGTTCCTCGAAATTCACCGGTGAGAAACTATAGGACATAAAAATTATTCAATATAAACTTTATACCTCAATCTGCATGAACTTACCACATCTCCTAAAGCATAATCTAACTTGACATCAAGTTGATCGCCCTTTCTTGGGGAAATTGGTGATCCGTCATATTCATATCCCCATATAGACGGATCAGGACGATCAACCGCACTGCGCCGAACGCAACAGGAAGGTACAGATCTAAGTGCATTAGTGTGATAGCCATCTAAACGTGCAACCTTGAAACAACTATATTCTGTATCAATATGTTTTACCTTGGTTCGAAATTCATCAAACCACTGTCCCAGTAAAGTTGGAGGAACAACAATCAAAGTAGTTTTACCAACTGGTAAATTGTTTGGGTTGAAGCTATCTGCATCTTCATCGGCGAGTAGGGGATTACCCAATATCAAAGCAATAATTTCTACCGTTTTGCCCAACCCCATTTCCTCACAAAGCAGACCACCGTTTGTTTTAGGTGGCCTTGTTAAACGAAATTCTCCAGCTAAAGGAAAGTAGAATAGACTGGAATTATGACCATACTTCCACTCCTCCCAAAATGATGAATTAATTCCATGAGGGTCTCGCTCCTGATCAAGGAGCCATTGATATGTGGATCGTTGAAAGTCATATAACTGAACACTAAGACTTTCTGGTTGCTCATCTGCCAAACGATAACCCTTGCTTTCAATACGTCTCATCAAACCAGCCAAGCTAAACTGATAGTCGGCTGATTGCTGATGGTCTGCAGCAGAAGTGAATAAAACAGGCTGTTTGGGACGCCTTTTCACAGGGATAACTTCGAGAAGATCCCGTTGGAGACAATCAGTCAAGTTTTTAATCTCAGAATCTGCGATCATTTCAAACAGCAACCTAGTGTAGTACACATAAAATCGAACATGAAGAACACGATTTGCCTCATATGAGTGATTAGAAAATACTCGCACAAAAGGCATGTGCCAAGGTGAAGAGCTCGGACATTGCAAAGCTGAGAGGCTATATAGCACCCCTTGGTTGCTATGCACTAAATTTGGTTGATACTCCAACAATCTGGATAATGGTATTTGCCCTATTGGAGTGGAAAATTCACCATTTTCATCACCGAATTCAAAATCAATATAATTGGCAGCAATCAACTTATTCATATCATCTACGGTGACTTTTTCCACCACCACATCCACCGATCCTGCAAATTGGGCAATTGTTTCTATCCCTTTAGCTGCGCGATCTGCCGCTCGCTTCGAATCCCAGTCATCAGGCAACGCAATTGATTCTAAAGATAGAAAATCAATAATAAGGGGAACATCAAAGCTTCCTTTCATAAAAAAATTGCAGCTTTTAGCATTGCCCGTGAGACGATTCCACATATCACCAACTTTGGGACGATGACGCGAGTGAGGAGCTTTTAAATATGTGTCATGATCTTTCTTATGGCGCAACTTCACCTGTGATCTCGAATTTGAACCTTCTTCCCCTTTAGAGGACTTTTTACCTTTATTATTATTAACAGCAGTTGATGGCATCTCTCAATTGTATTTCAAACTACAGGGTCCCTGTAATAATGCTTATTTAATTAATAATGACAAGCGAACAATACTCGCAAATCGTTCCAACACATTCCCAGCATTAAGACATAGAATATCTTAATAAAATGATACAATCCTTTGCCAACCAAAAGGTTCGTGCCCGCTGCGCTCTGCTGTGCTGCGGTGCTCGCCTGTGCCACTTGGCACTGCTGCTGCTGGGCGCTGCTGCGGCCTGCTGGCGCTCTGTTAGTTCTCATATATATACCATATACTTCTATACACAGTATACTGCTGCCTGCAGCTGCTCTAGTAATGCTAATAATAAGTAACAATTTTTTAAGCCTTGTATTGTTTGAAAAAATGTCCCGAAAAGGAGGAATGGAGGGTATTGCATTGGGTCTTCTTTCAGTCCTTATTTGTCAATATGTACGTTTGCGCAGAAAGA
>JACCEA012447150.1_pt1 | contig 10590 bp, 9 predicted proteins | sample 7449851 | NCBI WGS metagenome assembly JACCEA01 (sample SAMN15323453, study PRJNA562643) | freshwater metagenome | isolation source: river surface water | place: USA:Blue River Watershed | collected 2017-08-18 | reverse complement strand
TTTTTACCATTCATTAAGTCATCATTTTCATATTCTGACCATGATTTATCTACACCTGAATCAAACATAGTGATATTTGGCATCTTTCCTAATTGTAGATCAGAATTAAATTCTGGATAAGGTACATTTTTAGGAAAATCACTTATAATTGGATCATTTGTTGCTTCCCTCTTATTCATTTTTTCATCATATTCTTGTGCAGATAGAGGTGTCATTGGATTCATTACTTTATAAGGATAAGTATAAGTTGGTAAACCTTTAGGTGTAAATCTTTGAGGTTCCATATAAGTTTGATATCTTGGGTCTTGTTGTATTTCCCAATCAGGTTGAGGATAAAAGGTGTTTTTATCAAAAATAACTTCTGGTTGTTGCATTTGTAATTCATTAGGATAAATATCTCTTGGTTGAGGTACGGTTTTTACAAATGGTATTGTTGGTTTAGGTACATTAGTATTTCCAAAAAATTCACCATCAGCATTTTGGACGGGTGGTACAACTTGATATATATCTTTTTTCTTAAATTGTTGACTTTGAGGAGGTAATTGTTTGTAATTTACACCAAATTGATTTCCTCTTGCAAAATTTGAATTATCACTTCCACCTGCATCATTACAAACTAATCCAACAACACCTTGACCATTACTTGTTGTTAAATAACAAGCATCTTTAGTTAAAGGTAAAGGATTAGTAAAAGGACATTCAGGACCTTGATAAGGAACGTTTAATTGTTGAGAACGAGGAGCTGGTGGTAATTCATTACAATATTGAACTTTATCATATTTTGCATTAGGATAAGGATTTAAAGGAATAGCATGAGGAGCACTTCCATAATTAACACCTTCTGGTGCAGATGGAGCAACAGAACCTTGAATAGGAATAGGTAAAATATTAGAATGAGTATCTGAGATATCATCATATGAATTTTTTAAATTTTCTTCATTATATCTTGGATTTAAATTTGGATTGATTATTTTTGGCATTTTTTTTCTTTACTTCTATTTACTCTTTATATAAAAAAATTTAATATTTTAATTGAAAAAAATATTAAATTTATAAAAAAAAATTATTTATTAATTTTATTAATTTATAAAAATATAATTATTAATGATAATGTAAAATATAAAAGGAGATTCGAAAAGAACATTGGTTCTTCTCTTATTTGACTAATCTATAATAATATGTAAATCCAGATACATTTGAAGTGCGTTCAATTTTACATATTTGACCAGTTTTCATACCATAATATTTAGCAACAGGATCTGTTTTAAGAATTCTTGGTAATTCGTTTTTATTAAAATTTAATTCTTTTTCTTCTTCTTCATTCATAACTGAGTGTTTAGGTACTAATACATGATGAGTAATATTAAAAACTAAACTATCTTGTAAAAATATCTCAACATTTTTATAATTCGGTTTATTTAATTCTTTTGTGACCATTGCATTTTCTTTATCTTTAAGAATTAATATAACATTAATATTATCATCTTGATATTTTTCAATAATTTTTGTCATTAAATCTTTTAAATTATTTTTACTAAAACTTTTACCATAATAAAAATGTAAATAAAATTTTTTATTCTTTTCTGTATCATGTATATAAATATCTATATTATTTTCATTATATTGTACTTTAAATTGTTCAAATGTTATATTTAATTCAAGTGGTACATTAAATCCTCTATCATTCACCATTTCTAAAGCTGTTTTACGAACTTTAAATAATTTATCTTGTTCTTGGAAATCCATTTTTTTTCTTTATATCTATTAATTTATTTTATTTTAAATTAAAATATTTATTTATTTTTTTATATTTAAAAAAATCATTTTTTTTTTCATTTAACACTTAATTCTTTTCTTAAATTCTTTTTTATTATCTTATCATAATAAAAGAAATAAATTTATAAAATATCTTTTACTATATGCGTTGTTTTTTATAAAAATTAAACGAAAATATATAACAGATAAAGATAATAAAATGAATATAAATACAGAAAATAAACAAAATATTTTACAAATACAAGTATATGATAGTTTTACTATAGATTATAATAAATATCCCCGAAAAGATACACCAAAATTTGAAACAGATAAGGTTTTGATTCAATTTTTAATGAATCAAGATTATCTTGAAAAAGTAGCTAAATCATATACAATAGCTATTCAATTTTTTAATGAATGTAAAGAATATTATTTTATTTTAAAATCATTAGATGGTAAAAATAGTAAAAGATATTCAGCAAAAGAAATAATGTTTATAATAAATCAAATTAGTTTATTTTCACAACAAAATCCAGATATTTATTCAATTCAAAAATATTTAAGAAATTTTCATCCATTAGATCAATTATATTATGTTTTAATTAAAAATAAAGAATTTTATTTAGAACTTTTTAGAAATGTGACAGATGCTAAATATGCTTTTTTTGAAAGACGTGAAATAAATTATAAATTCTTTATACCTTTTGATTTTTATGGTGACATTAAATCTTTAAGTTCTAATAAAGGTCAAGTTTATACAGCTATTGAGTTATTAGAAATAAATGCATATACTCAATTTTTAGTAAAAAATAAAATAATAAAAAATTTACCTGAACCTTTATTTATGCGAAATTATTTTGATATTAATCCTTATTTAAAAAAAACTGAAAATAAAAAAGAAAAAGAAAAAGAATCAAAACAACAAGTTAATAAAGAAGAAATTCAAGAAAAAAATAAATCTATTTTCATTCAAAAATCAAAAACAATTGAAAATGATTATTATCTTGATTTAGAACGAATTATTCAAGATTCATATACTGAAAAAATAAATGATATTGAAGAACAAATGAATTATAATGATATTGATGATAATAATAATAATGAAAATTATTATGATGAAGAATATGAATATAATGGTTTGAAAAATAATAATAATAATGAAAATGAACAAGAATATAAAGAATATAAAAAATATGATGAAGATAAAAATAAAGAAGAAAATAAAAAAATAAAAAAAAATAAAAAAGAAAAAAAAGAACAAAATGAACTTAAAGAATATAAAGAACATAAAGAGATAAAAAAAAATAATTTAAATAAAAAACAAGAAAATATAGAAAATTATGAAAATCATAAAAACTATGAAAATATGGAAAATAATGAAAATATTAATAATGACATAAAAATAATTTATTTTCATAAATAAAAAATAAAAAACAATTATTTTTTAAAAAAATATATTCTATCTTTAGTAGAATATAACAAATATGAGTACAACTGATCTTTTAAATGGTCCTGTAGATTCCAATTTAACTTATAACATCAAAAATAATTGTAGTATATTTAATATGGTCGGAAATACTACTTCTAAAATTAATTATTATAGATCAGCTCTTTTAGCTATTGCATGGAATGCACCTAATTTTTTAAATATTGTTCTTGATTTTAGAAATTTATCTCGTTCTTATTATAATCAATCACCCAAACGTTTCTGTTCAACTGTTAAATTTGATGGTGTTCAATATTTCCAAGGTAAATATGCAACTGTTTATTTACCTCAACCTGGTGGTATGATTCCTAACTCAATTCCCTATGTTGAATATAACGGTACTACTAAAATTAATATGTTAAGAATTTTAGGTCCTAATTCACTTCCTGTTTGTTGGTCAAATGTTGTTTATAATAATGGAGTTTGTAAAAATGATGCTACTTTCGATCCTTCTGTTTTAAGTGATAATGAAAAAGTATTATATTATTATATTAAACATGCTAATTTCTTTACTAAAATGTTAGATATTATGACTAGAAGTTTCTTTTATTGGTCTGAATTTATCTATTTCAATTATACAGCTGTTTTCCCTGAAGATTTATATCCTGGATCTAAAGAAGATAGAACAATTTTATTAACTGGTGAATTCTTAAAAGCTATTTATTCACAATATTTAAGAGAAAGTCGTTATGGTAATCCATATGGATATAAACTCCCTTGTCCAAGAATAATTAATCCAAATTATATTTTACCTGTACAAAATTTCAGTAAAGGTCAACTTGTTAGATATATTAATGGTAACACTGATTCATTCCCTATTTAATTTAGTTTTTAATTTAAATAATTTTTTCATTCATTATTTTTTATATTATTTATATTTATTATTTAAATAAATATTATTAATACTTTTCAATTTTAGTTTAAAAAATTTAATTTATTTTATCAAAAAATATAGAATTTATTTTTTAAATATGAAAAAAATAGTTGTTATTGGTGATGTTATGATAGATAGATATTATTTTAGTGATGTTAAAAGAATTTGTCCCGAAGCACCTATACCTATAGCAAATGTTCATAATATTCAAAATAATTTGGGTGGAGCGGCTAATTTAAGTTTAAATATAAAAAATTTATTAGATAATCCAAATCAATTAATTTTAGTATCGGTACTCGGTTATGATGAAGAAAGTACAATTATTGAAAAATTATGTTCTGAAAATAATATAAATACTTTTTTTATAAAAGACAAATCACGAAAAACTACTGTTAAAAATAGAATTTATTCAAATGAACAAATGATATCTAGATTTGATATTGAAGATACACATGTTATAAAATCAGAAATACAAAATAAAATTATGAATTATATATCTACAAATTTAAAAAATAATATTGATTATATTGTTTTATCGGATTATAATAAAGGTATTTTTGATGATTACTTTTGTAATTTTATTTTAAATTATTGTGAGGAAAATAATATTTATTCTTTTGTTGATCCAAAAGTAAATAATTATTTAAGATATCAAAATTCTTTTTTAATTAAACCAAATCTTAATGAAACTTTGAATATATATTCTTATATCAAAAATACAAATTTTGATGAAAATTATATACAAAATAATATTGATATAATTTTATGTGAGTTATATAATCATTTAAAATGTAAATATATAGTTTGTACATGTGGTAAAGAAGGTATGATATTATATTCTAATTTACAAAAAACAGTAATTAAACATAAAAATATAGAAAATATAATTGTTAAAGATGTAACAGGTTGTGGAGATGTTGTATTTGCTGTATTAATAACACAATTTTATAAAACAAAAAATTTATTTAATTCAGTTGAAGTAGCTAATTATATAGGAGGATTATCAGTACAAAATATTGGTACATACGTTTGTAACAAAAATGATATTGAAAATTTTAATAAAAAAGAAGATGAAGTTATTAAATTTGAAAATAAAACATTATTTTTTAAAAATAATGAAAATATGATTTTTAATTTTGTTGTAAATCAAATTAAAAAAAGTAAAAAAATAAAAAATATTGTATTTACTAATGGTTGTTTTGATATAGTACATTTGGGACATCTTGAATTATTAAAATATTCAAAATCATTAGGTGATTATTTAATTGTTGGATTAAACTCAGATTCTTCAATTAAAAGATTAAAAGGTGATAAAAGACCAATTCATAATCAAGATTATCGATCTAAATTTTTATCTTTTTTTGATTTTATAGATTTAATTATTATTTTTGATGATGACACACCCTTTAAATTATTAGAAAAAATAAAACCAAATATTTTAGTTAAAGGTGGTGATTATACTTTAGATAAAATTATTGGTAAAGAATTTGTTGATGAAGTTAAAATATTTAATACTATTGAAAATTATTCTTCAACAAATATTATATCTTCCATTAATCTTCGATATTAATATTTTATTTGATTTTTTATTTTTTTATAAATTATTATTTATTATTTATTTTTTAATAAATAAATGGTTCTAAAGAATCTTGATTTTTCAAAAACATATAATTACTTTGTATTAATTTAAAATATTGATTATTGTCTTTATTTATATTTTTTTTATATTTTTTTATATACCATTCAAAAAATTTATATGTATTTTTAATAAACAATTCATAACCTCCTGAACCACCACTTAAAAATGGTATGTAAGTACTATTATCATAATAATCTTCTGAAAATGGCAATTTTCTTTCATTTACTTCAGAAAAATTATTTTTAAAATATTCATTATGTTTATTTTTTAATGCAAAATATATAAATCTTTCAGTACAAAATATAAAATTATTTATTATTTTAGATATCACGATATTATTATATCCATTTTCAATTGGATATTTATCACTTAAACTAATAAATATTCTAGAATATAATCTTCTCAAAAGTTCTTCTTTAAAATGATAATTATATCTTATATTTGATATCACATCTTCATAATTAATTTTCCCTATATCATCTTCTATAATTTTATTTAACTCATTTAACATTATTTCTGCTAATTCTTCTTCAAATATATTTTTTGGTATTGTTTCTATTATAGATGATAACAAAGATAATGATCTTGATATATCATTATTTTCTATTTCTATATCACTATAAACTTGTCTTTTTTGAATACCTTCATTAAAAATATTATTCATACAATTCATTATATTAGGAGTATAACAACCTATATGGTCATCATTAAATCTTTTTTTAATAGTTAAATAATTATTATATTCTGTATTTTTAGGAACCTTTTTATTCATTTCACTAGATGAAAAATGAATTTGATTACCAATTTTATATAATTCAAAATATTTAAAATCTTTTTTTAATAAATCATAATAATCATGAGTTTCAAAGATAAAATCCAATATTTTAAAATATCTTATTTTCATTTCATTTTGTAAAGTTGAATCATTTATATTTTTTAATTGATTATCCAATTTAAATTTTAAAATACTATTTATTGGATTAATTATATTTTCAACTATCCATTCTTTATTTATTAACCGAATTTCACTATTAATACTATAATTATTTTTAACATAATTACATATTAATATTAATTTATTTTCAATATTAATTAATATATTATCTATATCGTTAATAATTTCAGATTGCATATTAGTATCCATTTTTGTTTTTATTAATATATATATTATAATAAACACCATTTTGAACTTTATTTAATCAAATTTTTAAATAATTTATATCGTAAATTATTTAAATAAAAAAAATTTATTTACGTTTAATCCGACTCTGGTTCTGCATGAAAATAATTATAATTATTATCTTGATTTTTACATTTTTTATTCATTGGTTCTCCATTTTGTTTATTATTTTTAATTTTTCTAACACTTTTTATTCTTTCCTTTAATACATATTCTATTTTACCACAATGTTCCTCAACGTGTTTACAATTTTTTGGTTCACATCTTGAATATAAAAATCCATTACATGTACAAGTTCTATTATCTTTATCTACAATATAAGTTTTATTCGTATTTTTACTTTTTATTTTAATTATATTTTTATTATTAAAAATATCATTATTATTATCATCATCATTATTCATATCATTATCATTATCACTATCTATATTACTATATATTGATTCATTATCTCGATCATCATCACTAAATTCTTTTTCATACTCTTTAAACTCTTCGTTATCAATAATAAAATTATTTTTATTTTTAGTTCCTAATTCTAAATGTTCCAAAAAAACTTTATTTAATTTAAATATATCATATGAATCTTTTAGTTTATTATTAAAAGATTCAATTCTTTCAATAATTTTTACTACATATTCATTTGAATGATTTAATTGAATTTTTTTTTTACTATCAATTTTTATATAATTTAAATATTCCATTCTTTTCAAAATTTTACTAATTTCATGTATCTCTGTTAATCTTTCAAACTGATTAATACCTTCTTCAAAATATAAATTTTTTAATAAATATTTAAAAATAAATTCTTTTACTGATAAAAAATCTTTCTTTTCTTTTTCATTTTCAATCAAGAAAAATATAATATCTTCACGAATTGTATAAAATTTACCACTCATATTTTAATAATTTATTTATTTAAATATATTTTTTTAAGTTGAATTTATATAAAATATTAATAAAATATATTTTTATATAAAATATAAGTTTATTTTATACTTAAAAAAACTTTAGAAAAAGAAGATTATAAAAAATGGATTTTAATTTTAATTTTGATAAAAAATGGATAATTATTTCAATTGTTATATTAATAGTTGTTATTATAGGATATTTTATTTATAAATATTTTATCAAAAAACCAACTACCCAAGGAAAGATAAAAAATGAACCCGAAAACTATTCTAATAAAAATGAAGCACCGACAAATTCAATAGTTGGTAAAGATCCTCCAATCAAAAAAACAGTTGATTTAAACGATACTTCAAATTATATTTATTTTGATGTTCAAATAGGAAATGAAAAACAAGGTAAGATTGTCATGCAATTATTTGATGATGAGGTTCCTAAAACTTGTAAAAACTTTAGAACATTATGTTGTAAGAATATCTTAAATAATAGTTCAAAACCATCCTTTGTTAATACTAAATTCCATCGTGTAATACCTAATTTTATGATCCAAGGTGGTGATATAACAAGAGGTGATGGTACAGGTGGTTATAGTATTTATGGTGAAAATTTTGCTGATGAAAGTTTTGAATTAAAACATAATCAACCAGGTTTATTATCAATGGCTAATGCTGGTCCTAATACAAATAATTCACAATTTTTTATAACAACTGAAGCTACACCATGGTTAGATAATAAACATGTTGTTTTTGGTATAGTATTACAAGGATTTGATATAGTACGTAAGATTGAAAATATTGAACGTAACCAAGAAAATGATAGTCCTTTAGAGACATGTAAAATTATAGATTCAGGTTTAATAAGTAAAGAAGAGTATGAAAAAGAGTATCCAATTGAAGATTTTGAAAATGAAAATGAATCAGAGCAAAACTTAGAAGAAGAAACAGAATAATAGATTAAAATAAAAAATGAAAATAATTTTTATATATATTTAATTCATGTATTAATGAATTAATAATAAAAAAAAATATTTACGTATTAAAAAATTAAATACTACGTATTTGTGTATATCGATAAAGGGTAATATATTGTTGTCTATTCAGTCTTTTTTGTGGAAAAAAAGACCTAGAATGCAAAATAGTGGAGTTGATAATAATGAAGATAATTCAAATTTTTCTTCCCAAAACTTTCTTTTTTCTGATTCTTTTGGATCAAAGAAAGATGAAAAAAATCAATTAAAAAATAAAGTAATTAAAAAATTATGGGAAAATGTTATACATTGTTATTATATTTTACCTAATTTAAGATATAATTCACAACAAGATGATTTTTATTTTGTTAGTGAAAATCCAATAGAATTTTTAAATACAAATAATTATGAGTTTAAATTAAATTTATATAAAAGAGAAGATAATTTTAATATTTTGATAAGAAATTATGATGATATTTACAAAAAATATAATACTGAACAATACAGAATAATTTATCATTTATGTAGAGAAGAATATAATAAAGGTGTTATATGTATTGTTGGGTTTCCTGAAAATTTATATTTAAATAATATGGAATTAAAGTTATTAGGAAAATGTATTGAAAAACATGTTTTAAAAATAAATAATTATAGAACTATTCATTTTAATAAATTATTAAATGAAAACAATCAATACATTTACCAAAATAATTTAAAAAAATCAGATGAATTAAATGATTCAAATGATTCAAATAATAAAGAAAATATTCAATTAAAAAAATTTTATGAAAATGAAAATTTTACAAATGACTTAGAAATAAGTAATAAAATTAAACAAAAAATGGATATAGTAAATTCAATTAAGTCTAAACCAATTCGTCTTTAAATAAACTTTAACATTTATTAATTTAATAATTTATAAATTATAATATATAAAAATATAAAAATAAATATGATGATATAATAGAAAAATGATTAACTTTTTACAAGACAAAACATTTTATTATTCTTTTTTACTTTTTGCCAATTTTTTAATATGTTTTTCATTAATACCATTAGTTTATGAAACAACCATGTTAAAAATGACTATTAATATTCCTTATTTTACATTATTATGTTTTGGTATAGCTTTCTTCATTTTTATATTTGTATCATTAATGAGAAAATATTTAATTCATGCTTTTATCTATACAATAGCATTTATATGTGTTATTATATTATTTATTAATAAAATTCAGTTTGATAAAAATAATATAAATATTCAAAAAAAAGTTGTTGAAATTGAGTATAAAGATAAAAATAAAATAAAATTAGAACAATCATCATAAATTAAATTATATTTTTTGAAGAATAAATAAATATAAATTATTTTCACCAAAAAATAAATATTTACTTTTATTTATTAATGATGAATCTATTTTAATATAATAATCATTTAAATTTAAAATATCACTATTTATATCTACTAGATTTTTAATTTTTCCAATAGGTAGTTTTGTAATTTTTTTTATTTGTGTTCTTATAAAATTTTTTTTATTAATTTTATTCTCATTTTGATTACTTATACTATGATATAAATATATCTTTCCATCTTTTTTTAAAATATGATAAATTTTTTTTAATAATATTATTAATTTTGTATCATAAATTGATGAGTGATGTATAATAATATAATCATATAAAATATTATTTGATATTTCATGTATTAAAAAAGGATTTAAACTTAAAATTTTAATATTCGATTCATTCTCCTCATTCAAAATATCATTTTTTAAAC